>Ga0247779_1001382_pt1 | contig 11764 bp, 17 predicted proteins | sample UWRJL221509R5_FD_179925 | JGI IMG/M metagenome (GOLD analysis project Ga0247779, IMG submission 179925) | Plant litter microbial communities from Arlington Agricultural Research Station in Wisconsin, United States - UWRJ-L221-509R-5 | ecosystem: Environmental > Terrestrial > Plant litter >...
AGGAGGATCGCGGTGGAATGATACATCCTAGGGATTGTGCTGGCTTGGAGACCTTTCTTCGACCATCTGCTACCCTTTGGCGCTAGTGGGTCGTACAAGACGGGTGTTAAGACGGGTCCACTTGCCAAAGATACACCAAACGGCATCTCATCTTTCGCTATTTGGATGCTTGGGATGCCAACTGCGTAACCAGCTGTTCCGTTCGCTGCACCGTTGATGACGAGTAATTTACCATCAGGAAGGGCAATAAATTGACCCATCGAGCGACCCTCAAGCATGTCGTCGTCCTGTTCGTACGCCGGTGCGGCTCCTGATTGAGGTTCGGGTGTAAGACGTTGGCAATCAGTCGAAGCTGGGATGGTCCATGTCTCAACGCGAGGAGAGGCATAGTCACCCCACTGTTCATCGGTCATCACAATTCCACCGCAGAAGAGAATTGTAGGCTGGTAGTTGTTCGCGGGCGTTAATGGAAGCATGGCAGTTGCACCTGAAGCGGGGTAAACACGGGCAACGCCGTTGGGCATCGGTGGGAGAGGGGTTTCAATGTTGTTATCGTGGTCCCAGAGCACTAAAAGAAGCTCAGAGAATAATAATCTTCAAAGAAAAATAGACGTACTTGTAGAAACATTAGCCTGCAGCAATAACTTGCCACTAGGCATCAGGAAAGTATGAACATAACTGTTCAGACCGCCCGTCTGCGTAAGGAAATTGACGATCTTGGCATCGCCTCGAGCAGGATAATACTCGTACGAATTCTCTGCTTGTCCCTTCTGGGTGACCGTATCCGTCATAGGGAACCAGCGATTGATATATCCACCATTAACAAAACCACCAATGATAATAACCGTACCATCGGCAAGAGGCTCAGCAGCAGAGTACCACCGCTTTTTCTGCATCATGATACCGTTTCCTTGAGGCTCGTCGGACCACTGACACGCGACAGAGTCGAGGTCATCCCCAGCAGACGCCTTGCATGGTTTCAGCAGCCGAATCGCGCGCCGCCCGTCAAAGTCATTGTACACGCTGTCCCAAAGCCCCGTCCCGTCTGGGTTCTTCTGCGACCCTGGAGCGCCGTTGATGGTCACTGCGTCGTTTCCTCCGAACGATGCCCACGAGCCATCAGGCAGAAACATTCCTGAGGCGCAGAAAGAGTTGGTTTTGACCTCCATGGTGGTCGCCTCGTGCGTTTGAATGTTCCATCTTGAACCCCAAGCAGGATGCCCATTGATGCGAGCAGCATTTCCTTCTGCCTTGTCAAGGATGTAGACGTTCTCGTCATTACCCAAGAACATCTAAACGTTTCGATGAGTGATTGGAAACGGTGCAGAAATTAAAACGCACCATTAAAGCACTGACGAGTGTGCTTCCACTCTGAACAAATGTGCCACCTGTGGCTGCTAGGATTGTAGGAAGCGTCGCTGAAAGGCATATTGCCACCCGCTTCAGGGAGGGCATTGTCGTAAAGTAATTATGAACGGAACAAGGAGGGGGAATGAGAAGGGAAAGGGCGCAGAAAGAGAAAGTGAGGATAAAGTAAAGAAAGAAAGACAAAGGCGGTGCACAATAATTCCATCCGACAAAACGGCATCACCAAGCCTCGAATGGAATCACCGCACGACACTCTTTGTACCAGACTGTACCAGACTTTCTAAAGCTTTCTGTTTCGGTTCTTTTCTAAATTTCCAATTTTTTGCAGAGAATTCATGATTTGTCCAGGGAATCCAAGAAACGTTGTCACAACCAACGCTTTCATGCCAATAAGAGCTTGTAATACACGAACGAGAACGGATTCGTCAGTGAATGGATGGTCTTGGCAAAGCGTTACATGTTCCCCTGCAACCGAAACCGTGACTTCCGGGTCACCTCCCAGATTCAGCCTCGGCAGGAAGCGGCACTTGGCAAAAGTACCATATTTGGTTAGCTACGGCCTTCAATTGCCGTTAATTACTACATAGTAAGAGTCTGGAGACATTTGCCCGCTCTACGCTAGAAGTAAAGCTGTTTGAGTTTTGGATTTAAGGAAAAAAGAAGGCGAGTCAGTATTAAATATTAAGCACTTAATCCCGGAATTACACGCTCTCAAAAACAGTAAAAGAACAAATCCTTTTTCTCCCCATTCAGAAATACGACAATCAATTCTAGAATCTTTGAATACAAGTCCAACAACTACTGGTCCCATTAAATAACTCACTTACTATACCTCGCATCAGAAAAAACTTTATCATCAAAGCATATGATGGAAATTCGTGTTCGTCTTCCCTAAAACACATTTCGCCAGCGTCACCGCCCATGATTCTCGGAATCGACGGCATCGGACGCCTTTGATGGAACATATACACCGGTCGGAATAGGATGGGACTGAAAGGAAGTATTTTCGGATAAAGACACTGGCGCTCGCTGTCGCGCGTTTGAACGACAGACACGAACGTCATGGAAGGCCATGAAGGGTACGTCGGACGTGTCATGCTGTATAAATATTTCTGTCTCCAATTTGGTGACATGTTTACCAAAGAAAATTATATTTTCTCACCCGGGAGGTGCGAGGTAAGTGACCGGCTTCGAATCGTTGTAAATATACTTATATCAATTATCTTAGCACCATTATTTGTAGGCTTCGTAACCTTCGAATTCCTTAAGCAACTCTGAACTCGTTATTCGTACGAGAGATTTTTCAAAGTGGAGTACATGATTTCACTTAGCACAGCGATACCTCTGGTCGTCCTATGACCGTTAAATTGTTCTCGGATCGGGGTATATCTATATCAAATTACAACAAACACAACAGCTTCATGAGGTATGGTACCATCAACGGCATCATGATGCGTCTTCGAAGCTTCATCACTGGCATGCTCTGGTATGATCGTCTTCATCAGGAAACATTAGTGATAGCAGGTGATAGCCAACAAACATTTATCCAACATGCTAATGCAGTTTCTGTACTAAGATGTCAAAAGAAAGAGCAAGAATCCAAATACCATAACCTATAAACGACTTCCGCTTTGCTTGTCTTCTCCCGCTGTTAAACTAATCAGTTTCTCAGGTCAGTTACACTCTTTCCCCGAAGTTGATTGATATCCACGGTACATCCACATCCATCTCTTCTCTCACCGGATCCTCAGAACCCTCTTAAGCAGACGAAAAACCGTCACACTCACTACAGTTGCTAATACCAAGCCCAAAAGCAGACTTGACCGTGAGAGATATAACGACTGCAGCTGTCACTGGGCAGGCGAGACTGGGCCAGAGTCTTGACTCTATTCTTGACAAGCCTCGAGTATATATAATACAGAAGTACCCACATGTCTATGACGCTGCAGTGCTTTCAGGCACTGTAACGTAATTACAAACGCTTTATAAACATGCCATCAGAGTCGAGACATCAGGGATCAGCGCTCAGCGCTCAGCAGCGATCCTTAGAAACAAAATTGATATTAGTAAAGAATGCATAGCGTACATACAAATATACGTCCCCGCTCTTAGATCCGTGACCTGATATGTCCGAGCAAATACATACGACAGAGGTTCGAAGGATGCTTGGTCGACCAAGGCGCCAGTGTTGGTTGGGCGCCTATGAAGCTGAGTCCCTTCGACCGAGTCAATTGATTGTTCAAATCTTCTTGGCAGAAAATTATAAAAGGACGGATGCTACATATTTTCCCTGAATTTATGAGACCGTAAGTCTTCTTTCCAATTAATATTTCTCCCGGTTGGATAAACGTGTATTTCTAATCTGAAATCGCGGTTCTGTATATGAGTACAAGACAATATTTATTCACCAACCGAACAAAAAGTTCAATTTCTTAGTCGATGAGATGTCCAAGACACGAAGCTGGGTTTCCTGATCCGGCTTAGTTTACTTGGTGCTCAAACTGTGCACCTTCCTCCGTTTTTCAAGTACGACGCGTTTTCGACGAGTCATCTGTATGACGGTCAATTACCCATTTCACGCACCTTTCAAGGGCTCATATTGGAGTCTAGATAACAGGGCTCACGCTTCGCTTCGCTTCGGCACCAAATTTCATATACAGTGATCGGCGAGGTAAAGAAATTAGAATTGATTCAATAGTGAATGGGTCGATCTGAAAGGGAGCCGATGGTGGAGGTTCCGATGTGCAGAGCAGAAAGATGTCGATACATACATGTTTTTCCGAGGATACCTAGAGGATAGCAGGAATATAAAAGGAAGGAATCGGGTAAGACTATATAGTAGAAATAGATGGACCAATCGCGCAAACTAAAAGTTGACGCCGAGGACGCAGGAGAGGGAGAAATGGAAAGAAAAATAAGAGATGCAAATATTTTCAGAACACGAGGAAATATAAGAATGGCGAAGGAGAAATAAAGAGAGCAGGGAAAACAGCAAGAAATACCAAATGTGGTGGGAAAATAAACATGTACACACGAACCAAGTTGCCCGTGTGCTTGATAGTTAGTATAGTAATTTTGGTAAAGCCTCGTACTTATTCTCCGACTCTCCACTCACCATCGTTACTTCTCATCTTTCCTTCCGAAGCTCATTGTTGTGTGAGCTATTTGACTCAATGGGAATTTATATCGCTAATACCTCCTCCTCTTCCAGATCTTGCATCCGCCATCTTTGCTAATGTCCTCTGAGTCCACTGGCAAAAAGCCACCCCAGATACCGATCACTCCCAAACACGTCAGGCGTCTGAACAGAAAAACCGGAAGGATGGAAGCAGTCAAACTCTACGGGTATGCATTTGACACGTACTTTCCTGACCGGTGGGCGACAAAGCAAGGCCTCTACATGCACGCGAACAGACGGCCCCAAGTCGCATGACCATCGCTATACAGGACATGGTGCAACAATTCCCTGATGACCTTGAAGTCACGTTCGAAAGCGTGAGAAGTAGGGAGAATGAAAAAGAAATACTTTTCTGCTTTGTGGTTGGAAGTAACCGGAATTACGACGAGTTCAGGATGTCCAAAGAGTTTGACGAGGAACAGGGTCGTCATATGTGCGAGATCATGCAGATTCCATACGAGGAACCGAAGTGGTACTACTGGCTCTCCGATAAATGAACTATTTTGTATTTACTATTATTTCAAATGAGCGCTGTCGAAATCTCAATCATTGAACTCTGTTGCAGTGCGCACTCCCTGTTTCCATGCTCGTGTATCCCAGTCATTGCAATACATCCTGACCCGACCCCAAAGTAATTCCGCCGAAAAATACGATTATGAGTCTAAAAATGACATTCTTCCGATATACAGCGTTTATATCCTATATAACACACATAGTGTACATATCGACGCTGAGGTCCATCTAATTCCTTGCTGGGGAATTCGAATAGCGGTATTGTTGCACGATGATCTGTACCTTCACAGTCCGCCTGATGGCCGTTTGCTGTTATGATTTGTATACTGAAGCATACGCAAAAAGGCGACACGCCGTGAGACGGGTGAGAGGCCAAAAAAGGTATGTTACCTCGCGATCGTTGCCTGATTCTTCGTCAAACTTTACCACAATGTTTCACATTCTTTTTCTTCCAGTCTTCGCACCACCCACGTTAAATTAACGAACCAGTTCAGAAATGACTTGAACTTCGAAGCGAGGCACTTAATGCGCCTGACGTGCCATCAAGCCGACCTTGAGCTTAAGGATCTTGAAAGTCGAAACTTCTCTCCTTTCTTACGTCTTTCAACCATAGAAAGTGTCCAAACGCTATTGTCGAACTTCTCTTACAATCTACGGGAGCGATATGATATGTCTTCTTCTCGTTGGGGTGCTGCTAGTTCGTTGCTTTGGCATGCTTTATAGGAGGAGAAAGGTACATGGTTCCTAGAGATTCGAAAATTCGATGGATTATTTCAATGCGAACTTACGCAGCACCTCTGGTTTTGTAGTTGCGTCATATACCTACTCTGGGCTACTCCTAGCCTATTCTCTCCTATATCACTGCTTTCAAATTTGCCAACCACGGATTTGAGCTCATAGAAGAAGGGTATCGCAAGGTAAGTCAAGTACTAGGGTCTCGATGACTGATGACTCAATTTGTTTAAATAGTATCCTAACAAAGTATGGAAAATACGGACGCTGGACGATGAACAAGGGGACGGATGGTACTTTATCGCAAACGGTCTTCAGAAAGTGGAAGATATCAGCAAAGCTCCGACTGATCAACTCAACCAATCTGTCTTATTTCAATCGGTGGGCATTGTGTAAATGGCACCATTATTAACCACGATGACTTACAAGCTACATGCATCCAGTTCCTCCAATTAGATTACATTCTGGGACGTGAAGTAATGGACAATACATACCACCTCAACGTCATTCGGACCCATTTCGCTCGCAGTGTCGTAGCGCACTATGAGGAAGTTTATAAGGAGATGCGTGATACGTTTGACGGTTTGGTACATGACACAGGTAGAGGAGGTGAGCCGTCAAGTGAAGAAGAAAATGCATTGCTTGACTATGATACTTAAAAGAATGGACTGTCTTACCCCTCTATACTTCTTTCATGGAAGTGGCATCTCGCATTATGGCTGGAATCACGGTGGGATACTCACATCGTACGTGTCTTGACCTAATGAGGTGTCATAATTTTGACTCATATAATCATCTCTTTGTTTTCAAAAGCTCGAAAGACCGAGTTCAGTCAATTGTTCAAATCTGCTTCGCAAAAAATCATGAAAGGACGTATGCTGCATATTTTCCCCAGATTTATGAAACCGTAAGTCTTCTTTCCAATTATTTTTTTCGTTGGTTGGATAACGTGTACTTCTAGACTGATTTCGCGGTTCTATATACGAGTACAATACGATCTTCAGAAAATGGCGGAACTCACGGAACCATTATTAACCCATCGGCACGAACAAGAGGCGATATATGGCACGGACGAATGGACTGCAAAACCTGTTAGTTTAAATCTATTGTGTGATAGATTAAGCGCCTGATGACTATACAGAATAATATGTTTAACTGGATGGTGGATGAAGCACGGAAATCAGGAGCAGGAGAGTCTCCGTATGAAATCGGATTACGACTATATTTTGAATCTATCGGTTCGGAAGGAATTGGGCGAGTGAGTAGTTTGTAGGCAGTCATTCCCTGGCACGCGTACTAAAGATGATAAAAATATGCAGGTAACATCGCTCGCTCTATCTGAGTTAGCATCTCGTCCTGCATCCGAGTATATGGACGATATACGCGGCGAAGTTCTAAGCATACTTGCTATAGAGGCGGAGAAAGAAGACGAGAACAGTATTCACAACGAAGGATGGTCAAAGCAAACCATTTCAAAGATGCACAAACTCGACAGTTTCGTCAAAGAAGTTATGAGAGTTTATGATATCCAACCTCGTGAGTGTACTACGAAAATGTCCTGTTATTTTAGGTTATTTTAGGCCATGCCACAAGCGTTAACGTTCGGTTAATGTAACTCAGTGACACATGGGACGCCGTGTTCTCAAGGACTTTGTGTTCTCAGACGGAACACTCATCCCTGCAGGATCGTCAATTTTCGCCAATTCCCGTGGTTTACACAATGACGACGAAATGTTCTCAAATGCGGATAGGTTCGATGGCTATAGGTTTCTTGCACAGTCAAAATCGGAAAGTTCCAATGGTGAGGATTATATCGGAAAAAGTAAAGATCAATTAATAAACCCCATAGTAGAAGGACCAAGAAAGGATCTTATGACAATCCCCACCGTGTCGTATCATGCTTTCGGGTACGGAAAACATGCATGGTGAGTTTTTAAGTCGTCTGAACGTTCTCAGACATCCTAACCAAACTAAATTACCGACTTGTCATTTTCTGTGACCTATACTATAAGTCCCGGGAGATTTTTTGCAGGGTACCTCGTCAAAACGATTTTGGCTCATATCCTGGTGTACTACGATTTTAAGCTTGTCTCTCTCCCTCAGAACCATGGGAAGCCCCGGAATTTTCCCGACCTGAACGCGAAGATGAGGTTCAAGAAGAGAAAGATTTAATCCACGATTTGCAGCGAGTTCGGAGAGGCATGTACTAAGTATGCATTCGCAAAAATTCTCATGTAACAAGCAGAGAAATTGGTCTTCTACGAAGATGGCCGTATGTTTGCTCTTTGAGAACAAGGATAAGACAGAACTTAATACAATGATTTTTTTTTGATGTCGGCCATTGCAAAGCACGGAAGCACAGATTGACCATTCGCAGGTATCAGGTGTTGCGTGTACCGTGTACGGAATGATCTTCATCGTGAGTGCTCACTGCAGACTCGGACTCGGTGTGCCCTGTCTAATATTCAAGATGCCATAAAATGACCGACCTGACCTGAAAACGAACGAAATAAGCACGATTCCACGAATAACAATTCTTCAAGAACGACTTTATAGTCGCCTCTCACTGTAGTGCCTATTTTGTCGAAACGAGAACTGCACCTATGATGCGAAATTTGCAGGCCAATTACTTACAGCGCTGACATGGAGAAGCGCACAATCTGACTTGGGGTAGAGTATAGTAAATATGTCCTCTTGGTAATGTTTTACCTCTAGAGATATACAGAATGGCGGGACCATACACAGAGAAAAATGAAGGGCGAACCAACCAAAAACCAACAGGAAGCAAAATAATCCAGTACTTTTTTTGTAACCGGGGACAATCTAATCTAATCTATAGAGCCGCTACAAGGCTTGTTTGATTGCACTGCCACTCTTTCTTTCACGCACTTCTGAATTCTGCAGCAATAATTTTACGACAATCTACGTTTATGGGCTACAACCTGTAAAGCACGAAAAACTATCATTACACTGGCCTTGCTCTGAGCCCACCGCAATTAGGATATGAGCGCCCACACGAACATGAAACGAGTGTACGTAAGTACACGTATGTTTCATTCGCAACATGTGTGATCCCGGGCAAGATGGGGCGTTGAGCGATGCATGGAAAAGCTTGGAAACCTTTGGGGAGGCTTCACAGTCGCTTAGGGCTGCGTGCAATGTTCTCTAATTCAGCATAAAACCAGCTTGCTGATTAGGTGAGGTCAGGTTCTTCTCTGCCTACTTCCAACTCCTGATAACATCATATCTTGGTCTACGAGCAGGCATGTTGGACATATCTCCCACGCATGTTGTCGTCGGGGGTCTTGTTATCTTCGTTTTGTCGAACTTTTTTGGGAAGGGGCAGGTACGCTCGCAATATTCCTTGTCTCGATAACCCGGTCAATGTGTCATTTCTATCCATTCTAGCTCGACCATGTTTCTTCCTTAGGATATTCGTACCCTTTCCTTCGATGGATTACTGCCCTCCAATACTTGCTGGGTTCTGGGAAGAAGTTTGCGTTGGATGGGTATAGGAAAGTCAGTATATACGACTTGTGGTATCCTTCCATTGCGCTAAAAGTTCTTTAACCTACAGTTTGGTTCAAACCCCTTCAAGTTCGCAGTCTTGGGCGGTGATATATTGATAATCAATGATACGGCGAAGATAGAAGAAATGCGTAGAGGATCTGAGGATGTTATGGATGCGGAATCCCCTATAGCTTGGGTATGTAATATGTTACGTGGAACTAGTCATGAATGGACAACATCCCTCATCACATTTTCTCATTTCCGCAGTTTTTCCAATTTGATTATACTCTCGGCCCGCGATTTATGGCGAACCCATATCATTTGGACGTTATTAAGACGTCTATGACGAGAAACATAGGTGCTAAATTTACTGAAATCTACGAGGAAGTTGTGACTGCGTATAAGGAGGGAATCCCTGAATCTACTGGTGTGTACCGTTCCGTCAGCCGTTGCATCAATTGGGATCTTATTCTATAATCGAAACTCAGATTGGGTGGCCATTTCAGCGTACGGTCTGCAACTGGACGTTATAACTAAGGTTTCGTCTCGTTATTTTGTTGGCGAGCCTTTGTGTACGTTTTTTAACATGCTAAGTCCTCGTATACTAACTAGTAGCTCAATTTTATGTTTGCTGTTTTCTCCCTTTTTTCCCCACAGGCCGTAACGCAGAGCTTCGCGCCATATGCGAAAAGGCCGCTATTGAGCTCTTCAAGTCGAGTTTTGTGAGATGGGCACCAGCGTTCCTTCGAGGGTGAGCACTAACTATCCCAAATGATCTGGTTCCTCGAGCATACTGAAACTTAACTTCAACATATTTACAGCCCAGCTGCGAATATCTTTACCAGTCTTCCCAGATTTCGGCACAAGATGGAGGAACTCATACAACCAATTGTCGAGACCAGACTTGAGCAGGAGAACCGGTATGGTCTTGAGTGGGCTGATAGGCCGGTGAATAAAACATTCGCCTCCACTTGGCATTATACCCTCTACCATTATTAACTGAGATTGCCCCGTTCTGCCCTAGAATGACCTTATCACCTGGCTTATGGATGGTGCCCGTGCAGCGGGCGAACCAATCACTGTTTCAGACCTGGCAACCCGGATTATATTCATCAGCTTTGCAGCTATTCACACATCGTCTGCGGTATGTATCATTATTCCTTTTTTTTTTTTGCTCGCAAAAATCGTTTCGGTTGACTGGACTCGATGATGTTTGCTCTAACTCTTATTTTCTTGTAGTCGGTTACGTCGGCAATATTCGAGTTATGTCTGGCCCCCAACCAGGCTGAAGAAATCAGGATTGAAGTCGAAAAGGTTATCAATGAAGAAGGATGGTCGAAGGCAGCCCTTGGAAAAATGCATAAGCTAGATAGTTTCTTACGCGAATCGCAGAGGCTTCATTTCGTATCTATATGTAAGTCCACATCCAATTTATTCAACGCTCGTCATTTTCCAGGTTCTTATCCTTATATTTCATGCGCGTTAGTCACCATGGGTAGACTTCTCAAAAAGGACTACACCTTCGCAGACGGGACCACCATACCCAAAGGGGTTGTATTATCAGCAAACGCCTATGCTCGGCATCGGGATGAAGCACTTTACGAGGATGCTCAAACTTTTAAGGGATTCCGATACGTACCTCTGGAAGGCAGTGGTGAAAAGCAGCCATTAGCTGTTACGCCTACTGTAAACTATCTGGGCTTTGGATGTGGGAAGGGCGCCTGGTAAGTACTTCCGGATATTTTTTGCAAAGTCGTGAGGAAACCTTGATCGATCCATGACGATTTCTGTTGTAACTTCCTTTTTCTTTTCTCTTTTTTCTCATTTATCCATTATACTCTTCAAATAGCTAACATTATCTTATCTGCCCTCTATATATATATTTCTATCCAGCCCTGGCCGCTTTTTCGCCGTTGCAGAGATGAAGACTATGCTTGCGTATCTCTTACTCAACTACGAAATCAAATTAGAGGACCCATCGAGATTTCCAAAGAAATTTGTCATGGAAATCAACAGTCTACCAAATATGTCTGCAAAAATTCTGCTAAAAAAGAGAACTAGTGTGAAAAGTGTTGGGAGGCGCTAGCGTCAAGTTCAACAGACATTGCGCGGAGGGGAAGTGGAAGGTTAATTTCGTATGTACAATTTTCTTTGCCACGAGATTTAGGTTACTCACGCTGCGGCCATCCGCCGAAAGGTGTAGGTTAAGAGCCTGTGATCGTCTGTAACTTAATACTCCCTATAATCAACTCAACTGCATTGGTAACCTGGTATGTCCGACGTTTGCGATTTACATATGTACAAATTCCCCGAATACTCTGCGAGAACATGTTGTCTAGAGTCAAGTCACCCGGTATCCGTTTAACTGCTCTGTGTGTGAAAATGAGACGGTACGAGCAGCTGACCTTTTTCTAATGTATAATTATCCCTTAACTTACCACGTAATTTTAGAAATACGAGGTG
>Ga0247779_1001383_pt1 | contig 11762 bp, 8 predicted proteins | sample UWRJL221509R5_FD_179925 | JGI IMG/M metagenome (GOLD analysis project Ga0247779, IMG submission 179925) | Plant litter microbial communities from Arlington Agricultural Research Station in Wisconsin, United States - UWRJ-L221-509R-5 | ecosystem: Environmental > Terrestrial > Plant litter >...
CCGAGCAAATGGGCCGGGATGTTCTGCAAATTGACGATATCTTGGATAGCGGCGCCCGCTTTCTCTCGGGGACCAACGATATCAATAAGGGCGATGCCAATCGGCTACAGGAGCAGATTCGCCCGAGGATGATCGGCGCACCCTTGCTGCGAGGGCTGGTCTTCAGCGATACCAGCGGAACGCGCCGGGTCATCACGCGCGATTTCAATAACCCGCTTTATGGCTTCGACGTAAAGCTTGTCTTGAACGACTACCTGGCCCATCCCGGCACTGACCTCTTTGCCACCACACCCTTTGAGTTCACCAACGGCGGCACCGGTATCCCGATTTCGCGCGCGGTCATCGGCGCCGATGGCGAGATCAAGGGATTGGTGACGGTTCTTCTGGACGCCAAGCTTCTCTCGGAATTCTACGCCTCTATCGATCCCTCAAGTGCCGATAATATCATTCTCATCCGGGCCGATGGGATGCCGCTCATCGGCAAGACGGATATCGGTCCGCAATTGGCGGCAGCCTTGCAACAGCAGTTGCCGGCAGCCCTCAGCCGTGATGATCGGGACAACGATCTCGGCAAGGAAGCAGCGCCGGTCGATCTCCTTTCGGCCAATGGCGATGTCAGCTTTGCAGCAGCAAAACAGATATCAGGCACACCGATCATTGCCGTCGCGATGACGGATCGTCAGTTCGTCCGACATAGCTGGCTGCTGCAGGGTGTAATCGTCGTCTCTGTCATCGCCGTTGCCGGTCTTGTCCTGATGGGCATGGCGCTGTTCCTGCGCCGGCGCATCATCGCCAATGAACGGACACTGCAATCGCAGGCAGACTTCGTCAACCTGATCATCGACTCTGCCGAAGTCATGATTTTCGTGCGCGATCGCCGCGGCAGAATTATCCGCATCAACCAGACTGCCGAGCGGGAGCTGGGCTATAGCGCCGAAGCGTTGAGCGATCCTGGTACATGGCTCTCCATCCTGCCGCCGGAAGAGCGGGAAGGTGTCACCAGCGCCTTTATGCAGAACGATCCGGCGGCCTATCCCAATGCACATGAGAATCACATCATCACCCGTGATGGCGATGTCCGGCTCTTCCGATGGTCGAATGTCGCTGTCCTCGATAAGTCAGGCCATCTCTCTTTGGTGATTGGCATCGCTGAAGACATCACCGAGACGGCGCGTGCCCGGCGCCTGCAGGAACGCAGCACGATCGCCATGGGGCATGCACAGCGTCTTGCCGGTTTGCGCTATTGCTATCACAGCTCCCAATCGGCCGATGTCGATTTACAATTGGATTCATTCTACGCGCAGATGTCCGATATTCTCGGCCTGCCGCTTTCAGACGTGCCGAAAACCAGTGAAGAATTCGTCGCCAGATTCATCCATGCTGGCGACCAGTTGGCAACGCTGACGAGCTATCAGAATTTCGCCAGCGGATTGACCGATCAATACCTGATCGAATATCGCCTGGTCCGACCCGATGGTGAGACCCGCTATATCCGCGAGGTCGCCGGGCGACTGGCTGATGCGCTGGACAATAGCACCCAGTCCATCGGCGTCATCCAGGACATGACGGATCTCCGGCAAACGCAGTTGTCGCTTGAACGTCATGCGACACTGATGAACCGTGCCCAGACAATCGCCAAGATGTGCTATTGGTATTTCGAGCCCGCCGCGCGGCAAGCAAGTTTCGATGACGGGCAGTATTATTATTCGGAGAACGCCGCCGATATCTTCGGCCTGCCACCAGCCCTGCTGAACATGCCGGAAAGTCGTTTTGCGGCAGAGGTCGTTCACCCCGACGATCGTGATTTCGTCTTCGATTCCTATCGGAACTTTGTCGAAGGCAGTGACCTTAAATATCAGCGCGTTTATCGGTTGCTTCTGCCGGATGGCGCGGTTCGCTACATTTCCGATGCCGGTGAAAAGCGGCTGTCACCCGATGGCAGGCTGACCCTTATCCTCGGCATTTCCCAGGATGTGACGACGCTGCATCTGTCCGAAGTCTCACTGCGACGCACGGAAAATCAGTTGCGACACGCCTTGCGCATTGCCGGCATGGGTCATTGGCATGCCGAGCACGGCGATTTGCCCGGCCGAATGAATCGGATGCAATTCTCGGATGAAGCAGCGGCGATCTTCGGCGTGACGCCGGATGTTATCGATCAACTTGACCCAATCGGCTTTGCCAACCGCTTCATCCATGATGCCGAGGATCGCGCTCAAACCCTTGAGCGCCTGGAGCGTTTCTGGTCGGGCGAGGATATATTACTCTCGGTCGAGTTCAAGATCACCCATAGTGACGGTGCGCTGCGCGTCGTGCGACTAGTCGCCGAGCGCGTTTCCACCATCCATCCGGCGTCGGTTCAGATGGTTGGCATGGTGCAGGACATCACCGATCTGCGATATCGGGAATTGGCCATGCTGCAGACGGAGGCTCTGCTGCAGCATGTACACCGCATGGCCAAAATCGGCTACTGGCTCTGGCACCCCGCTGAAAATCTCGAATCCAGCCAGGGGCATATACGCTATTCCGATGGTCTCGTGGAAATGCTCGGTATCGATGCCGAGGACTACTATTATGACGACGAGGCCTTTTGCGCGCATTACGTCCATGCCGATGACCGTAAATTCGTCCTTCAGGCCTTCTCTGATTACAGCCGCGGCCTGAGGGATGGGTACAATCTCGACTATCGCTTCATCCGGCCGGATGGCCACATGCTCAACTTGCGGTCCGCCGCCATGCGCGTTCGCGATGACACCGGACACATTCTCTATGCGATCGGGGTTGCCCAGGACGTGACAATCCAAAAGCAGCACGAAGAGGATTTGATACAGGCGAAAAACGAAGCCGATATGGCAAACCGGTCAAAGACTGAATTCCTCACCAATATGAGTCACGAGTTGCGCACACCACTCAATGCGGTGATCGGGTTCTCTCAACTGATCAAAGATCAGGCTTTCGGTCCGAACTCGGACCGCTACGTCAATTACGCCGACGACATCAACAACAGTGGAAAATTGCTGCTCGACCTCATCAATGACATTCTCGATATGTCGCGGATCGAGGCCGGCCGGTTCGTTCTTGGCGAAGAGACATTGTCCCTTCACAACGCAATTCAGGATTGCCTGCGCCTTGTCAGCCCGCGCGCCACGGAAGGTCAGGTTAGGCTCGATTACCAGCCGGAGCCGACGGAGGTCGCCATCAATGCCGATGCCCGCTCGCTGAAGCAGATCCTGCTGAACGTCTTGTCCAATGCGGTTAAATTCACCCCTGCCCAGGGGAGCGTGCAGATCGTCACGACGATCGAACCGAACGGCTGCCTGCTGATTACCATTCGTGACAGCGGCATCGGTATTCCGGCAGAAGTCCTGCCCAATCTCTTCGCACCGTTCCGCCAGGGTGACAATTCCATCAGCCGGCGCTTCGGCGGTACCGGCCTTGGCTTGGCCATCAGCCGGAAGCTGATCGAATTGCATGGCGGCAGTGTCGATATTGAAAGCGAGCCTGGCCAGGGAACGACCGTCCAGCTCGTTTTCCCGGCAGAGCGCCTGATCCACACAGCCAGCCCCGCCCAGGATACCAGTACCCTCAAGGAAGATGGGCATATACGCAGCTTGGCGACCGGCCGATAGACCGTCCCAAACGACGACATCATCCTCGCAGAACGTTGCCGACGGCCTTCGCCCGCCCCCCTGTCCCTTGGGCCTGTCCCTTGGCATGCTTGACCGCGGCCCCAGTAACGCCGTTAATGTTGGCTGGAAGCCGCATACCAGCCCCGCACGGGGATGGCTTGCACCGAGGCGCGGTTTCCGTATGTTTCACACTGATATTTAGCTGATCGGTTGCCGCTCCGCCGCGGGGAGATTGTCCGGCTGCGATCAGAAGACGAAGGCTTTTGGAGGTCGACTTGGCTCAGTATCGTTCCCGTACATCCACCCATGGCCGCAATATGGCCGGCGCGCGCGGCCTGTGGCGGGCCACGGGTATGAAAGATGACGATTTCGGCAAGCCGATCATCGCCATTGCCAATTCCTTCACCCAGTTCGTCCCGGGCCATGTCCATCTCAAGGATCTTGGCCAAATGGTCGCCCGCGAAATCGAAAGCGTCGGCGGCGTTGCCAAGGAATTCAACACCATCGCCGTCGATGACGGTATCGCCATGGGCCATGACGGCATGCTCTATAGCCTGCCCTCGCGCGAGATCATCGCCGATGCCGTGGAATACATGGTCAATGCCCATTGCGCCGATGCCCTGGTCTGCATCTCCAATTGCGACAAGATCACCCCGGGCATGCTGATGGCAGCCCTGCGCCTCAATATTCCTGCCGTCTTCATTTCCGGTGGCCCGATGGAAGCCGGCAAGGTCATCCTGAAAGACGGCAAGGTCCAAGCGCTCGATCTGGTGGATGCCATGGTCGCCGCCGCCGATGACAAGGTCTCGGACGAAGACGTCGCCAAGATCGAGCGCAGCGCCTGCCCGACCTGCGGCTCCTGCTCCGGCATGTTCACCGCCAATTCGATGAATTGCCTGACCGAGGCGCTCGGACTAGCCCTGCCGGGCAACGGCACCATCGTCGCCACCCATGCCGCCCGCAAGGAGCTGTTCCTGCAGGCCGGCCGGACGGTCGTCGATCTGTGCCGGCGGTATTATCAGGAAGACGATCAGAGCGCCTTGCCCCGCTCGATTGCCAGCTTCCGGGCTTTCGAAAATGCCATGACGCTCGATATCGCCATGGGCGGCTCGACCAATACCGTCCTGCACCTGCTGGCAGCGGCTTATGAAGCGGGTGTCGATTTCCAGATGACGGATATCGACCGACTGTCGCGTCGCGTACCGAACATCTGCAAAGTGGCACCGGCTTTAAGCACCGTCCATATCGAGGACGTGCATCGGGCTGGTGGTATCGTCGGCATTCTGGCAGAGCTGGCGCGTGGTGGCCTGCTGCACACCGACCTGCCCACCGTCCATAGCAAAACCGTCGCCGACTCTTTGGCGAAATGGGATATCACCAGCAGCAAGGATGCGGCCGTCCAGAAATTCTTCCGCGCTTCGCCGGGTGGGGTCCCGACCCAGGTCGCCTTTAGCCAGGATCGCTACTATGACGATCTCGATCTCGACCGCCAGAAGGGTGTGATCCGTAGCGTCGAACATGCTTTCAGCAAAGATGGCGGCCTCGCTGTCCTCTCCGGCAACATCGCCCTCGATGGCTGCATCGTCAAAACTGCCGGTGTCGATCAGTCGATCCTGACCTTCTCGGGTCCAGCGCGGATTTTTGAAAGCCAGGACGGCGCCGTCGAAGGCATTCTGCTTGGCCAGATCAAGGCCGGCGATGTGGTCGTCATCCGCTATGAAGGACCGAAGGGCGGCCCCGGCATGCAGGAGATGCTCTATCCGACCAGCTACATCAAGTCGAAGGGCCTCGGCAAGCTATGCGCGCTGGTGACCGACGGCCGGTTCTCGGGTGGCACGTCGGGCCTGTCGATCGGCCATGTCTCGCCGGAAGCAGCCGAAGGCGGCGCGATCGCCCTGATCGCGGAAGGCGATATGATCGACATCGATATTCCGCAGCGGAAAATTTCCCTTCGCGTCAGCGATGCGGTTTTGGCCGAGCGCCGCAAGGCGATGGAAGCCAAGGGTGTTGCTGGCTGGAAGCCGGCGGCACCGCGCCATCGGAAAGTGACAACTGCATTACGCGCCTATGCAGCCTTGACCACCAGTGCTGCACGTGGTGCTGTTCGCGTCGTTCCCGAATAGGGAACGACGGTCCGGTGTGGGCTCGTTGCCGAGATAGGCTACCAGCCCGACAGCGGAACAGGTGCATTACGCATGCAGGGCGATGACATGCTCTGCACGACAACCGAGGGGCTGGGTGGGGAAGATGATCTTCGATTGTCGCGATCCGCAGCAATTGGACTCGGCCCTCGCCCTGCATCCGTTCTTTCAGCCAGCCCTGCAATACTGGCAATCATTGACTGGTCAGGGGTTGCCGACGCGCCGCGACATTGACCCGGTCGATATCCCTGATCTCCTGGCCAACGTCATGCTGCTCGATGTCCTGAATGACGGCGCCGATTTCCGCTATCGGCTGGCGGGGACCGCTGTCGAACATAATTTCGGCGCATCGATAAAGGGATTGGTTCTCTCTGAGATCGTCCAGATTTTTCCCACCATCCAGCCGATTCTCGATGTGAAGCGCCGGTGTGTCGCCACCAGATCTCCCTATGCCTGCGATGCGGCCGTCTTTACACATTTCGGCACCCAGAAGCAGGTCTATTGCTGTGCGATGCCATTGTCGGACGATGGTCGCCACCCCACGCAGATATTCGCGATTGGTATTTTGGAACGCGCCACCGAACCGGTCCGCGACAACAGCTGACGCAGCTGCCGCTGATATCCCCGTCACACTCCCGCCTTTAAGATATCTGTCTTGCAAAGAGGTTATTGGTCGCGACAAGCACCATCCTCTAGAGTGCGCTCGACCGGCAACGACCGGGAAAAGGGGAGAAATCACGTATGAAAGTCTATATCAGCGTCGACATCGAAGGTGTCGCCGGGATCAATCATTGGGATGAGGCGACCAAGACGCACGCCACCTATCCGGAATTCCGCGCCTTGATGACGGCAGAGGCGATTGCCGCCTGCAAAGGTGCCATCGCCGCTGGCGCCAGCGAAATTCTGCTGAAGGATGCCCATGAGAGCGGGCGCAATATCCTGACCGAAGACCTGCCGGATTGCGTGCGAATCATCCGTGGCTGGAGCGGCCATCCCGCCAGCATGATCCAGGATCTCGACGACAGTTTCGCGGCGGCCATGTTCATCGGCTATCACTCGAAGGCCGGGTCGGAAGGTAATCCCCTCGCCCATACGATGCGGTTGAGCGTCGATCGGATTTTGCTGAACGGCACGCCGGTCTCCGAATTCGTCCTGCACAGCTATGCAGCGGCCTTGCATAAAGTACCGGTCGTCCTGGTCAGTGGCGATCAGGGGATCTGTGCGGACGTCAAGGCGCTCAACAGTCATATCGGTACCGTCGCGGTCAGCCAGGGTATCGGTCGCTCAACCACCAGCATCGCGCCCCGCAAATCCCGTCAGTTGATCGAGGCGGCGGCGACCGCCGCTTTGCGCGGCAATCGTGATGCCTGCCAGCTGACGTTACCCTCCAGCTTCACGCTGGATATTCTCTTCAACACCCCGGTCAACGCCTATGCCGCGTCCTGGTATCCCGGCGCCACGCATATCGGCAATCGCACCGCGCGGTTCGAGACAACTTCCTATTTCGAGGTCCTGCGGGCGATCAAATTCATGCTGAATGCCTGATTGGCGCTTGGCGCTTGGCGCTTCGATCAGCGAGAGCTGACGGGCGCAACAGGGGGAATTCGACTTAGAGATCGAACTTGGTTCCAGATTGAGTGATAGTATAGAATATATACCGTCACTCAATCTCACGGGCCCCTCTGACGATGACCGAGCGCAACGTAGCTGCGGAAGAAGCCTGTCCGATCCGCGATATTCTCGACCGGATCGGCGATCGATGGAGTTTGCTGGTCCTGCGTAACCTCTCGGGCGGCACCATGCGGTTTACCGCCCTCAAGCGGGCCATCGGCGATATTTCGCAGCGCATGCTGGCGCAGACCTTGCGACGATTGGAGCAGGACGGCCTGATCTCACGCCGGGTCATCCCCACCACACCGCCCCGCGTCGATTACACCCTGACCGAGCTAGGCATTTCCCTGCTGAAGCCGATCGATGCCTTGGTCGACTGGGCGGAGATCCATCACGACGCCATCCGCGCCGCCCGGCGCGCTTACGTACCCGTGCCGGCGGCAACAGCTCTTTAGAGGAGCATATGACGGTTCAGATGAAAGCGGCTTCCATCTGAACCGTCCTGCTAGCGAGGCCTGTTAGCTAAGGGCTTGGGCAATCGCCGCAAAGCTCGACGTCATCACCCCATCAAGTGCCTCATCGACCGGCAGCTTCTGTGATGACATCTTGGCGATAACAACCTCGGCGGCGGGATCGATGTAGACCCACTGGCCGTGAATGCCGATACCGCAGAACGCGCCACCTTCCGAGCCGACCTGGTACCATTTGCTGCGATAGCGTCCCTTTGGCAGGAACTGTGCCATCGAACCACGCAGCCAGGCATCGCGATCGCCGGCCGTGCGGATATCCTTCACCCAGTCGGGTGGCAGAACCTCAGTGGCGCCGAATTTACCACCGAGCCGCATCACCTCGCCGAAGCGCGCGAGATCACGCAAGGTGCAACAGATACCACCGGCGGTGCGCGGTGCGCCGAGGCGGTCAACCGTGACATAGGCGTCGAATTCGGCGCCCATTTTTTGCCAGATGAGTTCCGAGAGCAGGGCAGCAAAGGGGCGCCCTGATGCACGCTCGACGATCCACCCCAGAAGATCGGAATTCGGCGAAACGTAATAGAACTTCTCACCATGCGGATGGCTATCGCGCGGCAGGGACGACAGGAAATTCCGCAGATCATTGACCCTGGCGGGATCAAGAATGGGATTCCACCCGGTCGCATCGCGATATCGCGCGAAGGGTCCGTCCTTGTTGAGATAATCTTCGACAAAATCGATGCTGACCGTCATATCCAGTACATGGCGCACCGTTGCATCGCCATAGGCAGAAGACTTCGCTTCAGGAATATACCGCGTCACTGGGGCATCGGGGTCGAGCTTTCCCTGCTTCACCAACAGCCCGGCCAGACTGCCGGTCACCGATTTACTGACCGAGAAAATGATGTGCGGCGCTTCCGGTGTCAGGCCATTGAAATAGCGTTCGGTAACGACCTTGCCCGACTTCAAGACCAGGAAGCCGTCCGTATCGCTCGCCTGCAGCATTTCGTCGATCGTCCAATCGCGGCTGCTCGCGCCACGGAAAGACAGGTTCGGCAGCTTCGCGCCACTTGCCGACAACGTCATGACGGGGCCGGTCCCGCGATAGATATTGGCGGTGGGCAGGATGTCACGCACATGGTGAAAAGCCCAGTTGTTGAACGGCGGCAGACGCCAGTTCGCCAAAGTGACCTGCTGCTCCGCAGCTGATGGAAAACTGCTCATCAATTTCTGGTCTGACACGAATGATCTCCCCGGTATCTCTTGTGAAAACAAGTAATGTTGCCCTGACGATAGCTCATTCCACGGCCATCTCGAACCTGACAATTCAGCATGCCGCCCCTTCGCCGGCGGCATTGAGGATCGCCGAATGCGACCACCTGGTCACATGATCAGGATGATTTGGATCGCCGCGGCGCCGCGTCCCCGGCGATCAGTTGCCGTTCCGCGGCCAGACCGCCGCCGACCACATCGAAAAACGCCCGGATGCGGGCGGTATTCTTGAGATCGGCATGCGTGACGATCCAGAGCTCGCGGGTGAGCTCGGCAATCGGCGTTGCCATGGCCCGGACAAGGCGCGGTTCCAGATCGCCGAGATAACAGGGCAATACCGCAAGTCCAATCCCTTCCCGCGCCGCCGCGAGCTGATTGAGCAGGCTGTTCGTTCGGTAGACCCATTTGCCAGGATTGACGACCTCCGCCAGCCAGTCTGCCGATTTGATGCCATTGACATCACTGCTCCAGCCAACGATCGGATAGTCCGCAAGTTTCTCACGGCTCTTCAGCGGCGAGCGCCGGGCCAGCAGCGCGGGTGCACCATAGAGCGTCCAACCGATGTCAGATAGTTTACGACCAAACAGATCCCCCTCCTTCGGCCGTGCCGGGCGCAAGGCGATGTCTGCCTCCCGCCGTGACAGGCTGAGAATACGATTGTCGATCGCCAGCTCGACGATGATGCCGGGATGTGCCTCACGGAAGCGCGCCAATTGCTGGGTCAGCAGGTGGTGCCCCAGGGTTTCCGAGCTGGTGACGCGCAGTTGCCCCGTCAGGCGAAGGTCACGGCCGGTGAGATCGCGATCCAGCACCGCTGCTTCCGCTTCGATGCGCTCTGCCGTCGCCGACATCTGCTCCCCGGCCGCCGTTGCCTGATAGATACCGCCAGGCAACCGCTCGAACAGGCGCACGCCGAGTTGTTCTTCCAACTGATTCAAGCGGCGAAAGGCGGTTGAATGATTGACGCTCAGCGCCTGCGCCGCACCCGTCAAGCTCTCCGCCCGGCTGATTGCCAGGACAAGCCGCAGATCATTCCAATCCTCCATAAGCACCCCTCGGCAACATAATCGTGTTTGCAATATTGCAAACACGATTTCCAAATAACCAATTCGACTTGCATAACAGTAAAGCGCAAATCTCTTCTTGTCCACGCCGCCCAAGACGAGGTGCGTGTCTCGCCCCTTCAGGAGATGACAATGAAGCTTTACTACAGCCCCGCGACCTGCTCGATGGCAGCCCATATCATTGCCGAGGAGATCGGCCTCGATCTCGACTTGGAGAAAGTCGATCTCCGCAGCAAGCGCCTCGCAAACGGCGGCGACTTCATGGCGATCAGTCCCAAAGGCTATGTGCCGGCCTTGATGATTTCTCCGGGTGTGGTTCTGACGGAAGGCATCGCCGTCCTGCAATATCTCGCCAGCCGGTCAACCGATCATGACCTGACGCCGCCGGCCGGCAGCATCGATCATTTCCGGCATCTCGAATGGCTGGGCTTCATCAGCAGCGAGATTCACAAGACCTTTACCCCGCTGTGGCACCCGGAATTTCCCGCGGAGACACGGGCCGCCGCAAAGGCAACGCTCGACAAGCGGCTCGGTTTTGTCGATGGACATCTCGGCACGCATCGATACCTGATGGGCGAGCACTTTTCCCTGGCAGATGCCTACTGCTTCACTGTCGTCAACTGGTGCCATCTGCTGCAGATCGGCCTCACGCCCTATCCCAACCTGCGGCGTTATCTCGACGAGATCGCCACTCGCCCGGCCGTGCAGCGCGCGATGACGGCCGAGGGCCTGCTCACGGCAGCATGAGGGAGAACGCCATGACGACACTGACCCTGATCAGCCATCATCTGTGCCCATATGTGCAGCGCGTCGCTATCACCCTCGCGGAGAAGAAGATAGAAGTTGAGCGGCTCTATATAGATCTGGCTGCAAAGCCATCGTGGTTCAACGCCATCTCACCGCTCGGCAAAGTTCCGCTGCTCAAGATCGACGATGACGCGCTGGACGGCGACGTGCTGGGCGGGGAGGTACTGTTCGAATCTGCGGTCATCTGCGACTACCTGGACGAAGCCTATCCAGCGCATCCGATGCATCCCACGGATCCACTGCGACGCGCCAAACATCGTGGTTGGATCGAATTTGCCTCGGCGATTCTCGGTGACATCTGGAGCTTTGAAACCGCGCGCGATGAGATCACGGCCCGCAACAAGGCACAGCAATTACGGATGAAATTCCAACAGCTGGAAACTGTTCTGCACAAGGGCCCGTTCTTTGCCGGACCTTCCTTTGGCCTGGTCGATGCTGCCTTTGCGCCCGTGTTTCGCTATTTCGATCTTTTCGACCAGATTGCCGATTTCGGTATTTTTGTCGGATTGACCCGCTTACACACATGGCGCCGTACTTTAGCGGAACGACCCAGCGTGCGGCAGGCTGTCACGGACGACTATCAGCAAAGGCTGCGTGCTTTCTTGGAACGAAATCAAACATACCTGCATTACCTGGCGACATCTCGACAATCGCAGGCGAGTTAACAATGTCCATCACGACCGCCTGGGTCATGCTGTTGTTTGCCGGCATCCTTGATGTGCTTTGGGCAGTCTCACTAAAATACGCCGAAGGCTATACCAAGCTCGG
>Ga0247779_1001384_pt1 | contig 11756 bp, 7 predicted proteins | sample UWRJL221509R5_FD_179925 | JGI IMG/M metagenome (GOLD analysis project Ga0247779, IMG submission 179925) | Plant litter microbial communities from Arlington Agricultural Research Station in Wisconsin, United States - UWRJ-L221-509R-5 | ecosystem: Environmental > Terrestrial > Plant litter >...
CTCGCTGATCTTTGAGGCACGTATGTTTCCGCGATACAGCACTTGCAGCGCCTCGGCGCTCGCGCCGTCGACGATCAGGTCGCACAGCAAAGGCCTTTCGGTGCCGTAGAACACCACGCCTTTGTCGATCACGCCCTGCATGTCCCACCAATCCCGGCCGGTCAGCTGCTCGCAGGCCCGGTTCCAATGCGTCACGCGATGCTCCGCGTCGACGACGAAGGTCGCGACCGGGTCGCTGTCGAGGATCTGGTTGAGTACCTGGCTCGTGTTCAGCAGGCTGGTCTGGACATGCCGGATGTCGCTCAGGTCCTGGCAGGTCGACAGCACCATTGCGCGCCCCGCGATGTCGACCCGGCGCGCCGTCAGCTCGACGAAGCGATCGTCCCCGCTCGCGGTGCGAAGAGTCATCTCGGTCGCGGCGGGCTCCGGGTCCGTCTCGAGGCAGCCCTGGCCATACGAGGCCATCTTCTCGCGCATCCCGGGCTCGGCCAGCTGGTCGTGGGTCAGCGCCAGCAGCTGGTCTTCCGTGTAGCCGAGCAGGCGCGCAAGCGCCGCGTTGCCGCAAAGAAGGCGTCCGCCGCGGTGCAGGAAGGCCGGCGGGCTCAGGGCCTGCAGGACGGTGCGACACACCGCCTCGGCCTCGCTCAGGCCGCCGCCCGCCAGGCGGTCGTGCAGGAGATCAGTCGCCATGGCCACGCAATGCCTCGGCGATCTCGTCCATGTCGATGACGACGGAGCCGTCCGGGCCCCACTGCACCTGGGTGATCCCGGGCTCCTGCTGCTCGAGCCGCTTCAGTTCGAGTTCGACGGGAGAGATCTCTCCGCGCTCCCGCCTGACCTGGTCGGCGAGCGACTCGTTCTCCATCCGGAGGGCGCGGATCTCGAGCACCTGCGTCAAGGTGCTGACGAACTCGAAGTCGCTCCACGGCTTGGCGATGAAGCGGTCGATGCGCGCCTCGTTGATCGCATCGATCAGGCCGTTGAGATCGGTATAGCCGGACAGGATCACGCGCGCGCAATCGGGCTGCAGCTCGCGCATGCGGCGCAATACCGCGACGCCGTCCATCTCCGGCATGCGGAAGTCGGAGACCACGAGGTCGTAGGCGCACTCCGCAGCCGACTTGAGGGCCTCGGCCGGGGAAGTGAAGGCGTCGACACGCGGGCGCCACTCCACGCCTCGCACCACGAGGGGCGTCAGCCGCAGAAGGCGCACCAGCGCATTGAGCACGCCGCTCTCGTCATCGACGAGGAGGATTCGATGCATTGGATACTCCCTGGGGTGTCATGATTGCGGCGCCACGGCCGTTTCGCGCAGGACGTGGAGCTTCAGCTTCGCGCCTTCGCGTTGTGCATACTCGCGCACCTGGCGGACGACACGCGCGTCGAACGCGTAGCCCGCGGCGAGCAGCAGCGTTCCCTGGGGACTCACGAGATCCCGCGACAGCACCATGCCGGCGACGAGCTCCGTCGCCGATATGCATCGATCATCGCGCGAGTCGTCGAGCGGTTGCTTGAGCGCGTCGAGCAGGGCGTCCACGACCTTGCCGTCGTAGCGGCTGCCCGCGCCGCGCCGGATGCTCGCGATGGCATCCTCGGGCGAGAAGCGGCGCTCGGCCAGCGTTCCGGTCAACAGGTTCTCGTAGTCGATGATCGGCGCCAGGACGCGGGCGCCAAACGGGATCTCCGCGGCCTCGAGGCCATCCGGGAACCCGTTGCCGTCATAGCGCTCGTGCTGCGCCCGGATGATCTTGGCGACGGGCTGCAGTTGCACCAGCGGCATCAGCGCGGCCTCCGCGTTCAGCGGGTGCTTGCGATAACGGGCGGCTTCCTCGGGGGACATGAGCGACACCGGCTTGCCGAGCAGGCCGTCCGGGAAGCCGATCTTGCCGATGTCGTGGAGCAGCCCGGCGACGTAGATGTCCTGGCTGGTCCGGTCGTCGAGCTTCAGGATGGCGCAGACGCGCCGCGCCCATTCGGACACGCGCCGCGAGTGGCCGGACATGCCGTTGTGCCGCAGCTCCATCAAGCCGGCGAAGATCTGCATCGACAGCATGAAGTTCGACTTGAGCTCCGCGTAGGCCACGTTGAGCATGTCGTTGATCTGTTCGATCTCCGCGGTGCGGTGGCGCACGCGTTCCTCGAGGTTCGCATTCAGGCTGCGCAATTCCTCGTTCTGCCGGCCGGTGAGTTCCGTCAACTCCCGATTGCGCGCCTCGAGGTCGCGCCGCGCCAGGGCCTCGCGCACGACGAGCAGGATGTCGTTGTCGTCCCACGGCTTGGCGATGTAGCGATGGATCTCTCCCCCGTTGATCGCGGCAATGGTCGAGCCGATGTCGGCGTAGCCGGTCAGCAGGATGCGCACCGCGTGGGGCTGCAGGTGCCGGATCCGTTCGAGGAACTGCGCGCCGTCCATGCCCGGCATGCGCATGTCCGAGATGACGAGGTCGACCGTGTCGTTGGCGACCAGCTCGAGCGCGGCCGCCCCGCCCTCGGCCACGAGAATGCGGTATCCCTGCGGACGGAACAGGCGACGCAGCGCACTGAGAATGGACGGCTCGTCGTCCACCAGCAGCAAGGTCGCAGGCGCGGGGGAAGGCGACGCGGTTGTGTCAGCCGATGTCGTCGGCAGGGTTGCCATGGATCGCTCCTGGGGACGATTCGTCCCTTCATTTGCCGCGCGCCACTGCTGATCCAATGAGCCGCGTCTGCTTGCTCCCTGCGAGACGGGGCCAAGTCGATCGAATCATCTTAGGGCGATTCACCGGCGCGCGAACCGGAAAAAGCAGGCGGAAGGCCGATAAATCGGCGGCGGCGTGCCGGCTTGCCGATTGCCCGTCGAGCTGGACTCGGCCACGATGCGGGACCGCCGGAGTGAGGAATATGTCTGCGCGGGAGGCCCTCTCCGGCGCCAAGCCATTGCGCTGGCCTGCGATGCGGGTCAGCATGAATGCCCGAACCAGCCGATGAGCAGGAACTCGCCACGATGATGCCGTCGAATCCGCAAGACACGGTCGCCTTCGGGGCGGCCCCGCAAGCGCTTGCCGCGCCGATGCCCGACGCGAAGAAGGCCGTGCTCTGCGTCGATGACGAGCCCGGCATCCTCTCGGCGCTCAAGCGCACGCTGCGGTCGCCGGACGTGGCCGTCATCACGGCCACGAGCGCCGCCCAGGCGCTGGAGGTCATGGCGAGACTGCCGATCGACCTCGTCATCTCGGACATGCGCATGCCGGGCATGGACGGCGCGCAGCTGCTCGAGCGGATCTGCAGCGACTGGCCACAGACGGTGCGCATCTTGCTGACGGGGTACTCCGACATGGCAGCGGCGATCCTGGCCGTGAACCGGGGCGGCATCTTTCGCTACCTGCAAAAGCCCTGGGACGAACGGGAACTCGTCGACTCCGTGCGGGCAGGCCTGGAACTGCGCCAGCGCCTGAAAGACGAGGCGCGCCTGCTCGGCATGGGCGCGGCCCAGGGCGAGCAGCTGCGCCAGCTCAACGACGAGCTGCAGCAGCTGCAGGAGCAGCACGCCGCCGACCGGCGGAATTCGGATTCCGCTCGACAGCGCCACTATCTCCAGTCGGTCAAGGTGTTGACGAACCTCCTCGAAGTCCGCTGCACGGGGTTGTTCGAACATGGGCGTCGGGTGGCGGCCGTCGCGCGGGACCTCGCCCGCAGCATGCAGCTGCCTTCGGAGGGCGTGCTCGACGTCTTCGTCGCCGGATTGCTGCATGACGTCTGCCTCATCGGACTGTCCGACGAGATGATTTCGCAACTCGACGGCAAGGGGACGTCGGAGGAGGACGCCCTCTACCGCGATCACCCGCAGCTCTCCGCGCGCGCCCTGGCGGCGATGGAAGACATGCTGCCGGTCGCCGCCCTGGTCGAGGCGCACCATGAACGATTCGACGGACAGGGATTTCCGCTCGGGAGTGCGGGCACGGCGATCCCGCTCGGAGCCCGGATCCTCGCGCTTGCGGACGCCGCCGACGATCTGGCGCAGGGGAGGTCCGGCCTCGCGCGCTGCGACGCCCAGGCCGTGGCGGCACGCCTGACCGCGGAGAGCGGAACCCGCTTCGACCCGGCCGTCGTCGACGCGTGGCTTCGCCTGGCGCAATCGAACGGCCGCTGAAGGCCCGCTGGCGGCCCGGACGCGACGAGCCGCGCAATTCCGCGCCCCTTGCGCACATCGCGCTGAACAGGCACCGCGAACCGGCCGCTGCATCGAGGCCGTCGACATCGCGATGTGTCCCGTCCGGACCGACGCCCGATCTGGTGTCTGCATCTTCCTGACACGGAATGCGGGTCCTCAGGCGACCTCGACTTGCCGCGCCGGCTCCGCCTGCCTGATCGGCAACCAGACGCGGAAGGTCGTCCCGACGCCCATCTCGCTCTCCACCTCGATGCGTCCGCCATGCCGGCGCACGATGCTGTACGACAGCGAGAGCCCGAGCCCGGTGCCCTGGCCGACGGGCTTGGTCGTGAAGAACGGGTCGAAGATGCGGCCGAGGACCTCCGGCGAGATCCCGGAGCCCGTGTCGGAGACAGCGATCCAGACCTGGTCGCCCACAGTGCCGGAGCCGATCGTGATGGTGCCGCGGTCGGCGATCGCATGGGCCGCGTTGACCAGCAGGTTCATGAAGACCTGGTTGAGCTGCGACGGCATGCATTCGACCTCGGGCGTCGCGCCATAGCGCTTCACGACCTCGGCCTTGTACTTGACCTCGTTGCGCACCACGTTGAGGGTGCTCTCGATGCCGCGCACGAGGTCGGCCATCTGCCACTCGTTCTCGCCCACGCGCGAGAAGTCCTTGAGATCATGGACGATGCGCTTGACGCGATCGAGACCATCGCAGGACTCGACGAGCAGCTGCTTGATGTCCTCCCGGATGAAATCGAGCTCGGCAGCCTCCTTGGCCTGGCGAAGCGCGGCCATCTGCGGACCGCTGGGCGGCAGCATCGCCTCGGCAGCTTCATAGGCGGCGATGACGTCGAAGACGTCGGTCATGTAGCGCTCGAGCGACTTGAAGTTGGACAGCACGAATCCGATCGGATTGTTGATCTCGTGGGCCACGCCCGCGGCGAGCTGGCCTATCGAGGCCAGCCTCTCGGCCTGCATGGCCTGGTTGCGAGCCGCCTCCAGCTTCTCGATGAGAACGCGCTGCTCCTCGCGCCTGACCTCCAGCTCGGCGACCTTGGCGTCGAGGTCGACCGTGCGCTGGGCGACGCGCCGCTCCAGCTCATGACGGTACGCGTCGAGTTCCTGCTCGGTGCGCTTGCGGGCGTCGATGTCGACCAGGTGTCCTTGCCACAGGCTGCCCGCGGGGCCTGTGCGCCGGTCGGCGAGCGCCGCGAACCAGCGACTGCGACCGTCCGCCGTCCTCAGGCAGCATTCGAGGTCGATGCGGTCCGACGGCCCGTGCAGGGCGGCATCCAGCGCCGCCAGGCTGTCCGGCATGACGGTTTCCGGCGCGAAGCCCCTTGCGCGCCAGGTCGAGATCGGATGCCCGAGCAATCCGACGATCTGCGGGCCGATGAAGGTCATGGCCCGACCTTCGGTCTCGAACTCCCAGCCCACGACGTTCGTCGACTCCACCAGGCTGCGATAGCGCTCCTGGCTGGCGGCGAGCGCGGTCCGCGCCGCCTTCAGATCGTCGAAATCGCGCTTGAGCGAGGATCGCATCGAGTTGAGCGCGCGCACGAGGATGTCGAAGTCGTCGTCCGCATGCGGCCTTCGACTCAGTTCGATGGGCTCGACGAGATGGTCCGCGCGGGCGGCGGACCTGGCGAGATCGGAAAGCGGGCGGCTGACCAGGCGGCGGAATATCAGCAGCATCATGAACGAGACGACGAAGATCTCGCCGGCCTTGGACACCAGGGTCAGGATCGCATCGCCGCGCAGGTCGTCGTAGACGCCGGCCAGCGAGGCCTGGATCGTGAGCCTGCCGAGCTCGACCCGATTCCCCGAAGGGTCGGCGGGCGACGAGATCGGGATGACCCGGACGATCGCGCCCGCGGTGGGATGGCCTGCCTCGGCCATCGTCTTGCCGCGCGCGTCGACGAACGTCGCCGACGCCATGTCCGGAAGCGCCACGATGTCCGCGAGTTGAGCCTTCAACTGCGCCTGGTCGAGATTCCAGGCGGCGGACGTCAAGGCGGACGTCGATGACCGTGCGATCTCGACGAGGCGCTGCTCGATCTGCTCGACGTCCCGGCGATAGTTCACGTACATCTGGGCAGCGGTCGACACCACGGCCAGGCCGAGGCAGCAGAGCAGCATCCAGGCGATGACGCGGCGGCCCAGCGCATTCTCGACGGCAAACCGCACGGCTCGGACGGGCGCGGTCAGCCACGAAGGGCATCGGCCCGGCAAGCGCGGTGGGAGCGGAATCATGGACATCTGGGGTTCTGGTGGCCGCGGCAATGAAGGATGGCCTGGGATCGACCCGACGGACTCATACGGTCTTTCGGCGCCACGCACGCGCGATTGAGGCAGCAACGCGGCGATTCGTGCACATCGATGGCGTCGGCGCGCGGACGGCAGGGCGGAAAGTCGCGCGGCGGGAGTGGCGCCGCCCGGGAACGTCGGCGCCGCAGCGGTCGAGCAGCCCCTTGCGGCCGCACCGCTCCCGGTCAATTCGGCGGGGTGTCGCGTTGGGGGTCGAACCACATCCCGGCATCGCCCAGGGGCGTGTCCTTCGGCAGCAGCGGATTCGGTATCCGGATCACGCGCCGCTCGCTCATCCTGGCCTGTTCGATGGCGGCTCGGTTGTATTTCCAGAAGATCCGATCGAAGCTGCCGTCGGCGCGCATGCGTTTCAAGCCTCGCTCGATGCGCGCGGCCAACACCGTGTCCTTGCGATTGCAGAAGAAGTAATACGGCCAGGGGTAGTAGAGCAGGATGGCCCGCTCCACGGACAGGTTGGGCACTTGGCCTCGACGCGCGTCCCGCTCACGGAAGGCCTCGCTGACGCCGCGCGGAAACAGGTCGAAGCGGTCGTTGGCGACCATGCGGAACAGATCCTCGTAAGGCGCCGTCGTGACCTGGATGCCCGCGGCTTGATAGACCGAGACGTCGCCCCAGCCGGCCCCCTGCCCGATCGTCAGCTTCTTCACATCGGCGAACGTCGTCACCCTGTCGAACTCCTTCTGACGCCGCTGATCGATGAGCGCGACGCGAAAGCCGAGCAAGCCCTTGCGGAGTTCGAACCGGACAGGGAGCAGCTCGCGCTCCTTCTGCTCCGAGGTCGAACTCCAGACCACGTTGGCCTCCCCATCGCCGTCGCGTATCTCGGCGAGATAGCGGGCCTCGTTCACGTAGCGGCTGCTCTCGGTCAGCGTGTAGGGGCCGTCGGTATCCACGGTGGCGTCGAGCGCCGTCTTGAGGATCTCCTTCAGGTCGTCGAAGCGCGTGTCGGTTCGCGATTCGATGGCGGGGTAGGTGACCTGCAGGGGCGGTGCGCCCTCGGCGGCCTTGCCCCACAGGAGCAAGAGCAAGATGAGCGATCGAACGGGCATCACGGCAATCCTTCTCCACGCGATCTGTCTCGCCCTTCGGCAATGCGCCGCAGGCGAAGCCTGAGAGATTGGCATCTCGGTCTGCCCATGTGGCAGTCGAGTCTGACACGAGATGTCCAAGTCGGGAAGCGCCGCGAGCACGCGAGGGCAAGCACCGCGAAGCCGCGGCCTGCGCCGGGATGCAGTCAGAGGCTTCGCCTGTCGTTGTCGAGCTCGGCCGCGACGTGGGGCGGGCCGCAACCCGGGCAGGCCACCCAGTCGGGCGACCCGTGCAGGGCTATCGACAACCTGGAAGCCGGTCTGAACGGCTCCTGGCGTCGTGCTGCGGAGTACGTCAAGAAGTCCCCACGTGACCGCGGCAGCCGCGGCGTCCGCCGGCCTGAGTGGTGGGAAGCCGGCGTTGCTCGCCGGGGGAAAACGCCTGCCGGTGCAGCGGCAGCGCGCGGTCCCTTCCGTCGATCTCGATCGTTCCAGGAACGTCAGCGACAGTGGCTCGCCGGAGACGTCATCGGACTCACGACGACGCCGACGGCGTCCGGAAGAAGCTGACGATGCCGGCCAGCTCTCGCGCCTGCAACTGCAGGCTCTCCGAGGCCGCCGCGCTCTCCTCGACCAGTGCGGCGTTCTGCTGGGTGACCTGATCGAGCTGCTGCACGGCGTCGCCGACCTGGGCGATCCCCGAGCTCTGCTCGCGGCTGGCCGCACTGATCTCGGCCACCAGGTCGCTCGCGCGCTTCACGGACGTGACGACCTCGGTCATGGTCTCGCCGGCCGTGGCCACGAGGGATGTGCCCGCTTCGACCTTCTCGACGCTCTCGTCGATGAGGATCTTGATCTCCTTGGCCGCCTCAGCACTGCGCTGGGCCAGGGTGCGCACCTCACCGGCCACGACCGCAAAGCCCCGGCCCTGTTCTCCCGCGCGCGCCGCCTCGACGGCGGCGTTCAGCGCCAGGATGTTGGTCTGGAAGGCGATCCCGTCGATCACGCCGATGATGTCCGCGATCCTGCGCGAGCTCTGCGAGATCGCCTCCATCGTGCTGACCACCCTCTCGACCACTTGCCTGCCCTGCTGGGCCACGGCGGAGGCGTGCGTGGCCAATTGGTTGGCCTGGGCCGCCGCATCGGCGTTCTGCTGCACCGTCGCGGTGAGTTCCTCCATGGAGGCCGCCGTCTGCTCCAGGTTGCTGGCCTGCTCCTCCGTGCGCTGACTGAGGTCGGCATTGCCGGTCGCGATCTCTCGCGAGCCCGTCGCGATGGAGTCCGAGCTGCTGCGCACCTGGCTCACGATCTCGGAGAGTTTCGCGTTCATCGCCGCCAGGGCCCGCTGAAGCTCGCCGATCTCGTCTCTCGATCGCACTTCGATGGTCGAGGTGAGATCGCCGGAGGCCACGGTCCTGGCCAGTTGCACCGCCACCGCCACGGGGCGAGTGATGCCCCGCGTGATGAACCGAGCCAGGACGCCGCCGATTGCGACAGTGATCAGCAGCAGCACGATCACCGCCGTGCGGGTGGATTGGTAGGTCTTCTGGGAGTCCTGATACGCCGTGTACGCGCCCTCGCCTTGAAGAGCGACGCCCTTGTCGACGGCCGCGGTGAGCGCATTGAACTTCTGCAGCGACTCGCCGTTGTAGGCCTTGCGAACCTCCTCGTTGAATCCACCAGACTCTCGAGAGGTCTTCAGCAACGCAGCATCGGCCTCGAAGAACTTCTGCTGAGCGGCTTCGATGGCGGAATCGACCGAGCGCACCTCGCCGGGCGCGCGGGTGGTCGAGTACGCCTTCCAGGCGTCGCCTGCCTTGACCTTGAGCTCGGCAATCCGCTTCTCCCGCTTGTCATAGTCCGCCGCGGCGGTCGCCGTGATGTGCTGCACCTCGACGCGACGGATGTTGTCGATCGCCGATCTGTAGTCTCCGAGTCCCCGTGTGGCGGCCAGCCAATGGGTGGCCTCGTCGCGCGTCGCGTCGTTGACCACGGAGAGTTGCGCGATCGAGAAGGCGCCGAGCAGGATCGTCAACGCGAGCACGCCGGCGAAGGCCGCCCCCAGGCGCGTACCGATCTTGAAGTCATTCAGGTTCATGTTGGATCCTCTCCGACAGTGAGGCCGCTCCGTGGAGGGTGCAGCAACGGCATCGCTCCTCGGAGGGCTCCCGGCCCCGCTCGTCGATCCGCGCCGGGCATCGCCTGCGGGCGCCGCATGCTCGCGCGCATCGCGCCGAGCGAACGCGGCGATTTCAGATGTCCTTCAGGACGTCCGCGAACTTCGCCTCGATCCGCGCGATCAGCTCCTTGCTGCCGCGTGCCACGGGCGGGAAGGACTTGTTCCGGATGCGCTCGAAGGGACGGCAGGCATCGATGATCGCGCGCGAATTCGTGGACGATCGCGTGTCGACGATCGGGTCGAGAGGGCCGCTCCACGCGCGGCGGATGATGTCGATGTCCTGCGCGGGATCCGCGCGCGTGCTGATCGCCCACAGCACGTCGAACATGTCGCTCGGGTCGACGTCGTCGTCGACCACCACCACGTAGCGGCCCATGTAGGACCCCGACTGGCAGCCGGCCGCGAGCAGGCCCGCCTGCTTGGCGTGGCCCGCGAAGGCCTGCTTGATGGAGATGACGTTGAACATCCGCGCGCCGCCGGCCTCGTGGCACCACACGCCCTGGACGCCGGAGAGCCCGGCGCGTTCGACCTCGTCCCAGATCATGCCCGACTTGGTCACGCACTTGCTGAAATTGAAGTCCGACGGCGGCCGCATCGGCGAAGCCATCGTCAGGATCGGATCGCGGCGGTGATAGACGCGGCGAACCCGAACGACGGGCTGCTCGCTGGGCTCACTGGCGTAATAGCCCGTGAACTCGCCGAAGGGCCCTTCCATCTTGTCGTCGCCGGGAAGGATCTCGCCTTCGAGGACGATCTCCGCGTGGGCCGGCATCGGCAGGCCATACAGTTCGCTGTTGACCGTCTCGAACGGCGCGCCCCGATGGCCGCCGGCGTAGTCGTATTCGGACAGGCCCCACTTGAGCTCGTTGCCCGAGGCGAGGAACATCAGCGGATCCATCCCGCAGCAGATCAGCACAGGGGTGGGCTCGCCGCGATCCGCGTGCTTCTGACGGATCTGCCGCCCTTGCTTTCCGGGGGACATCCAGAGGCCGACGCTCTTCTCGTCGTGCACCATGACGCGGTACGTGCCCAGGTTGATCCAGTGCTCGTCGGGCTCGCGCATGATGACCTGGTCGTGCGTGCCGATGTAGCGGCCGCCGTCCAGCTCGTGCAGGAAGGGCACGGGAAACTTCAGCACGTTGACGTCGTCGTCGCGGTCGATCACGTCGAAGATCGGGCCGGTCGCGACGTCTCGCGGCGGAATCGGCGAGAAGGTCTTCATGCGGTCGCGGTAGGCGCGAACCACGTCCAGGGGGTGCTTCGGCTCGGGGAGGCCGAGCGTCAGCGCCAGGCGCTTGGACGAGTTGGTCGCACCGGACAGCACACGCATGCCGGCCGGATAGCCGGGGATGTCTTCGAACAGGATCGCCGGCGCCTCGGCGCGCTTGTGGTTCACGATCTCCGCAAGGGCTCCCATTTCCAGGTTCCAGTGCACGCCCTTCATGCGCACGAGTTCCCCGGCGGCCTCGCAGCGTTCGATGAACTCGCGCAGATCCGCGTGGGGGGTGTTGTTGGCGGTAGTCGACATGTGATTCCTCTTCAAAGATGCAGACCCTCGTCGCTCGGGCGACCGGGTCGTCAAGAACTCTTCGGCGTGACGTATTTCAAGGCCAGGGCCAGCACTCCCGCGAGGAGCGTCGGCAAGGCAATCCACATGAACATCGACTCCACGCCGACGTTCGAAGTCAGGAGAACCGCTCCGATCACGGGGCCGGTGACCGAGCCGAGCCGGCCGACGCTGAGGTTCCAGCCGATGCCCGTGGCGCGTGCGCTGGTGGGATAGAAGACGGACGCCACCGCGCTGAGGCCGGACTGGCAGCCGATCAGGCACATGCCGGCAAGGAACAGGATGGGCAGGATGATGTCGCTCCTGTACAGATGGCCGATCATCGCAATGAACACGCCGGCGGCGACGTAGCCGATGAGCAGGATCCGGTGCGGATTCAGACGATCCATGAACTGGCCGAACACCAGCGTGCCGGCGACGCCGCCGAACTGCAGCATGGACGTTCCGAGAGCGGCATTTGCAACCGAGCGGCCGCCCTGGTTCAGCACGGTCGGTAGCCAGCTGGCGAGGAAGTAG
>Ga0247779_1001385_pt1 | contig 11755 bp, 14 predicted proteins | sample UWRJL221509R5_FD_179925 | JGI IMG/M metagenome (GOLD analysis project Ga0247779, IMG submission 179925) | Plant litter microbial communities from Arlington Agricultural Research Station in Wisconsin, United States - UWRJ-L221-509R-5 | ecosystem: Environmental > Terrestrial > Plant litter >...
AAGTCTTCTTGCACGAAAAGGAGTAATGTCGAGATATTATCGCCGCGAAGGACAGAAGTGGATGGATCGTGGTATATACTCGTCACACGAGGAACCCAAAAAGTTTTCGAAGTCTAGAAAGTAAGGGTTGAATACTAAGCCAAAATACGGCACAGAAAAACTATCGTAATAGAGTAAAAACCAAGATTCATACCTGAAATATTCCAAATGCCGCCAACATAGGCTGCAAATACACTTGGCGAACGTCAGGTCGCAGCGTCGCGATGAGGTTGATGCCAGGAACGACAGAAATGCCACTGGCGCTGTAAACAACATTCCCGGCACCGACCTGGGTCTGATTCGCCATTCCAGGCAGGATGTTGATGGCAGGTACTTGACGATTCGAAAAACGATGATGTGATGCAGCAATTGCCGTGAAATTAATCGTGATAAGCAGCGTGGGCAGGAAGGAATTGTCGTACGTATCCGAAGTACCATTTGGACATTGGACAGCAGGGAATCGCTCACTATTGATTGCTGTGAATGATGAGTGTACGGTGGTACATGGGAATTGAGGTTGTTCTAAATGATAATATTATTAAACACCAATGAAACATGAAATATTCAGATGTGACCCGTCATGCATAATACGCACCCAATTGAGAGTCCTGTAAGAGTACAACATCTATAGCGCCCAACATCCAGTCATACGGGACGTAATTACTTGCATCACTTAGAAGGGGAGGGTAGTAAACGTTCTGGGATAAAATAATATCAATGGAAGTTATACGAATTTTCCCTGAAATAAACGCACCGGTAAAGTGGCTATGATATTCCATGTCGCGGGAAAGTCGATCTTAATCATGTTTGGATCCCACGTGGTTGTTCGAAGCTCTTTGATAGGTGCAAACGCGGTCTCTCGTATAGGTTCAAAAAGAACGGCCGTTGCGAAGTAAACCGCGATCCCCAACAAGAAGCATATGCCTAGAAATCCACGCATAAACTTGATCATTCCGGTTTCACCACTGAGGGCAACAGATGTGAATAAGAAAATAACCTTTCCCACTAAATCGTAGACTAGAAAATGATGACACATACACGTAATGCCCCTTCCATATATTCTTACCCATGAATATTTGATTTACTGAGTGTATTTCGCCGTTCTTCTTGAATTTGCGCCGTAGCTCCACCAAAATATCATACCGAAGAAAAAGGGATTTCGGGTCGCTCAGCGCTGTACCAATGCGCTGTAGCGACATGATTAGCAGACAGACGAACACCATCCAGCTGACAAAATAATGAATTGCATCGATCTCCGTAATCAGGGGTTCGATTTGAAGCTGTTTCGCGTAGAAAAAGAGGGCTATCAGAGCAATGCTGTTATTAGCGCTGGACGATCGGGCCTTCGCACTACAAGGCATGATAAAATACACATACCTACCGTCTCTGCAATAGTCAATATCAAGTCGATAAATGCATAGAAATACTCCCAGGAAAGGGCACTAAAAATTATGTGAACATCAATGTATTAGAGAAATCTGAACTTAGCGAATCGCTGCTTACCTGGCAACATGATGTAAAAACATCACCATCAGCGCACATGTCCAGCTGACGTTGAGTTCGCCACGTTGCACAAGGTCAATACTGCATAGAGCTACCACCAGCGTACAAACGAGAAAGAACCGTAGAATATGCAGTCTAGGAAGAAATCGAAGGGAGACAACATTGACGAAGCTGTTCATGAAGATGTTCGCCATAGCGGTTTGGAACAGAAAGCCAGTAGGCTTGGTCAAGTCTTAAATATATCGCATGCAACATATACCATACGCACGTATCATGCAGATAGATCTTGATTAATTTCACCAAGACATGCTGTTCACACCGGCAGCGACTGCTTTAGTCAATTCAGATTTCTCCACATTAGCGTTTATCGAGTAACGAGCAACGGTACAGTGGATAGGCCGAGTGCGCATGTTGTGCTTCTGTGATATTGAAAAGTGAGGCATTGAAGTCGCCGATCTCCACCATTCGCGGGTAAGCCATCGCCTCCACAGTATACCATTAAAGCACCCTGGAGGAATTGGATCACACCGGACCACCTTTCGTTGCGGAGTTTCGTGTCGATGTTAAGGCTATTTCACTCGAAGAACAACTAGCTTCCTTGACGGATGGGCCGGTGTCACATTATTGTGATACCGTGAGGACCCTTCAAATCCTACGTTCATTCATCTCGGGTGATGTGGAAACATTACCTATTTATCACAGAATGCTGTGCGATAAGGTCCGTGTTTTCTAAGTTGCTGTGCCTCCATGTTGAGCGTTGAACGTTGAGAACGAACGTCTAACATTCAAACATTGCTCTAACTCGCATGACCATTAATAGCCCCCTTTACCGCGCCTCCTGTCGACTTCGATCGACCTCGCGAAGATAAGGAATACAAGGGATCAAATATTTAGTTGATGTTGTTCGAGGCGATTTTCAGTCAGTGAATGTAAGATACAACGAGAGCAGAAGGATGTCAAGTCAGTTTTCTTGGGTGCTTGAAGAAGAAGAGAAAAAATCTGGGAACGAAGTTGAACATAATAAGCGCAAGCGACGGTGTCGCAGAGAAGACGTTGACAAGAGCCGACGAATGATGGCAGAGGCAAGAAAATATTCAGTTGACAAGTAACAGCGCAGTATTAGCGATTGAAGAACACAAGAGAATTTAGTGAGAAAAGGAAGCCAAAGGGGAAAGGTGTGGTCAAGGTCAAGGTAGGAAAGGGAGCTCTGGTTTTCATTTTTGGTATGATTCAGGGGGTTTGAAATTGATCGCGTCACGTAAGCATAACAAACGCGTTACTTACTTAGTCACAATTGGATTAGTTCGCTGACCCACGTGATACTGCGCGACGTACGCGTCGCGTCGCGAAGAACTAGCAGTTTCATGCAGCTTGAACATTTCTAGTCATGAACACCTTGGTTAAAAATTCTTTTGTGAAAGATGTGTCAAAATGACCAAATTAACCTACACGAGGCCAAATATATGAGTTAGTCTTGTCAAACGAGATTCATAGTAAGAAATACAATAAAACAGTTCCACTTCAAAATGAACCCGGAAAACTAGCGTCGCACAACGTGTTTCCTATTGATGAGTTAGCCCTAGGTACCACTTATACTGACATATATAAGAAAGGGAACAATTTTTACAGTTCGTATTTCTGTTTCCATAAACCGGCCCACCCAGGGCCCTGGTAAAATGTAATCCCTTTGAACAAGTCCGAATTGGAGCTAGTGGCATAAACTGCTGCTAAACGCGTTCTAGCCATCTGTAATGGTGAGGATGTCTTGATATACTATTTACAAACCAATATATTTGCATATTTTGTCAACGGCACGTACGGCAAATATGCCACGAGGCATCATCAAGCGCTAGAAGGCGTTTAGCGTGAAAAGTTTGCAGCCTTACTTCGCTCCCTCATTAATATTGTAAAACAAACATCGCCGCAATGTGTCATGAAAATAGCTGCACGCTGCATTTACACCGCAAGGATGATGCCACAGAATAGTGGTACGTTCCCGGGAAGTACGCTAATCCTGTGAAGTGGAGAATGTGGAATTCTGGTTCAACATGAGTTTCATGGCAAGGGTAAGTTCGCTTCCATGTGTATCAAGCGAGGCGCAAAGGTCAACCTGTGTAGGCAACATACAACGATGTGATATTAAAATCCCCTCGTCCGAAAAATGGGATCGTCGAGAACACCATCATCTTTTTGATTACTCGGCTACCCTCGAGGTGATCATTGTCACGAAGTTTGACTATCACGTAGGGCAGGGCTTTTGCATATAATACATACATACAGCGAGTAGTTTTGCGTTGTCCTGGTTTATCCTCTGTTCATTTCCTTTGCATTATGTCCCTCGTCACGGCGCAAGCGCCTTCCCTCAGTGCTCCTGACTCTACTAGGACAGGGTCATCGGTGCTATTTCGACTATTCTTTGCTATCTATATACCAAGGTTATATATTCTCAGAGTTCTTCTCATCGCAGATGTGGTCGCCATGACCACATTCATATATCTCAGTGCGACATTTCAGTATTTTCCAATGTGGGTACTGGCGGGGCATTGTTTGATCTTCTTGCACCATGCGTCAAGGTAACTACTAGTAGTTGTAAGGTCTTTGTGACGACTTTTCCGCTGACACTCACCGTTTAAAATGCACAGTATCGTATCCTGGAGGCTATTATATATCTCCTTAGATGCATTGCTTACGTTAATCGAAGTGTTCGGTATGTACGCTTTTCACACACATTCAAATGCGAAGTCTAAGCTACTTGCTCTAGGGTTATTTATTTGGCTGACGGTGGGAGACTTGTGGATTGCCGACGAAATTGACTCGATTTCGCTGTCCTTTGCGTTTTACGCTTCTTCAAGCTGTCTGATAGCTGCATGCCTTGTTGCAATGACGTTACAGAGACTCTCGACACTGGGAAATATAGTCATGCGGAAAGAATGGCACAGACTTACCGATTCGTACGATGTTTTAGTCGATCAGCCAACCCTCGGTGATCCGGAAAACTATTCCATTTGGCAAAGGTTGATGGGAAAGAATGTGTATGGTGGCTATTACGTGTAGGAATTATTAATTACATCGCGTGCATGGGAGTCCTAATATTTTATTATTTTAGTGGGGAGATGATGGCAATTAGGGTACTACGCGGTGTATTGGGAGCGTGCTTTATGACTGTCATCGCACTCTATTGTGTGGTCGTTGTGGTTGTGCAACCAGCGCAGGAAGATGGTCGCATACTGATCACGGAATATCGGTACACTAAATCGGACGCAGAAGTTAAATCCTTGGTTGAGAAATATGGCGCTCCTACTTGGAACATCATAGCAACCTTACCGGTGAGTGGGCCCTCATGTAGTGAATATACCATTAACTTGACCCTTTACGAACTCATTAAGGCATACTTTGAGTCATGGAGTCCGGATAGCTCTTATCCATCATTGCACGATATTGTAAACGCCATCAATGCTTCCATACTGGACGATGGACCTGGTGCGTTTAAAATTCGTTCCCGTTCTGATGACGTTAAACTTACCGAATATATCAACTTGAAGATATTGTTTTGTCCGGAAAGCCTTGCGGTATTGTTCAGTCTAGTTTCGTGCGAGTAAAACCATCGGAACTTCCAGCTATTCAATGTTCGGATCAATTCATGGTCTCGTCCAGTGGCACACTACTCCCTAATCTACTGCTTACTGTTAATTTTACCAAAATTCGAGCTGGAAACAAGGCATTCTCGCAGCTCGCGCTCCCCGTCATCAACATTATACCAGGTATGACTGATCAATTGGTTGTGGGTGTGCAAAATCTTGTGAATGGCGCTGGCACCATCTCAATAACTCCCGGCGTGAACCTCATCGCGTCGCTGCGCCCAGACATTGGCACAGCCTTTGTTCATGGCGGGTCCATCCTCCGGGCACTAGTTCTCAAGGTTCGGCGCATAGTGTTAAGACTGTCATAAAGTGCGTTCCTCACCCCAAATTTCAGGACGAAAGAACATTCTGGACACCCACCGTTGCCAGCCTCTACCCAAACCCTTCCCTGAGTATCAGCCCTAACCCTGATATATCGACTTTGCTTCTCTTCGTCCAAGATGATATAACACCATCCAAAGTGGCGTTGTATTCATCTATTAATCCTGTCATAAATGGCTTCTCCTCTGTCGGTGGCATGTTAAGTATCATTAGCGGTGCTTTTGCAATTGTATTTGGGGGGTCTTTGATTCGGTTATTGACAGGTAAACAAGTATTTTTTCTCAAAATTTTATGCATTATAGCTGATCGGTTATACTTTACAACACTCAAAGGCCCACAGAAGCTCTCATTAGGTGGAATCATTCACAAGCTTCAGATCCAGAGGACTAGAAAAGCCTGTCTGGATCGTTATCCCAATATTCTACAAGAAATCCGAGAAAAGGAAAATCAGGGACTCCTTGCGCTCATCCGTGACCACTATGTGGACGTTCATTTTCTGATGGGAGAGGATGTCAAACACGACGAAGAAAAGGATAGCCTCCGCCACCATCAAGCAGCCGCTCAATTTTCAATCCCCACTCTGAGCAACTTGCCCTTTGACCTCCTTCCCAACAACCCTGTCCGGAGTATTTGAACTAAATTCTCAAGCTTCCATGATTGATATAATGCGGATGTATTGTCTTTTTGTTCTATATTGCGCGCTCACTCGGAACTTTTACCGTACCTATTCGTGACTGTAGTCGTCATTGCTTGGTTTTCCTACTCCTAATCAAGTGTAACAGTCATAGGAAATACTTTCAAAGAACGACATTTTATTCGGACGATGAAGTTTATACTTTCACGTCACTTCAATGATGGAAGTTGTCAATATTGTTAGTCCAACTACAAATTCTTCTGTATGAAGTCCCGCACGGTATCAAACTCACTCTTCGTAAGATTTCTGCTTCAGGGAAGCAGTCCCATCCATGGAATCCATACTCTTCTTCCACTTCTATGAGCTTAACCGGTGACTTAGACGCCTTCCTAATGATTTCATGCAGATAGCGTGACTCCTCTATGAGAACTGCGTCATCGACCGTTCCATGAATCATAATCGTCGGTGGCCATTCCGAATCGACACTGAGCTGCGGGAAAAGGTTGTGCTTATGCTTGGGTACAGTACGTTCTATTTCTTCTTTCGTAAGCTCGTCTTTCTCGGCAATTAGGCGACGTAGATTCATGGAGATGCTAGGCTCGTGTAGTCCGGTGTAGTAATCGAGATATTTTCCTTCTTGAAATAAAAAGCTGTAGATGGTTCCTCGTGGATTTTTTCTAGGTTCGTTTGCTTCGGGAGCATCGATGTCCGTACCAGTCACCGTACTTGGTAGGACATCAGTGTATGGCCACGTCAGACTTTTGTAGAAAGATTCCTCGAGATGTGGAATGACTTGGCGTATAAATGTAACTTCGCTTTGCTTAACTTTGAGGTGGAATTGAGTCTGAAACAAGAACGGTCAGAAGAATTTTGGTAACAGATATCTAGTGATAACGACTTACAAAGAAATTCCCACCCTGGCCGTATATGTCAATTAGTACTTTGGGCCTCGGTCTTGCATGGATCGTGGCGAGGCGAGCACAGAGCCCACCGGCGCTGTTACCTGAAACGGCGATTCCGTCCCCATCGAGCTTGAACGTATACCCGTTACCTGGCAATTTGCTGTTTGCCACGAACCTGAACGCATCTTGAATGTCTTCGATTATCTCCTCTCCTGTTGTAGGAATAAGGAGCCTATAATCTGCATAGACAAAGGCATATCTAAGGGACAACACACGGTCTATTTCCGAGATCATTGAGGTATATGATTCTAGAAACCGTATTGCGAGGAGTATCAAACACACCTTTCAGCCAATTTGGGAGATAGCTCCGCCTATGTCCAACGGTAAGCGCACCCCCATGGAAGAACATGACAATTGGAAGAGAAATTACATCTTTTGTCGGGGCGAGGGTAGGGGAATAGACATCCATGAGAACTGGTTCAGAGCCATTCAATTTCTTGTATTCCAAGGTAGTGTACTGGGCCATTGTTTCGAGTGTATGGGCTGTGTGACGTGAATGTTCTTTTCGAGATATATTTGAGGAAAGAAGCTTAAAAATTTTGACCGACAAAGTCAAACACACTATATACTCCGAAAAGGATAATAGGTATTGGGTTTCGTGGTATGGCCGATGACTCATCACGGTAAAAACGCGGAGATGATATGTCAGCGTCATATGAGTCATATCCCGAGAAGATGTGGCCGCACCCTGTGTTGGGAATCATGCACTATGCATCAACTCTTTTACTTGAGTGAAGCTCGGAGACACGCGTTGAGCAGCTACGCGCAATTGTCTTTAGCTGAGCATGGCATAACAGACAATTATTTAATCAGAAGTACGCTAATCACAAGATTTACTACCGAAATGTTGAGAGTTACAAGTCAAATAAGAAGCCTATAGATGTTCCAGAATAAAATCACTGATAGTATCGAAATGGTCCTGTGTAATCTTGCCTTCAATGAGCCGTACTGGTGATTTTGTGGCCTTCTTGATGATCTCATAGAGATGCCGAGACTGATAAGCAGGAACTGTATCGTCGACGGTGTCATGGATTATTATTGTTGGCGGCCAGGTGACGTCAATGTTAAATTGCGGAAACCACGTGTGTCGATCCTCCGGTATGGCGGACTTGAAATCTTCATCCGTTGGACGAGGTTTTCTATTTAACAAATCATGCAATGCCGCGCTGATGCTTGGATTATGCAAGCCAGTGTAGTAGTCGAGATAGGTACCTAGTTCAAATCGGAAAGCTTGATTGTCCACTCGATGGTCGTCCTCGTTTTTCATCTTGTCACAGTGTGGGATAGTGTCTGTATGCCTTTGGGTAACCATAGTGGGTAGGCCATCCGAGTAAGGATACATGAGTCCCTTGAACCTCGCCTCTTCGAGTTTGGGGGGAAGTTGATAACGAACAGTAGTTTCCTTAAGATTAGAGTTGGATGGAGCATTGGTCTGGGGAGGTACATTGTGAATAAACCTCACATTTTGTATGAAAAGGGCGGCAACTCACATTAGATTTCACGCCAATACCATAAATATCCACCAACACCTTTGGCCGAGGGGTAGCATGTATTGCAGCCAGACGAGCGCAAAGTCCACCAGCCCCATTCCCTGAAGCTGCAATTCTATCGCCATCTAGCTTAAAGGTATAATTCCTCCCGGGCAAAGTGTTCTGTGATACGAATTTGAATGCATCCTGGATATCCTCGATGATCTCCTTTCCCGTATTAGGAATCAGGAGTCGGTAGTCGGCTGATATAAAGGCGTATCCCATGGATAACGCACGATCTATCGCAATTATCAAAAATGATTAAGTATTACTGTTCTTGATAATAATTAGGAGCTTACTTATTAGCCACTCAGGCAGAAAACTCGTCCTATCACCGGCTGTCAGATAACCTCCATGAAAGAACATAACAACCGGTAAGGAGATAACTTTCTTTATGCACGGCAAGGAAGGTGAATATATGTCCATCAAGATTGGATGGTTCTCATCGAGAAGCTTGAACTCCACAGTATTGTAGGGCAGAGCTCCAGTCCTCTCTTCGTCATCAGCATCTGATACATAAGGCGACATAGCCAAGGCTATTGCAAAGAAGTAGAAAAAGGACGATATCAGTTTTTCTTGACCCACTTCTTCTTTATATCGGATGGAGAAGAAACACTATGCCCACGTTTTCGGTACGCTGAGGAATATGAAAAGTGCCGAAGAATCAGTTAAGTTGACGGGTCCGATACATATTTCAATATATAGTTTTCGGATGAAAATACATACGTACAAAATAGAGTAGGACTCAGAACTGTGCCGGCGGTTCCCATACTAATGCTGATAATGTCATATGGGACGTGCAATGAACGCTGAGGTGCTAAGCGGCGAGCGCTAATGGATATTGGCATGAGCCAAGACCCTTTCTAACTGATAATCTTACTGACGTGTTCATGCGGTTCAAGTTCGGATGGACAACATCCAAAAGCTGACACGTAACATGGATGACATACCATGGTGTAGCCGTGTTGATAACTCCGAAGTCTTGCTTAGAGTGGAGTTGCTGGGTACAGCTTTTGGCAAGGAAGCAATATATTCGGCTAAAGCACGTTGCGCGTAAGTATGCCTATTACATCTGATCTAATGTAATCTTAAATTTCACCAGATTACACAGTCGAATTGTCGTATACCTACCGGAAGACAATCACTCCTGAAACAGAATTTGCGTCGGCGAGGGATTGCTCCATGCGTGATTTTCCGCTTACGAAGTTTCAGAAGCGTAAGGGCAAGAATGCCGTTGGTGAACAGCCAGAAATAACCCAGCCAGGGTTAGTAGAAGCATCTCTGGTATAGCGGTCCGCACAACAAAGAGTAAGCCAGTGCATGAACAGAAGAGGTGCGAAGGATGATTAACTTTGTTCGCTGCGACGAATAAAGAATCAGGAAGGGTGAAATTGAATTGAAGGGCATTTTGCTCACTGTTATATCGCCAATATAGATGACATTTGTATGGATACATCACGACGACGATAAAGATTTGATGGCATTTATGCTCTATGTTGTGTGGTTCACCTTCCAGAATGAAACAGTTGTTCAACCAAATTCTTTGAGAGTCATGTGTGAATAATTTCCGGGCAGCAACACTAAAACTTCGTCCGGAAAGTTCATGTCTGAGCGTAGTTGGCGGTGCTTGTCGTACGCGCTTCAAACATTTTTGACAGAGAAATTGTCAAAATAGGCTCTTTGACCAGCCCAGCGAGAGACGGTAACGGTAAATGAGATACTGGGGGATTTAAACGAGGATTTCGTGACGCTGACACCTCAAGTATCCGTTGATCCAAAGTTTAAGGAATATATACCCACCAAAAAGTGTGTCATACCACATTTCCCTTCAATTTCCTTGCTAACATTGGACCAGTCATTCTGCTTATTGCACCCATATTGCCACTAATGGGAAAGTCGGTGTGAAATACGAGGAGAATAAAGTTTTGATCGAACCACGATTCTCTGTGCGACCACTTGAGAGATAGAGGTGAGGAAGAGTATGGAGTCATGGGATGGTCATCGAAGCGAAGCGGGAGGAAAAGCAATCGATGACGCGACAATTAGGGTAATGTGGCTGTGTTCGGCATTCTCGGCAAGAGGCAAGTCCACAACGCGTTCTCCAGCCTCACTCTTCTTCGGGGGAATGTCAGATAAATTATTCAATGAAGGTCGATATTACATAACTGGAGTATCTCATGAATTAAGGAGAACTGTTGTTCAATCAAATGACTCTCCCGCGACAAATTACAATGAGTCTAGACATCTGTGACTTGGACCTCGTTGACTATATTATGACTCGATGAATCCTGCAGCTGTGGATGCATCTGATCCTGGGTATTTTCCGGAAAGGCGCCCAAAGAGCAGTCTTGTGGTTCCGACAACATATCTGTTGTCAAGTCCTCATTTGCCTTATTTTTGGCCAATGCTAGCCGAGCGACCATCAAGGTTGGGGCGAAGGGCTAACATGATGGTGACAAATGATGAGAAACTCATGAACAAAGTGGTCAAAGAACTTACTGTCATAATCCAAGCAACTACGTCTGTATAAAGCGCTGCATTAAGGACTGTCGATGACGGAAATTTGAGACTATCGTTGAAAGTGAAGCCAGTAATCGCCTGTACGAGTAGGGCAAGAGTGTATAGCGCAGATGATTGGATTGTAATTTCAATAATGTAGGTATATCGCCTTCTAGAGCGACGGTTCATTCTTGAGGAGAGGTAGATATGAGCGCTGATTACAGTCGTTGCCATCATACTTGTTGCGGCTGTTACACAAAGGCTGCTGGCCTGAAAAAAGTTCGCCTCACGTGTAAACTGGACAGTTTTATTGCTCGAAATAAGACGCTGGAGACCGCCTATGGTATCCGATATGATAATAAGAGCTGCATTTATTTATATTAATGTCTTATTGAAATTCACATATATCAGAAAATGTGCTCACAAACTTCACAAATATACAGGAAAAGGAGTACCAATCTGATGTACCTCCGTTGAGCGAGGATCTGCCAGCACCGCCAAATCTTAATTATGAATATAATTTAATGGTGTGCTTTATATCATAATGGGTAACATTACACTTACCAGGAGCGCATCTGCGATAATCTGACCTATTCCTAACATGATAACATTGACGAGTGACACAAC
>Ga0247779_1001386_pt1 | contig 11750 bp, 11 predicted proteins | sample UWRJL221509R5_FD_179925 | JGI IMG/M metagenome (GOLD analysis project Ga0247779, IMG submission 179925) | Plant litter microbial communities from Arlington Agricultural Research Station in Wisconsin, United States - UWRJ-L221-509R-5 | ecosystem: Environmental > Terrestrial > Plant litter >...
AGCCCGCGGTCGCATCGACGTCTCCGATCGTGCGGAACTCGACCGAGTATCCGTTGCGCTCGCAGACGCCGTCGGCCCATGCGGCGAACTCCGCGCGGGTCCACTCGAAGCGGTGATCCGGATGCCGGAACCGACCCGCCGCGAGCGACGGGTACAGCGCGTTGTACTCGGAGTTCGGGGTGGTCACGACGACGGCTCCCGGCCGAGCGTGACCGAAGACCGACGACTCGACCGACGGCAGCCGATCTGGATCGATGTGCTCGATGACCTCCATGAGAACGATGGCGTCGAGGCCTCCGATGCGGTCGTCCTGGTAGGTGACGGATGACTGCAGGAGCCGAATCCGCTCGCGCTGCAGGTCGCTCAGGTCGCGGAAGTGAAGGCTCTCTTCTGCCGCGGCGAGCGAGCGGTTCGAGACATCCGTTCCGATGATCTGGGTGAAGGATGGTTCGACGAACAGGCGGCGGAGCAGCGCTCCCTCACCACAGCCGACATCGGCGACGCGGTGCGCGTGCACGTCCCGGAGCGCGGTCATGACCGCCTCTGCGCGCGCCGCATAGAGGGGAGTAGCGCGCGTCTCGCTCGGCTCTTCGACGATCGCCTCGTCGTCCAATTCGACGAGGCGTGCCGTCGCGTCCGCGACCATGCTGCGCTGGTGGGCGAGGTACCGGCGCGTGATCAGTTCGCGATCCGGATGGTCGGACAACCACCCTTCCCCTGCGCGAAGCAGCTTGCCGACCTCGTCATCACTCACCCAGTAGTGCTTGGAATCGTCAAGAACGGGCAGCAGAACGTAGATCTGGCGGAGCGCCTCGGACAGCCGAATCGTGTTCGTCAGGCGGAGGTTTGTATAGTGCGATTCGCCCCACTCCGGGAACGCGTCATCGAGCGGAATCGCGGTCTCGACAACGCTCCAGCCGAGGGGCTCGAACAGCCGTGTCGCGAGCCGTTCGATCCCGCGACTGGGCACGGACGTCAGCTCGATCTCGAGCGGGATCGCGGAAGCAGCAAGCTCCGGTCGCTCGTCGCACCGCCCGGTCATCGCGGTGCTGAACAGCTGGCCGAGCGCGACCGCAAGCATCGACGAGGATGCGTACGGCCGGTCGTTGACGTAGTGGCCGAGCGAGAACGCGTCGGTTCCGCCGAAGCGCTTGTTGCGCACGAGCCCGATCGGATCCACCTCGAGGAGCAGCGCCGCCGTGCACCGGTCGTCGCTGGCCTCTGGGTAGAAGATGTGCGCATGGCCGACGCTCATATCGAACGTCTGGAGCTTGGCCGGATGCTTGTACAGCAGGTACCCGAGGTCGGTGGCACTCGGGCCTGAGTAGCTGATTGTTGCGAGCACGATGATCCGATTGCGAAGGTGAGAAAGTGTGTCGCAACTCTACGGGACTCGTGCGTCGCCTCAGTCCGTGATGACGACGACCCCGCTTGGTGCGTCCAACAGCTCGACGGTGCGCTCGGCCGCGCGGTCGATCTGCACGCGGGGCTCTGCGGGGACCTGGTCGACGTTGTATGTGCCCGGCCCGTAGAACTGGCCGTAGCTCAAAACGACTCCGCCCTCGGCGAGTACCGTGCGCTCGAGCTGGGCGACGGCGCGGGCATCCGGTCCGTCGGGGAGCTGCCATGCCACGGTCTGGGCCAGGATCTTCGGGGAGCCGCTCGCGCGAGCGGCATCGATGATGTTCTGGTTGCCCTCTGTGCGGATGCGGGCGTTGAGGCTGCCGTGCTCGCCGATCTTGTTGACGTCGTCTGGCAGGTCGGTGAGCTCGTTGAGGATGATGTCTGGCGCGAAATCGCTGACCGCCTTGACGAGTGCGTCACGGTCGAAGACGTCGACGACGATGGGCTCTGCGCCGAGCTCGGCGAGCCCTGCGGCTTTGCCCGGCGTGCGGGTCATGCCGCCGACCACGTGGCCGGCGCTGACGAGCAGCGGGATCAGCTTGTGGCCGATGACACCGGATGCGCCTGCGAGGAAGATTCTGGACATGAGTTGGTACCTGCTTTCTATTGTGGGGACTTAGGGGACTTCGTGGGGATCTTGTCGGGTCACGCCCGGCGCGTGAGGCGCGCCTGGGCGATGAGACTGATGAGGGCGAGGAGGACGGTCAGTGCGGTGTAACAGACGACCGCAGGAACCTGCCCGAGAGGGGCGACGAGCTGGCCCTCGATGATGATCGGCAGCCCGAACGCCACGTACGAGACGACGTAGATGGCGGCAACGACGCCCGCCCGCTGGTGTGCGAGCGCGAGGGGGAAGAGGAGTCGCAGCGCCGCGGTGAAGCAGGCGCCGAACCCGACGCCGGCGATCGCCTGCCCGATGATCATGATGGCGAGGCTCCCGGCGAACACTCCGCCGATGATGCCGAGCGCACCCACGATCGAGGCGTAGATGCCGATCGTCATCGCTCGACGGGAGTCGACCCGAGCGAATGAAAGCCCGATGACGGCGGAGACGGCGGGTGCGACGAAGCCGGCCAGGCCATCCAGGAGTCCGCTGTCGAGGTGGAAGACGCTGCGCACCATGCTCGGCGCGAGTCCGCCGGAGAGTCCGGCGAGCATCCAGACCGCCGCGACGACGGGCGCGGCGGCGGCGAACTCCTTGCGAGCGGCCGGGGGAATGGACACCCGGGGGATCAACGACTGCAGCGCGCCCGGGTTGCGGGTCATGGTTTCGGGGGAGAAGACCACCACGAGCCCGCCGAGGACGGTCAGTGCGATGAGCGCGATGAAGATGACCGTGTTCGCGGCGTCGGTGAACTGGATGGCGAGGCCGGCGAGCAGGGAACCCGCGGCGAGTCCTCCGGTGAGGCTGACGCTGCCGAGGATGGTGCCGAGCCGCTTCCTGTGCTCGGGCGCCAGTTCGACCATGGCCGCGGTAAATGCCGACGTCGCTGCGCCGCTCGCGACGCCCTGCACGATCCTGCCGGCGATGACCCAGCCGACATCGGGAGCGACGAGGAACAGTACGTTCGAGGCGAGCTGCACGACCAGGGCCGCGATCAGCACCGGCCGGCGGCCGATGTGGTCAGACAGCGAGCCGAGGGTCAGCACCGCAACCAGGAATCCGATCGCGTAGGCGGCGAAGGCGAGGGTGAGCATCGAGGGTGGGAACTTCCACATCAGCCGGTACACGACGAGGAGCGGCGTGAGCGATCCGGCGGCGAGATACAGGCTCGTGAACGCGACCGCGGTCCCGGCGAGAGCGAGCCCGGCGGGGAGCAGTGGCCTCGAATGTGTGGCTTCCATGCCTTCGACTGTACGGACGGAGCGGCTTGGGAGTATGGTCCATTTCCATAGTGAAAAAGCAGACCAATTATCCGGATGGCTCACTTGCGGGCATGGGCGTCGACCTGCACCTCGAGTTGTCGGGCTCACGCCTTCGCGCCGGCCTGACCGACGCCCTCCGCGAGGCGGTGCGCTCAGGGCGGCTGGCACCCGGCACCCGGATGCCTGCGTCCCGCACCCTCGCGGCCGACCTCGGCATCGCGCGCAGCACCGTGACGGAGTGCTACTCGGAGCTCGTCGCAGAAGGCTGGCTCACCGCGCAACAGGGGTCTGGCACGCGTGTGGCGCGGCTGGCCGCGACAAACCAGGCGCCACCTGGCGCGCGCACGACGGGCGCGGCAACTCGGCGCGTCACGCAGGGACTCGTGCCGGGCGCCGCGGACTTCGCCGAGTTCCCGCGCCTCGCCTGGCTCGCCGCATCCCGTCGCGCCCTGTCCGCTGCGCCACCGGACGCGTTCGGCTACAGCGACCCCCTCGGTCGAATCGAACTCCGGAACGCGCTCGCCGACTACCTCTCGCGGGTGCGTGGTGTGCGCGCAGAATCCGAGCGGATCGTCATCTGCGCCGGATTCCATCACGGCCTCGGGCTGGTGGCGCAGGCGCTGGAGGCTCGCGGCGCGAGGGCGATCGCCGTCGAGGCCTACGGACTCGGCCTCTATCGCGACCAGCTGCGCGCAGCGGGGCTGGACATCCCGCCGCTGAACATCGACGAGCAGGGCGCGCGCACGGACGCACTCCCCGAGCTGGACGTCGATGCCGTGCTGCTGACCCCGGCCCACCAGTTTCCGACGGGATTCGTGCTCTCGCCGGAGCGGCGGGCGGCGGCGCGCGAATGGGCGCGGGCAACCGGGGCGCTGATCCTCGAAGACGACTACGACGGCGAGTTCCGCTACGACCGCAGGCCGATCGGCGCGATGCAGGGCCTCGACCCCGAGCACGTCGTCTACTTCGGCACGGCAAGCAAGTCGCTGGCTCCTGCGCTGCGGGTGGGCTGGATGGTGGTGCCGGAGCGCATCCTCGCCGACGTGCTCGAGGCGAAGGGAACGGTCGAGGTTGTGAGCGTTCTCGAGCAGCTCACCCTCGCGGAATTCATTGCCTCCGGCGCCTTCGACCGCCACGTGCGCTCGCGGCGGCAGAGCTACCGGCGGCGACGCGACCAGCTGGTCTCCGCACTCGCGCAGGTCTCTCCGGGCATCCAGGTCACCGGCGTCGCCGCCGGCCTGCAGGCCGTGCTCGAGCTGCCGATGGGTTCCGAGGCTCGAGTGCTCGAAGATGCGGCAGCCAGGGGACTGCTGGTGAGCGGGATGTCGGAGTTCCGCCACGAATCGGTGAGCCCGGATGACGCTAGGCACGACGCCCTGGTCGTGAACTTCTCTGCGCTCTCCGACAGCGCGTGGGAGGGTGCACTGCGCGCGCTCTGCAGCGTGATGCCGTCCACGCGCGCCTCGTAGGGTTGGGATATGGATCTCCTCGAACCCACCCGCATCCGCGCAGAGCTTGATCAGGTCACCGAGTATTGGACGCCGCGCGTCGTCGGCCGCGTGAACGACCAGTACGTGAAAGTCGCGAAGCTGCTCGGCGAACTGGTCTGGCACGCGCACGACGCAGAAGACGAAATGTTCCTGGTCGTCTACGGCAGCCTTCGCATCCAGCTCGAGGGAGATCGCGAGGTCGCGCTCGAAGCGGGCGATTTCTTCGTTGTTCCGAAGGGCGTCAAGCACAATCCCGTCGCCGCCGAGGAGGTCGGGATCGTGCTCATCGAAACCGTGACGACGGCGCACACGGGCGACGTGATCGTGGAGGGAACCGTACCCATCGAGCAGCAGCTGCGGGCGCAGTAGCACTGCTGCCGGCATCCAGCTCAGCCAGGGATCGGCGGTCCGGGGATAACCCGGCCCTGAACGCGTTTCCTGCATGGGTGGAACATGAGTCTCACACCGCGGACGAAAGCCCGCCCACCGAAAGAGACTCTCCATGCCGCGCACTCCGATCGACATTGCAGTACCCGACCTGACCGGCACGCTCGCGGTCGTCACAGGCGCGAGCGACGGGATCGGATTCGGCATCGCGGCCCGCCTGGCCCGCGCTGGCGCCGAGGTGATGATGCCGGTGCGCAACCAGGCGAAGGGTGAGGCGGCCGCGGAGCGCATCCTCGCGCGGATGCCCGAGGCGCGCCTGTCCGTACGCGCTCTCGACCTGTCATCGCTGAGGTCGGTCGCCGAGCTTGCCGACCAGTTGCTGCGGGAGGGTCGGCCAATCAACATCCTCGTGAACAACGCCGGCGTGATGACGCCGCCCTCCCGCCAGGTCACCCCGGATGGCTTCGAGCTGCAGTTTGCGACCAACCACCTTGGGCACTTCGCCCTGAATGCACAGGTGCTGCCCCTGTTGCGCGAAGGCAGGGCGCACGTCACCAGCCAGGTCAGCCTGTCTGCAAACCAGAACGGCATCAACTGGGATGACCCGAACTGGGAGAGGAACTACAACGGCTTCAAGTCATACAGCCACTCCAAGATCGCGCTCGGGCTGTTCGCGATGGAGCTTCAGCGGCGCAGTGTCGCGGGCGGCTGGGGCATCCAGAGCAACCTGTCCCACCCGGGCATCTCACCGACGAACCTGCTTGCGGCCCAGCCAGGAATGGGGCGGCCGAGGGACACGATGGCCGTGCGGAGCATTCGCGCGCTGTCGCGCCTCGGCCTGCTGTTCGGCACGCCCGAATCTGCTGCCCTGCCGGCGGTGTACGCCGCAACCAGCCCCGATGCGAGGGGCGGGCTGCTGTACGGCCCGAAGGGGTTCAACCATCTCGGCGGTGCTCCGGCCGAGGAGCCCGTGTACAGCAGACTCACGAGTCCGGAGGATGCCAGCAGGTTGTGGGAGCTGTCGGAGCGACTGGTGGGCGTACCCTTCCCTGCGTAACGGGGGACTGCCGATCCCTGACTAACGACGGGACGACCAGCGAGGATGGACGTAGTCGCTTCAGCGCGCATGACCGACCGGAGACCGAATCATGGATAAAACGCAACTCGCGGATTTCCTTCGTCGGCGCCGCGAGGCGCTGCAGCCCGAGGATGTGGGACTCGGCCGCGGATCCCGGCGGCGTGCAGGGGGCCTGCGACGGGAAGAGGTCGCGGCCCTGTGCGACATGTCGGTCGACTATTACAGCCGGCTCGAGCAGGGTCGCGGTCCGCAGCCATCCGAGCAGATGCTCGCCTCGATCGCCCGTGGACTGCGACTCACGCTGGATGAGCGCGATCACCTGTTTCGGCTCGGCGGCCACAATGCGCCGGTGCGCGCCTCTCGCAGCCAGCACATCTCGCCCGGGCTGATGCGCGTGCTCGATCGCCTGCAGGACACCCCGGCCCAGGTGATCAGCGAGCTCGGTGAGATCCTGCTGCAGACCGGTCCGGCTCGCGCCCTGTTCGGCGACGAAAGGACGCTGACGGGGATGTCGCGCAGCATCGTCTATCGGTGGTTCACCGACCCGGCCGCGCGCGACGTGTACCCGGTCGAGGATCACGCGGGAATGTCGCGCGGCTTCACTGCCGACACCCGCACCGCGTATGCGAAGTACGGACCGGCTTCCCGCGTCGGCGAGGTCGTCGACGCGCTGCTGGCGGGGAGCGCGGAGTTCGCCGAGCTCTGGGCGGCTCACGAAGTCAACAGCGTGCACTCATACGAGAAACGCTTGCAGCACGTCGAAGTCGGCGTGATCACGGTGCAGTGTCAGCTCCTGCACGACCACGAACAGGGTCAGGCGCTCCTGATCTTCACGGCAACGCCCGGCACCGAGAGCCACCAGAAACTGCAGTTGATGTCGGTGATCGGGATGCAGCGGGTCGCCGGAGGGGCGGGCGCCTGACCGCTCGCATCGGGCGCGACGGCTGCGGGGTCGTGTGCTCAGTCGGTGCTGAGGCGCGACCAGACCTGCTCGTCGACGAAGGTGTCGCCCGTCTTCCACGCTTCGCGGAGCACGCCCTCGAGCGTCATCCCCAGGCGGCTCGCGACGGCGACGCTTCGCGCGTTGTCCGCGCGGCAGCGCCACTCCGCCCTGTGGATGCCGCGCTCGCGGAACGCCCAGTCGAGGAGCACGGTGCACGCACCCGTTACGAGGCCCCCGCCCTCCGCGCCCGGCTCGAGCCAGCAGCCGATCTCACACGTTCCGGCCGCGGCAGTGAAGTCGACGAAGAGCACCCCGCCGACAAGGATGCCGTTGTTCCAGATGCCGTAGATGCGAGCGCCATCCTTCGCGGCGTGCTCGGCGTAGCGGGTCAGTTTCGCCCTCGCGGCCGCTACTCCTTCCGTCGGGAAGTTCGGGCCGACCCATGGCCGGATGTGCTCCCTTGCACGGTCCATGTGGGCCGCGAACTCCTCGGCGTGCCACGGTTCGAGCGGACGCAGTTCTGCGGTCGGGGAAATCGTGCGAGAAAACATGGTCGTCCTTCGTAGGGTCAGCGCCGCGCGATGATGTGGAAGACATGCCAGTGTTTGGGGCCACCGGCGGCCATTCCGTCCGCGTCTTCGACCTCGAACTGCACGATGTCGAGGCCGTCCACAAGCGCTCTGGCCTCCTCCTCCGTGTGGAAGTTCCAGTCGTCTTCGCCGAAGTACGAGTCGTGGTCACCGAAGAGCTGCACCGCAAGAATGGCTCCGGGTGTCATGGCGCCGCGGATCGCGGCCCACACCGCGGGAAAGTCCGTGGGGTGCACGTATGGCAGAGCGTAGCCGGAGTAGATCAGGTCGGCGGGCGGCAGCGATTTCGCCGCGTCGCGCAGGCTCTCCTCGCGCACCTCGGTTCGCTGGAGGCCCGCGGGCGAACGGCCGCCGACGACCTGGCGCACGAGCTCGGTCGTGCCGGGTGATGAGTCGATACCGATCGTGTTCCAGCCCGCATCCGCGAGCGCGGCGACTTCGACCCCTGCGCCACAGCCGAGGTCGATGGCTGTGCGCTCTGCGCCGATTCCGGCCGCTTCCATCGCCATGACGAGCAGTGGTCGCGGCTCGCGCTCCGTCTGTTTGGCGTTGTAGCTGCGCCAGAGTTCTGCACGGTCCTCGGTGTCAGCTTTGGCGTCCTGCCCGCTCGTCATCGCCCGTCCTTTCCGCCTGTCGGCACCCGACCCACTGTGCCGTGGAGTTGGCTAAATCTCAACCGGGGAGTCGTCGTCCTGAGTACTCCGGATCGCTCACCGGCTCATCCCAGCAGATTGTGGTGCCGTCCTCCGCCGCCTGCTGGATCGCCACATGTGTCATCGGCGCGTCGGGTGCGGCGCCGTGCCAGTGGCGAGTCTCGGCGGGAATCCACACATACGAACCAGCCGCCTGGTCGACCGGTTGGGTGTCGCCGATCTGCACCCTCGCCGTTCCCGAGGTGACGTAGAGTGCCTGGCCAAGCGGGTGTGTGTGCCAGTGTGTGCGGGCGCCCGCGTCGAACGTGACCTCGTAGATGGCCAGGGACGATTCTTCGTTGGGCACCTGAAGCGCGCGAAGGCTTACGGAGCCGGTGAACGTCTGGATGTCGCTTGTCGGCCGGATTCCGGTCACGCTGCGATACCTCGCAGCAGGCCGATCGCGCCCTCGACGGCAGCGTCGAACGCGGACGCGTCCTGCCCGGCACGCGCGAGCACGTACCCACCCTGCACTACGGCCGCGACGGTGAACGCGAGCTGGCGCGCATCGACGGTTCCGGGGAATTCGCCGGCAGCAATGCCTTCCTCGATCACGCGTTCCAGCTCGGCGACGAGCCATTCGAGCGTGTCTGCGACCGGCTGCAGCAGCGTGGGCGTCGCGAGGACATCCGGGTCGTACGTCATCCGTCCGACCCGGCATCCTCGTAGCGAGTCGCGCTGTCGTCGCAGGTATTGCTCGACTCGGTCGAGTGCAGTGCCGGGCGCCTGGAGCGCGCCGGCCGCTTCCGCGCGTAGTTGTCCGGTGCTGTGGACGAGGGCTTCGACCGCGAGCTCCTGTTTTCCGCTGAAGTGGTGGTACATGCTTCCCTGCCCGGCGTGCGCAGCCACGAGGATGTCCTTCGGGCTCGTGGCGGCATAGCCGCGCTCCCAGAGCAACTGCTCGGTGGCGTCGAGAAGGCGTTCGCGGGTATCCATACCGTGATTGTACGTACCGCTAGGTACAGGCTGCTGGGTTGTCATGCCGCCGGCTCGGCAGGCTCGGTCGACGCGGCGGATGTCGATGGCGTGGAAAGGTGCAGGACCTGGAAGACGTCTCCCGGCTCGTCGGCCGGGACGGCTCGCCAGAGGGTGAACAGCACGGACTCCCAAGTACGGCTGTCGATCGCCGCGACCACGGAATGCACTCCCGGACGCGCCTGCTGCGCGGCGAGGGCGGCCCGGATCTCCGTGGCCGCGGCCTCCGGATCGGAGAACCCGTCGAGCGACCGCGTCACCTTGGTCGCGAAGGCCGGGTCGTGTCCGCGGGAGTCGCCGTCGCCGGTCGCGACCGTCGTCCAGGTCTGGCCGGAGGGGCGTCCGAAGTCGCGAACGATGCCGCCGAATCCGTCGCCGCCCCACAGGAACCGGCCCATCGCTGCCGGGTCGTTCCAGTGGTAGAACGGCGCGTACTGGTTCACCGGCGACCCGTTCACTCCGGCCTCCCGGATCAGGTACGCCTTGAACCCGAGGCCCGCATAGTGGTCGAGGGCGTGCCCGCGGGTGGCGACCCGTTCGCGGACGATGCCCATGTCGTAGTCCAGCGGGAGCGTGATTTCGTAGTGCAGGGCAATCATGTGTGGCCTTTCTGTTGGGGAGCGGGAACTGGATATGTGGGAGGCGTGTCTGGTCGGCTGGGTTATCGGGGCGATCGGCTCGTGACTTCGGTCGGCCGTGACGCGGTCAGTCGGGCCAGCACGAGGAGGCCGAGGTATCCAGCGCCCATGAGGACGAGTCCGAGCCGCAGCCCGAGCACCGGATCGCGCCCGGCGATGAGGGTTCCGAGAAGCCCGACGCCGAACGCCATGCCGACCTGGCGCGACGTGTTGTAGATGCCGGAGCCGAGCCCCGCGAGCTCCGGCGCGATGGATGTCGTCGCAAGCTCGTTGAGCGTCGGCGAATAGATGCCGTTGCCTGCGCCCATCATGACGAGGCCGACGGCCAGCACCGGCAGCGTCGTTGACTGGTTCGAGAACGCGGCGACGACAGCGCCGGCCGCCGCGATTGCGGTGCCTGCCGTCATCATCCAGTCGCGTCCGTTGCGCAGCAGGAAGGGGTTCAGAAAGAGCGTCGTACCGATCATGGCGAGTGAGAACGGGAGCAGGATCACCGCGGCGATGATCGGCGTCGCACCCCAGTCACGCACCAGGAACAGGGCGAGCATGAACGGGAGTCCGTATGCGCCGAACTGGAACGCGAAACCGCCGAGCACACCCGTGCGGAACACGCGATTGCGAAACACCGCGACGGGGAGCAGGGGATGCGCGGCACCCCGTTCGACGAGCACGAATGCGACAGCGAGAAAGGCTCCGGCGGTCACCATGGCGATGGCGACCAGTGCGCTGCCCTGCCCGAGAGTGATGAGGCCGGCCACCAGCACGGTCAGGGCTCCGACTGCCAGCAACTGTCCGCGGACGTCGAGAGGTTTCGACTCGCCCATCGCAGAAACCTGGAGATGCCGGCGGGCAAGCACGGCGGTTGCCGCCGCGAGCGGGACGTTGACGAAGAAGATGAGTCGCCAGTCGAGGAGCTGGGCGAGGACACCTCCGACGAACGGACCGAGGACTGCGGCGGATGCTCCGACGGCCGCCAGGGTATTGATCGCTCGAGCGCGGGCGGCCTTATCGGGGAACTCTGCCCCGATCAGCGCGAGGATCATGGGCATGACGCCGGCGCCGGCGACGCCCTGGACGATGCGCGCGGCGACCAGCCACCCGATGCCCGGAGCCAGCCCGCAGGCGAGCGAGAGCAGCGCGAAGGCGACCAGCGACCACACGAACAGCCTGCTGCGTCCGAAGCGGTCGCCGACGTGGCCCGCCGTCAGAAGGAGCGCGGCCAGCGGGATCGTGTAGGCGGTGACGACCCATTGCAGGCTGGCGATCGAGCCTCCGATGTCCTCCGCGATGCTCGGGAGGGCGAGGTTGAGGGCGCTTCCGTCGAAGAGGACGACGAAGAAGGCGAGGCACAGCGCGATGAGGGCGCCCCTGGATCGGCTCACAGGGGAAGCGGCACTCGTGGACGAGAAGCGAAGCATGACTCGACTGTACATACTAGTAGTTACAATTCCAAACCGGCGAAGGCGTCTTGCGCTCACCGACGCGTTCGGGGGATCGGTGCCGGCGCCGGATCTCCCGATGTAACCCGAATTGGTTAGGGGTACTTCACCTTTTTCATGGGGTACATTCGTCATTTCTTTGCTAGCGTTTGCGAAGAGTGGGTTAGCGCTCATCGGGTGAGTAGCGGGGATCTGGTTTTGTACTTTTTGGCGCGCCGCAAAGTGATTGCGGCTTCGGGGATAGCTGC
>Ga0247779_1001387_pt1 | contig 11740 bp, 6 predicted proteins | sample UWRJL221509R5_FD_179925 | JGI IMG/M metagenome (GOLD analysis project Ga0247779, IMG submission 179925) | Plant litter microbial communities from Arlington Agricultural Research Station in Wisconsin, United States - UWRJ-L221-509R-5 | ecosystem: Environmental > Terrestrial > Plant litter >...
CGGAAGAAGGAGACGAGAAAGTGGATCGAGCAAGTATCGGTGGCTCGTGTGCTGACCTACATGTGGTACTATTCCCTGCAGATGCGTACTCCATCGCGAAGGAGTTCTGGCAGCATACAGGACTGGGAATATCGAGCCGCTTTGCGGAGAAGTGTTTGTCTTTGTTGCCGGAAACACGAACGCAATCATTGTCGTCGTCGCCCGCTAGTCCTGTAGTGGCGGCAAGCAGGGTTATGCCTATCAAAGCTCAGAATAGGCATTACTCTGTTATCAAGAAATCATCACCGACTGCTGCTGCTTACCCAACACCCCCACCGTCTGAAGATCTCGATTCGGTGTACCTCGAAGAACGTTACGGTCGCAACCTCCCTCTTCAAGCGGCAGCATTCGCGAAGAAGGCTCTGCGATCTCGAGTAGCTGGTGTTTTGGTCAAGGACAATTCTTGTCTGAAAGAGAAAGAGCAATTGGTCATTGGACCGAGCACGAGAGGTGTCAAACAGCTCTCAGCAAACGATGTGTACCTCTTGCCAACTGGAATGTCGGCCATATGGACGGCACACCAGACAGCGCAGGCTACGAAACCTTCTGCTAAGAGTGTTTGCTTCGGGTGTGTAATATTTTGACCTCTTCATGGCCAGCGAACTGATTTCTCAATAGTTTCCCATACATTGATACATTAAAAATCTTGCAAAAGTGGGGTCCAGGATGCCACTTCCTTGGATTTGGAACAGACAGCGACATCGATGAACTTGAAAAGATATTAGAAGCCGAACGTCAGCGCGATCCGACGACTCCTCCGATCCTTGCTCTCTTCACCGAGTTCCCCTCTAACCCCTTGCTTAGGTCTGCAGACTTGCCTAGGCTCAGAGCCCTAGCAGATAAATACGATTTCCTCATCGTTATCGATGAAACGATCGGAAACTTCGTGAACGTCGAGGTGTTTCCTTATGCCGATATCGTCGTCAGCAGCTTGACGAAAGTGTTTAGTGGGGCATCGAATGTCATGGGCGGAAGGTACGTTCGTTTGTTAGATGATCGAACATTGCTGATTGACTGCTTTCTTAGCCTCGTTCTCAACCCCGCAGGCCGTCATTATGCTGCATTGAAATCGCACCTCTCGCAAAATTTTGAAGACGTCTACTTTGACGAGGATGCTATTTATATGGAACGGAACTCGCGTGACTTTAAACGCCGAATCCGGGTCATCGACTCCAATGCAGAGGCTGTCTGCGATTACTTGCGCTTGAAGTCTCTGGCCGGTGCCTCAGCGACTACTCCAGCGTCCCATACTCCAGCTATCAAGGACGTCTTCTATCCCAAATACGTCACCAGAGAGAAATACGACATTTGCAGGATCAAAACTCCCGACGTGGACGATGGCAAGGTCGGTGGCTTCGGTGGACTGTTCTCGCTGACGTTTACATCCATGGAAGCTTCAAAAGCATTCTTCGATGCCCTGCCTTGCTATAAAGGTCCTAGTCTCGGTACCAACTTCACACTCGCATGTCCATTTACGATCCTCGCGCATTACACCGAATTGGATTGGGCAGCCCAGTTTGGTGTCGAGGCGGGTATCGTGAGGATCAGTGTGGGCATGGAAGATAAAGAGACGTTGTTGAAGTCTTTTGAGGCTGCGTTAAACGCGGCTGAAGCTGTCGTCGTCGGTGCCCAATAGACTCCTGCCGACTGCCTGCATTTTCATCCTACCTTTTTCCATCCAAATTATGAAATGACCGGACGCCACACTCCTACCTACTAATCTCTATTTTTCTTCGCATATACTCATACATCCTCCAACAGGACATTTTCTTCTCACGCAACGCTTTCTGTATCACCACACCTCCGTACACACACTTTGTATCCAACTACAATCATCATCTCTGTTCCTCCAACAGGACAATTTTATATAGACGCATACCATCCATTTGTATCCAACTACATACATACAGTTTTTTTGTTTTAAATATTTCTTTTGTTGTTTCGTCGTGTATTTACATACCAATTTACTTATTTCTGTATTTACGTCCCGCCGCAAGAGAAAAGGATCGTAACCAAAGTGTGATTCGTCTCCCGATTGTCGATTGGCTTGTTCTCTGCATATACGTTTGTTAATATCGTAAAGGAGGCAGTTGAAGTGATAGGATTGAATAATACATAATCGATGAAAATCAGATATACGCAATGACTCGACTGTAAAGTGCCAGTGAATTACCTTCCGCTGAATGCAACTATACCAATTGGCAGAAGGGGCACGCTGGCCGCACAGTAATTACCAATACAGGAGCAGGATATACAGTAATTAGCGAATCAGAGAAAGAAAGAGGGATTCATCTTGTCAATTTTTGGTACATCACTAGAACGAGTAGGCCCTGTCGACATAATTTACGAGGTGGAAAGATTTCGAAACATCGTTACTAGTTGTTTTCAACCACAGAATCTGTAGCTGAATAACATTTCTCCCAGCCTTCGCCAATCATGGCCCCTGTGAAATCAACAGAGCCATGCCCAGGGCCTGCAATGATGAGGGTATTGTGGGGTTGCCTGACTTCCAACACTTCCGAAACCCACATGAGCCTATGCTCTTTGTTTCGGGTGGATGTTATCCAGCCATCTTCTTGTAGCGTCCATTCGTACTTGTCCGTACCCATGTCCCAGACTTGCACGGAGCCATCTCCGGAACCAGTCACAACCTGGTTATTGTCTTTGGAAAAGGTGATCGAACAGAGCATCCTTCGAAGGGAACGGCCAACAATCGTTACATGGGCGGCACCAGTTTCATTCGAGACGTCCGACCAAATTCGTATAACTCCATCTGAACAAGCCACAACAATCTTCCTGCCGTCCTTTGAGAGACCGAACGAATCGAGCCGAAATTGACCCCGTTCTTCACCATAATTACTCGGAGGGGAATATGATGTTTTCATCATCCTACGACGTTTGCCAGATGATATATCCCAGACCTCACATAACTCGTTATCCAAGCCTGGTATGATACGCCCTGCACAAATGGCGACCTCTCTCCCGTTACTGGAAAACAACCGATGATAGTCACCACCTATCACGCTCTTCAACTTATGGATGACATTGCCTGTCAGCACATCCCAGACAACTATCCAAGTACTAGAACCATCACCAAGCTCATCGTCCATTTCAGCGCCCGCCTTGAACGCTGTGTCTATCATTGAGCCGGCCAAGATGAATTGTTCATCATCCGAGAAGAAAAGAAAAGAGGCATCGGTGCGGGTTCCATTGAAAGGCGCTATTTTGATTGATTCACGAGTTTCCAAGTCCCATATTTCTATCGGCCAAATGTCGTCTTTGGGCATTACTCGTGGACGAAAACCATTCACAAAGGCAATTTTTCGTCCGCTTCTAGACGATGCAACTGACCGGGTGTTTTCATTAGCCCCACTAGGATTCAAACACAACATTTCATCGCCAGTTGATGCATTCCACACCTTTACAGGCCCCCAGTTTACGGAAGACACAATGATTTCCCCGTTACCAGAAAGTGAGGATGACTCGATCCTAGTATCTGGTAGAGCCAGTATTTGAGTCCCTGTTGTCGCATCCCAGATTTGCACTTTACCCCGAGTGGTGGACATGATCTTTTTGCAGTCATTGGATATTGCAATGTTCATCTCGTCATTGTGAGCGTCAGATTCTCCTACTTGTGTCACTGCCAACACGTCTAAGGACCACACATATATACTGCGATTCCTCGACGCTGAGGCTATCCGTGAGCCATCCCGTGAAAAGGCAATTGACGCGACATCACTAGCCAAATCGTGGACAAGGTCCCTCAATTTGGCGCCTGTTGATGTATCCCACAGGCTCAGCGTTCCGTCTTCTAAACCGAATGCCAAGATCATTCGTGTACTATCATACGAAAAATTGATGCTCCGAATATAGGTTTTTTGTCGTTGAATCTGCAGCACTACACTTCCTGTAAATGTGTCCTGCACCCGTATAGAATACTGATCAGAGGATCTTGCAACTAATCTTCCATCGGGCGACATTATAGTTAAATGGGATGTGAGGTGTTCAGTGTCACTCTGGTCAAGTGTGAGTGCTTTCAGCGCGCACTCTGATGATATATCCCATAATTCAATGGATCGCGGGGATGCAATCAATAGCCTGTTCGAAACACTCGAAAAGGTGATTAGAGTTGTCGAATGCCTTTCAGTGAGTGCGGCCAACTTTATGGTTCTCATCCAAGTGCCCGTTGATATATCCAAAATTTGCATTTGATCGCGTTCTGTTGAGGTTGTGATAATGTGTGTGCCTTCAATTGAAATTCTTGCGTCGAGGACTTTCAGTGTCTTTAGCAGTTGAAACGAAGATGTATTGTATATGCAAACGATGCGATCGTTGCCAGATCGTGTTACAATCATGAGCCGTGTTCCATCCGACGAAAATTTAACTTCCCAACAGGAACCTAAGTCCAACACATGCTGCTGTCGGCCAGTAGCAGAGTCTAAGACAACCACAGACCCCGACAACTTGGCAACGATTTGTTTGCCGTCGGGAGAGAAGGTAATATCGAATGGCTGGGAATTGACTTCTTTCGTCATTAAGGGGATAGCTACGATGCCTTTTGTGTGTTTATACAAAGGAAAACACGAGAATTGATGCTTCCAGGATTGGGAAAGAAGCGACGTCGATTGCCACGTTGCCAATGACGAGAGATACAAGTGTGGCGTTGAGTCAGTAGCCGGGCAACCACTGAAATATGTTGCAAGATTGGCGGCCTCTTGAAGATCCTTTGCGAGAGCGAGCTTGTTCTTAAGAGGTAATTATTATCAGTAGAAGGACCGAAATCGAACAAATCGCCTGTACCTTTGATGCCCAATCTCCCGCATTCCGAAGCAAATACGAACAATCTCCGCTTTGTCCAAGTAGATTCATAGCCTCGATCCAGAACAGAACCCGGATTTCAAGGAAATTCGAGATTACATCGTGAAAGAGGCTGTTGTTTCCGTCGGTAACAAAGGCCAGATGATGTGTCCAATGGAAGCATGCATATCTAAGCACAGGCAATATGTTCTCGTCAATATTCTCACGCAGCTCTTCGGCATGTTCTCTATCTAACAGATATGATGATTTGATGTTTCCTATGTTGAATCGGAGACCATTATCTTTGGAGTTCATAATGCGGAAGCAAGCATGGGTGAGAAGACCGTGTTGAGCTGCAGCGTCACACGAGAAATCAAATTTCTTGTCATCCTCGCGAAAGTTCGAGCGAACATGACTGAAAATGAAGTCGGGAAAGGAAGCGTGATACCAGTAAACCATATCATCTTGGACGTAGAGAACAGAATGAAGGTTCTCAAGAACAATATTTGCAATATGGACATCAGTGCCCAACAGACTGGCAGCAACGGAGGCAGAGATTCGCTCGGCAGAACAGAGAAAGGTATGAAGGATGGACAGACGAGTGGAAAGAAGTTCTGGATCATCATCGAGGTCTGAAAACGCCTCGCGTACAACCTGCTGATACAGTTGGTCGATTGGCCCAGAGTCAGATGATGTTACGGAGAGTAGGGCACGAAGCCGCTTCAACTGCTCGCTGCTGGCAAGCTTTCTGCCGGTCAAAATCTTCACCACCGTGGCGGCGTAGATAAACAACCCAGCAGATTGTTCTTTCAACTTGCTGAATTCTGGTGTTGCACTCAAATTTTTGAGCTTGAGATCCAGGTATATTCCAATATCCTGTTTTGCTTCTTCTATCGGAACGTCTTGAAGCTTGCACACAGCATCCGACGGGAAGATTTTGCAGAGGTTGACGATATCTGGATCAGGTCGACTGGTGACCAGGAACTTGAGCCCAGTGATATTGTCGGTCTGAAGTGACTTGAGCAGTTGTTCCAGAAACATGGACCGGTCCGAATCCTCAATCTCATCAAGAGCGTCGACAACGACGAGGTATATCATTGGCTGACTGTGGCTTCGTTTTTGCTTCATCCAGGGTTGCAAAAGGAACTTTTCAAGTTGTTCCTGGACATTATAAGAGTGCACGGCGTCAGATGTGTCAACTCCATGTAAAGCAGCACGATATGTTTCGCATTTACGAGTAAGCTGGTAGGCGAGAGTGGGGACGATCCGTTGCAAGCTTCGCGTTTCCAGCAATTGGCGAGAACAGAAGAAATTCGCTCCCAGGATCGTTGGCTGCCCTGTCCCGAAATGTTTCGCAATGGTATATGCAATGGTTGTTTTCCCAGCCCCCGCTTGACCTGTCAACCAGTACACCGATGCACTGCCCACAGAGGAATCGTTCGCCCACTCGGTGATTCCATTCAAGATGTTGGCACGTGTTCCCTCGGTGCAGATTTCACGCTTCAACCCGCTCTTCCCTTCATGGATAAATCGGTGGTCAGCCATCCCGGAAGGTTGCAAATCTTCGCGAAGCTTCTTTTCCTGTAAAATAGAGTAAGGACAGGTTCTCCGATGCAGGGTCAGATGCTTACATGTTTGTCGTCCTGTATAGTGCCTCGTATTTCATCCACCGTTATTCCTGTAGTACCCGCCATGGCAGTCTATATAATGTTGAATATCTGGTTATACCCCGAAAGAGTAAATATGCATGTACATTGAACCTGACCGTCGCCTCTCTGATCCTTCGTGAGATATCCGTTAACTGAACCTTGTAGTTTTCGTAGTCGATTTGAGTGAAAGCACTTGAGTGTAAGAGACTATTGAGAGCTGTAATTCGTTCCAATTGTTGGTTAACCTCTCTGTAGTAATAGAAAAAATAAAAATTGTGATAAAGAACATGAAAGATAACCTACCTCTTATACTGTTCTACCGTCTGGCCAACAACACCCTGGGGATTAGATCCGGTCTCCATCTTCGCCAATACGGTGCTAAGAAGCAGCAATGTCTCTTCAAGAATTCTCTGCAGTTCATCTTGACTCTCGTTGATCTCCTAGAAAGATGGAAGCCCATTGTTAGACGAGGATGAGGTACGTACTACCTGAGCGACACGTACCTTTCTCACTTCCATGATAACTTTAAGGATTTTGAAAGCCATCTGCGCTGGGTTGCCATCGACGCATTCCGCAATTTTGGGTAAGATCGACCGCGCAAATCTTGCTGAGATCTTCAACTTTTCCGCCCGAGGTTCACCAGCCAATGGATTATTACTCGATGATGATTCATGGGCTATCCTGGAGGACTCAGAACTGGGACTACGCTTGAACAAATTCTTGAACCTTTTCTTCATTGATTTAAGTTTCGATGGTCCTGGGGAAGAAGGCATTGAAGACTGAACCGAAGCCGAGCTCTCGGAAAACCTTTACCACAAGTCTCTTCCACAGACATGCGGCAAATGAAAGGCAAAGCTAAGAATATCGTCTCTATTAATAATGGAAGTGCGAGCCCTATGCCAGTGGTCGGGTTGGGGTTTTGCAGGATACTAGCGTGCCGAAAGACGAATGCATAGTAGGGGTGTTAATAATTTACAAGGACATCGTTGTAAGTACACACGTTTACAATATCATCCAAGACGGAAAGACTACATACGTATATCTCTTGAATGTTAAGCAACATGCGCGTTCTCCAAAGTGACGCCACTCCGACCAGAATACCTCTGTATAGCATAGTCTCCTGAAGCAGACTCCGATATGCGGGGTGTTGTTGTTGGGTACAGTCAATGATACTGTGGCGTAGCAGTAGCTGGGAGTCGGGATATTGTTCTGCTTGGGTGTTCTTTTGAGAGAAAAAGGAAGTTCTAAGGGCGATGTGGATGGCATTGGGATGGCAAGTAAAAAGTAGAAAAGATCAACGAGTAAAGATGCATTCGTTAATAATAGTGTCGGCCGGTCGGATGCGGAGCCCAAATAGGTAATGTATACACATCTAATTTTAGTCTCAGTCATTTGGGAATAGTATAGAGGAACAAAGAACAAATTTGTCTGTAGCATTAAATTTAGATACGTACATTCGGTACTTATTGAATTTTACCATTGCACATATCAATGAACTAGATCAGACCGAAAATACAAAAAAAATTCAAGTACACTTGAAAACACATAGCGCAAGAAAGCGACTCTATCGTAGACCTCTGCACGTCGCAATACGAATGCCTGATAAAAACAAAGTACGTGGACTTACCTATTATATGTCCCAGGTCAAGCCATCTTTCCGTTCAATACTGAATGTGCAACTCCTCAGATGGACGCCAACAGCAACTAGAAAGAAGAATGTAATGGAAGAAAATCCGTTCAACTATTTGAAAGCCCTGGATACCAAGAAAAAGATCAGATAAAAATTCTGCATACAAAGGGATTCAAAAAGCACTGTGTGCGATAGTAACCCCCTCGTACGACAAATCACAAGTCATTCCTGATGCTGGGCTTAGTACATCTTCAGTCAATAGTTCCAAAGCCTATAGGTGCCAAACACTAGCGACGGCTTTGTTAACATACGTGCGGCAGAGTCAGCACATTTGTACCCATACAAGCGAAACTGTATTTAGCTTGTACGCCGACTCGCAGGACGAATCGAGCGACACAGTTACTCTGAATCGGACTTCCTGCGATGAAGACTTCCGACTCTGCTACTTGAGCAGAAATTGAACGACCGACGGTTTAATACCAACCCAGAGCAGTAATGGCATGACGTTGTCGATAAGGATGCATATGCAAGTCGTGCAAGAGGAGAGCAATGTTTGTATACTTATGGTATGAACCCTTTGGTCTTGAAGGTTTGCGTTGCTGTTGAGATCAAAATTTGTTAGCTGTATGTAGCATTTGAAAAAGGCGACGTTCCTCTGACGCGAATGAGTTAACCGGGTGCTCGAGTCTAGTCACCAATTGAACCGCCTCCACTGACAGTGAAACAATTCCTAAGCGGGGGAGGAGGTTCAAGCAGCGAAGTACTAGGGATGATCCGTAGGGTAAATATGAACGAGTAAGAATAACAGGCGGGCTCGTAAAGGCTGGGAACGATTGAAGACGACTGTTCATCGTCAAATAGCAAGGACGGAAGACGATAAGAATTCGCTAGAATAGAGAGATTCATTCAGCACGACGGTGGATTCAACGAGAAAAGGTGCACTCACTTGCCAACGATTTTATGTATCGTGAGTAAATAATCTTCTGCCTTGCAAGCGTATAAACATCTTTTGAAACCATTATCAACACACCTGGCTAATGAGTATAAAAATAAATGAATAAATACCTTTCCGGTGTCCGTAATGCTGAAAATCCTTCAATGACGTCCCGCTGTTCCTCTCGACGACGACCACGCTGCTGGCTCTTTGTGCGCTCCTGCATCGATATACCACGGGTCAAGAGACAGCGATTGGATAGAGTTTGACGTGTATTCGTGAGACTTGTTGCAGACTATCACAATGAGTGCTCGATGGCGGGTTGAATCAGATATATTCAGTAGGTGTCGAATGCAGTAGTTCCTCTAAAGCAGTATTATGTTTAGAATTCTCAATCAAGGATTTGAGATGGATGCACCGAATAACCAACCTTTGTCCACAACACCAAAAGAGCTAATCCTCCGCAATGCAGTTCGATATTGTCAATCCGGATGCTGCCATTAAGTAGAGAACACGAAGTTCAGGGGTATTATTTGAGCAAAAGAGCGAGCCTCAGAGCGGTCGCTAAACTCGTGGGAACCTGCTAAAAAGGGCCGAAATATCCGAGAATAGAGAGCATCCGAATGTCTTTAACCATCAGTCGCCAGGATTCGCGCAAGCTACGTAGGTCCACGATGGTCGATGAAATTGAAGTTGAAGCTCCAGGTCAGTACTCTCCCTTCATATTGCCAGCATTGAAGTATCTAATGACGAACCAACTTACCTAAACCAGGACCGATTCATCGACACTCGTGTTCGTTACAACTTACCTCGCAATGTTCACTGTATCCCCACCCGAAGAGTGGATTGCAGATCCTGCATAAGTAGCACGATTACACCACTCCCTATTATCACCTACCTTCCATTCCTGAAACTCGGATGGTTAATATGAGCAGCAATATACACCGATAAATCGAAATTACGCACCTCAGCAATATTTCTCGAATCCTCTGACCGCATCCCAACATCAAGACGTCTATATCTCCTCCCTGCTGCGCGTCATTAGCCACCGAGCCATATTCTCCCCTGCCTATTGACCAATCGTGTCTCCTTGGTCAACACCACCCCACTCCGTCGAGGCGGGGTCATGCGCATCTCGACTTCGATCGTGGATGGAATTTGTGCTAGAAATAACGCGTCGAACTCAAGTTTCGCGTCATTTTGCATCAAATACGTTTGATAGGCGTGGATCCGAGATAATGTGGAGACGCAGAGTGGAAAGAAAGACATGGAGGGGGTCCGGATGGGTCTCTGGAATGAGAGTTTACGTGTACCGGACCCATCTAACGACCTCAAGAGCCGACGAATGAATGTTCCAAAGTACTGCAAACTCACGCATTACCATAAATAAGCAGCTTCGATGGAACATGATTTGTGGGGTCAACCGGTATGTCATTAGTATCTCATTTTAGCCTAATGACGATTCAATATTCTGCGACCCTCTCAACGCATTGTTCATCCTACTTCACGACCTATAGCACTCCTGTATATCGATGGTTCCCTTCCACCCAGGGCCTCTCATTCCTACATCGTCAGCTAGCACACATCAATGACGTGCAAAAGTCATTTGATCTATCTCGCTGCCTCGGATTGGATATATTTCCTGCAACGCGCTAGCATATTAAGAAACAACTACCTGCATATGCTTCTCAACACTGGTCAAACATTCAATCCTGCATGAATCCATCCCTTCAAATCTGTAGTGCGCGTAATTCGATCGTTGTATGGTCGCCTTGCATCTTACTGTCCTACCCTCTCCTTTCTACCAGTTGAAACCGCATATATTTGGCCAGCATTTCTTCATCCCCTTTCGCATACAACACCCCACTTATTCCATTGGCTTTTGCGTCTCTCTGGTTCTCGAGGGGCTAAGATATCATGAAGAGAATGATGGTGGATCAGCGGGCGCAGAAGACTTCACGCTTCCGCTTCAGTCGGTGTCCTGTCGGCTGCAAAGCACGAAGCTTGCTTTTGGGACACCTCAAGCAGACAATGATATTGGCAAGAGACCCATCCGACTCCTCCCTCGCCAACCTCATATCCCACTCTCGATCCGTTCATCTCTTCTCTTACAACCATCCTTCTACCCGCTCCGACCTCCACCAATGTCCATCCTAGCATACCCCGCCCACCACCTTCAAATACAACTCCCTCCTCCTGGTCAATACATCAAGCAAATCATCGGCATTTTCATATCCAATTACCAACATAGATCACATATGATATATCGCCTGTGATGGAACAAGGGTCGATAGGTACACAAGCCGGTTGGGTATTGTGATAATATCCCCTTACTCCAGTGTCAATCTTGCCTTCTCGCTCACCGTTGCACGCCAATCACCCTCGATGCCTTCGACGGGAAGTAGGCAACGACGGGTTTCAACTCCATTTCGGAATCGCTTTGTATGCCCGCTGCGTAGCTAATAATCGAAGCTGGTATTATATGTTGCCTTTCCGTCGTAGGCTAACCACCGTGACGTCTATAATTCCAATTTAAATTTCATTCATCCCTATTGGCACTATCATCTGGATTGCTGAGGGCTTTATCCCACTCTTTTTATGGGCCGAAGGTGACGATGTCATAGCGGTGCTTGTCCGTCACCAGCCTCTGAGCTCTGTACTCTGCCTGCCTCTCGTCCAATTGCGTCTCCT
>Ga0247779_1001388_pt1 | contig 11734 bp, 10 predicted proteins | sample UWRJL221509R5_FD_179925 | JGI IMG/M metagenome (GOLD analysis project Ga0247779, IMG submission 179925) | Plant litter microbial communities from Arlington Agricultural Research Station in Wisconsin, United States - UWRJ-L221-509R-5 | ecosystem: Environmental > Terrestrial > Plant litter >...
ATGGAGAAAATGGCAGAAACTCGCATTCGCACTAAGAAAGAGGCGGGCGTCAAGGTCAATAAAGGTCTGGCCGAGAAGATTCTTCGAGACCAAGAAAAGGCCAAGTACAAGGCTGAAAAGAAAGCGAAGCGTAAGAATGCTGCTTCTGATGCTACGGAGGTCGAAGGGCATGGTGAATCCGATGAGGAGTCGAGACCTACAATCTTGTCAGATCCTCGATTCTCGAAAGTTTTCGAAGATCCAGCCTTTGCGATCGACGAGGCTTCTCGAGAATATGCCTTGCTCAATCCATCATCTGTGGCTCACGCGGGTAGTAGTCGTGGAAAAACAGTTGTGGAAGAAGAAGAAGAAAGCGCGGTGTCTGATGATGATAGTATGGAAGGAAGCGACAGTGAGACAGACGGTGCATCTAGTGACAGCAGTGCAGAAGGAGGTACGTTTGTATTGTTTTTTATTTTTTGCTCGATCTTAGTTCCTTAATAATTGATCTTGGTTACTTTCAGAGCTTACCAAATTTGATCCTCGTTCACGTCCTGGACAAAGGAATGTCAGGGCGGAAGAAGCATACCAGCGCGAACGAGAGCAAAATAGGAAGACTTGGGCCAATTCCAAGAACAACAAGAAAGTCAATATGGTCCCTATGCGCCCTCTAACGGGTAGTCAATCTCAACTATCTGGAGATAAAAATGCGACTTTTGGACAACGCCGAGTACCCCAGTCTACCAATAATATCACGAAAGCAAGTTCGAGGAATACATCTGTTCCCTCCGATGCTCCTATGGAGATAAGCTGGGTACCCTCATCTGAGGGTGGTGGAGATGTGGAAGAGAGACAAAAATCTGGGAGTGCCAAGTCCCGACGGAAGGGCGTCGAATCCTTTGGTGCTGGCTTGGAAAGAGGTATCGAGGAGAATGCCGACGTGGGAGAGTCAGAAAGACATGGTAGGACGAAAAGAAGAATGGGAGGGCGCAGCGGCAGCAAAAACGTTTTCAGGCGCATGGATAAATGAGTTCCTCTCTTTTCGTGTTTCTTTTTTCTTATAATTCTTTGCTTTCCTGGTATCTATCGAATTCCATGCCATGTTTAACCATTCTACATTTAACGTCATATCTAGGTCATGAAAACGACACGGTTATCGGGTACTGTACAAGCTTACTTTGCACAATGCTCCGAGGAAACAAATCGCTTGAGGCTAAACGCTTGGCATATATCACGTTATATAAGGCCCGACGCACAATCATGGAAACCGAATTGCGAGAGCTATTAAAAGTGCTGCGATGTCGAGCAAGCATCCGCCTCATGGCTTCAATGCGACTTTACATGCGGTCTTGCTTTTCATTTTCTCTAGCGCCTTGTCAAATTCTCTGATCGAAAAGACGTCGGTAACCTATTCGATTAATGATTCAGACAGGGAATTTTCATGGATGTGTGATCATCACTCACCATTCCTTTAACTTTTATCTTGCCGCTGTCTAGATAAGCAACGGCCCGCGGGAAACAGTGCGTTTGCGCAAATGAACCGATAATCTAGCGCCAGATAAATGATCATTTAAATCGCGAGATGAATTGCCTCTCTCACCTTTATTTCATCCTGGAATATCTTTGCTGGAGACCAATGGACCAAGTCATTCTTCGAATACACGCCATATATCATCAATGACCCTCCTCTCCGGACAAAGTCTAAGCAGTCGTTAGCAACTTGCTCCGACCCAGTCGCTTCAATCTTAATTCTATCAGATAATTTCATGAAAGGCAACAATGAAACAAAATGCATACCACGACGTCGAAACCGTGCTTATAATCTTCTTTCAACTTGGCCCATTGTGGAGCTGGGTCATGACGATCGAATTCTATGTACTCATCTCCTGCCTCAAGGTCACGGGCAATTTGCATCTTGATGCCTTTGTTGGCGGCTACAACAACCTTTGAAGCGCCGTTTAACTTTAAGAGCTGGGCAAGAATCAACCCTGAGAAATCGGGAGTATTAGTTAGAAGACTAATCGTATCAAATTAAAAAGATGAGGTACAGTATAAATGTGCACTAACCAGTGGGACCAGCGCCGAATATCAAGGCTTCGATACCGACAGCAGGGTTAAGTTTGTCCATACCATGAATCGCACATGAAGCGGGCTCCACCAGGGTTGCTTCTTCGTCAGTTAGGTTTGTGATCTTGTACACCTTCTTGCTCTGTCTGTAAATCCCTTTGACGATCAGGATTTACTGTAGCCACTAGGATTTTTTTTTGAAAACAGAAATCAATATTCACATGGCTACATATCCAGCAAATCCTCCTGCCATTGTAACACCGAGGCTCTCGAAATTCTCGCATAGCACATGCTGGCCGCGGCGACAATAGAAGCATGCCTCGCACTGTTGGAGACAGTAAAAAGAATGAAATTTCCAGGTTGTCATCATAAAGAAACAATACCGTCAAAGGTTCGGGTTCGTACAAGTATAGTGTTGTCTGCGACACATCTGTCGCCTACGGAAAACCCCTGGACGGCTGAACCAACCTGCGAGATAACACCGACAATTTCATGGCCTGGTATCAACTAGGAGGAGTTGAGTTACTCAATCCTACTATGTGGAAAAAGAAAGAACGATTACTGGAAATTTGCCGATGAATTCCCCCTGCAGTTACAATTCAAAGATAGGTCAGATTATCGATTAGTGGTACCAGTGTATCTGATGGGCGAACTTCTGCCAAGTGTTGATCTGTGCCGCAAATTCCACAGCACGTCACTTTGGATTGAATCATGAGAGATGATCTGGAAGAATGGGACAAGTCTACGTACCTTTGATGAGGACTTGGTCATCGTTGATTTGTGGAATAGGTACTGTAATGATGTCCAATTCTCGAGGCTAGAAGAATGGTTATAACCAAGAGTAAAATGAGGGTGCGGCGTTATACTTGCAGCGTGGTAACAGACAGCATCCATAGTAGCCATAGTAGTTCGCAGAATTTGAGGATATGGGCGCTCTGGTGCGGTGATAGTGGTAAATAAGCAAATTAGCACGGAGCTCTTTATTAATTTTGGGTTGGGAGTAGCGGGCCGTCATCGATTCGAAATCTGTGGTCATGTGGTAACTTATGCGGCCCGATGCCCCAAAATGTACACGTTCCACTTTCAAGGTCGCTCGATGGCACAAGCAGACGCTCACAAGGCTGTACCAAGGCTGTGCTTTGTATCAGCGGAAGATCATAGTACTGTTCCTGATTTTCTGTGTTAGACGGGCGCCTAATGTGCCACTGACGATGGAGTCCACACAGGAAAGAAGAAATCCATGTTTTTCTTGTAAAATACCCACCTGGCCTGGCTCAGTCTGTCGGATCGTCCGCAGCATAACCCCAAGTTCTCCATCAGGCCAAGATTCTCATTAGTCATGACCAAGGTTTCGTCGGGTTTTGTCAATACGGAATGCCTTCAGGTTAGATGGTGTCTATTTTTAGATTCCCTGTGAGGTGAGTGGCGAAAGATTACTTATTTTACACGAGTTTGTTCTTTCGCTTCCATTCTGTTACAAGAACTTCTCGGATCTTGGCAATTCTCGCATATTACTGAAGTCGACTAGTCGATGACCAAAACACCAAGCTGCCGAGTGGGTTAGATTATCTTCTTTCTGGGAGAGGTTGATGATACTCTACGTCTGGGTATCCCACGGAAATTGAGTCCCGCTAGAAGCTGGCAATAATCTTAGCTAACCTTTTTGTGTGCTATGGCTTACAAAGGGCGGAGAACAACACTTCTATTCTCACTGTGCGAATGCTCTTTGTTTGACGACGGGAGAAGGGAGTAAGAAAATAAATGGCAGTCATGTTCATTACAAGTACCAAGAAATCGCGCGAGTCATTGAGAATACTTGACGCGATATTTGCCAAGATATAATACGCTTCTAAACTACAAGGGCTTTCGTCTGTCGGTCAATTCTTTGATTACAGGCTATCTTCATAACTTCAATGTCATCTAATCTGAGCAATCCGGGTCCCATACCAGATATAAGCCAACAGCATGCGACAGACCTAGGATTGAATCCGTCAGACTCCGTGAAAGATGCGCTTAAGCAGAGCAGTGCGTTATATCCGATGGAGTGCCAGACTAAAAGGAGTGGAGAAAATGGTGTACCGCTGCGCGCGTCTAAACATATAACTTGGTTTTCCACTTGGCTGGATACTGTTATTATCTACTTGGCATGTATTTTTTGGGAAATATAGCTTCCTCATGATGTCCCCTCTCGTTCTGTTAGTATGTCCGACGATAATCTCCTCGGTGGTTTTATGCATTGACTTAAGATTGACGATCGTCAAACTATATGTTTTTTCAACACCAACGCGGATGAAAGTATTTACCGAGCCAACCAATTATTCTGCATAAATCGGCTTCTCGGCTAGATGGCAAAGTGGAAATTGTACAGGTTGCGCAAAATTACGTTGCAAGTGGAATAGATGGTGGAAGAAGAAATTATTACAGAGGTAAGTTTGAACTATGCAGCAAAAAGCACGGTCCCAACAGTGCATAATTGTCTCTTCGATATTGCAACAGTACTTGAGATAGGCATAAAGTGGTAGACGCCCAGAGCAATTGTCCAATGGACCTTGAGTGAACTTTCAAAAAACTGGGATCATGAGAAAAAAACAAGCTATATTGACAAGAGGAGAGCTGAAAAAACCTTTCTTTTGTCAAACGTTCCCTGGATTTCGACTGAAATGTGTCGAATCATCTCACGGAGAATAAATTCCTACATTAAATACGAAATGATTAAAAACATAGTCTATGAAAGCATCCTACCTTTTATCCAATTAAACGTCTGATTTACTATCTAATAATGGCCTAGTTACGGGTGGATATTTATGGGATCATCCCCCAGTTTCCCTCTTCAGAGGGCAAAAACAACCAAAAGTAATTCCCGCTAGCCGATTTGAACGACTGACCTCGTCATTGCGAAAGGTATGAAACTCCTACTAGTGACGCGCTCTACCAACTGAGCTAAGAGGGATGTGTTGATTGATTAATTGCTTCCGTCAAGGGGGAAGGCAAGACATATGGAAGGGCGGCAGATCATTTTGAGCGCCCAGGTTCTCAAATTAGAGAGTATCACGTGGCAGAACATTTTCGGTAATATCGGATTTTTCGAAACTTGTTTTGAGACCACGAAAAATCATGGCGGACGAGCGTCTGCAACGAGTGCTTGCAAGGCTGCAAAGTCTTCCTTCTATATCTTTACCAACCGATTATCCAAGACCAACAGGAGCGCACAAAGTTATCGAGACTGTTCATCATGCAGAACTATCCGAACAAACTTCACTCAGTCTCCTGAAACTCGCGCTTTATAATGAACACGAAGAGGAGGAGGAGGAGGAGGAGGAGGAATCGACCGTCAAAAGACCATCTGCTTTCCATCTTATTTTGGCTGCGTTTACTGTTCTATTACATCGGTACACCGGAGACACGGATATTGTTGTCGGCTCTTCATCTGCTTCTGCTCGAGAGCCTCTGATTTTGAGGCTTTCTGTGGACCCGACAGATCCTTACTGGGCCGTAGTTAGGCGCATTCAACAAACAGAAAAGATCGCAGAGGATGACGCTCTTTCATACGATCTTATTACTCAGGAACTCAACAAGAATAGGGAAGACGGCCCTGATCGCCCCCTGTTCCGTGTCCGGTTCTTCGACGAGACTGATGAACCAACAGAGAATTTTATACGATCTACGAGCGTCACATCAGACCTTACCATCTTCATCACTAGACCCCCAGCAACGACCAGGGCATCTCTAGCACCTAGCATCTCACTCAGGATTCTATACAACTCCCTTCTTTTCACCGCGTCGCGCATCACCACGTTTATAGATCAGCTATCAGTTCTTCTGCGCAAAGTTGCTTCCAACCCTGTAGTACCCGTTGGGTCCGTGCCTTTGTTGACCGCAGGTCAAAAAGCGAAACTTCCCAACCCTACAGCCGATTTAGACTGGTGTGGATGGAAAGGCGCTATTACTGATGTCTTTTCACGCAACGCTCGCCAAATTCCCGACCGTCCATGCGTTATCCAAAGTCTACCATCGGAAGGCTTAGATATTCCCCAAAAGAAAGTTATCTTTTCGTACGGCGCCATCCTCCGAGCATCCAATATCCTTGCCCATCATCTCATCATGAATGGCATTCAACGTGAGGACGTCGTCATGGTCTACGCACATCGAAGTGTCGATCTTGTCGTTGCGGTTATGGCTGTGCTCAAAGCTGGCGCGACTTTCTCGGTCATCGGTTTGTGTCGCAGCAATTACGATGCCACCGCAAAATACTTACTTGCGACATTTAGATCCCGCGTATCCCGCGTCACGGCAGATCATATATCTGCGCGTTGCCCAACCACGCGGTCTTGTCGTACTCAAAGGTGCAGGCAACATTGGTCCATCCGTTCGTGAATTCCTTTCCGAGGAATTGAAGATCAAGGTAGAAGTTCCTGCATTGGAAGTGTTCCCCGACGGACACATTAGTGGCGGATTAGATACAGCAGGAGAAGATGTCCTTCAGCAGCACATCCACCTAGGACAAACGGATCCTAACGTGGTCATTGGTCCAGATAGCATTGGTACCCTATCATTCACCAGTGGAAGCACAGGTATCCCCAAGGGTGTTCGAGGTCGTCATTTTAGCTTGACTCATTTCTTCCCATGGATGGGTCAAAGATTTGGTCTCGATGAGACTTCCAAGTTTACGATGTTGAGTGGAATCGCCCATGATCCTATTCAGCGTGACAGTAAGTGATGTATTTTTCTATGGTTGAATGGAATGACTCACGCTGCATCAGTGTTCACTCCTCTATTCCTTGGAGCACAACTCCACGTCCCAACAGCGGACGACATTGGGACCCCAGGTCGCCTAGCCGAATGGATGGCGGAAAGCGAAGTTACAGTCACCCATCTGACACCTGCTATGGGCCAGCTTCTTTCTGCTCAAGCAACACGCCAGATCCCCACTCTTCTCAACGCGTTCTTCGTCGGTGATGTTCTCACCAAGAGGGATTGTCTTCGTTTACAATCCCTCGCCGCCAATGTTCGGATTATCAACATGTACGGGACAACCGAAACCCAACGTGCGGTCTCGTACTTTGCCATTCCGCCTGTATCACAAGATTCAACTTTCCTTGCCACTCAAAAGGACATTATGCCAGCTGGCGAGGGCATGATCGACGTTCAGCTCTTGGTTGTCAACAGGAACGATCGCAACATCCCTTGTGCCATCGGAGAGGTTGGCGAAATTTATGTTCGTTCAGGAGGCTTAGCAGAGGGGTATCTTGATCAAGAAGCCAGTTCAGAGAAGTTCGTGAACAACTGGTTCTCTGCTCAATCCGCACCTCGCAAAGATACTATCATGCACCCAGAGAACTCCCTTGCTGGACCAGAGGCAAGGTACTGGAAAGGTATACGTGATCGCATGTATCGTTCTGGAGATTTAGGACGCTACATGCCAAGTGGAATCGTCGAATGCACTGGACGTGCCGATGACCAGGTCAAAATCCGAGGTTTCCGTATTGAGCTCGGTGAGATCGACACTCATCTCAGTCAACATCCTCTCGTTCGCGAGAACGTCACTTTGGTGCGCAGAGATAAAGACGAAGAAAAGATTCTCGTCAGCTACTTCGTGCCTCTTGAAGGTTCCAATTTGGATGGATTTGCTAGCGATATTCCCGAAGACGATGAGAAAGGTCTTGTTAAGGGCATTAGGAAGTACAGACGCCTCATCAAGGATATCAGAGAGCATTTGAAGAAGAAGTTACCCAGTTATAGCATTCCCACCCGTATGTTATAAATTCTGGTGTCTTATCTTGTTTCTTCTAACCAATTCTTTATCAGTCTTTGTTCCTCTCAGCCGCATGCCTTTGAATCCCAATGGGAAAATCGACAAACCAGCTCTTCCTTTCCCAGATACCGCACAGGCATCAGCTGCACCAACCACTGGTACAGGTGCGAGCCCAACCGAAATCACCATGCAGAACATCTGGGCGAGTATCCTTCCCAATGCACCTCAGCCGATCCCTACAGACGAGAGTTTCTTCGACCTCGGTGGTCATTCAATTTTGGCAACCAGACTCATTTTCGAAATTCGCAAAGTATTTGTTATTGACGCGCCTCTGGGACTGATCTTCGAGCAACCTACCATTTCGGGCTTGGTTAAGGCTGTGGAAAGCATCCGACAGGGCGATCTCCACTTACCAGCTGTACCTAACGCTGCTGAAGCGGAGACAAAGAAGGCTGCTACAGTGGAATATGGACAAGACTATGCTTCACTCGTCGAGAAGCTGGCACCATCGTATCGACCTATTCCCGCTGATTTTGATAGTCGTCCTATTACAGTCTTCCTCACCGGTGCCACTGGTTTCTTGGGTGCTTTCGTTCTCCATAATCTTCTGTCGCGTAACGAGAGGGTGAAGAAGGTGATTTGTCTCGTTCGTGGAAAGACGGTCGAGCAAGGTGTTGCGCGTCTCAAAGAAGGATCGACAGACAGATGTGTCTGGTCTGATGAATGGATCAGCACTGGACGGCTTCAGGTCGTTACCGGTGATCTTGGCTTGGAACGCTTCGGGTTGGATGATGCAACTTGGGCATATGTTGCCGATGAAGCTGACGCCGTTTTGCATAATGGAGCATTGGTGCGTCCTCCTCTTATCTCGAATCATGTTGCGCACCCTTTAACTGTTCATTTAAGGTTCATTGGGTATTCCCTTACGAGAAATTGCGCTCTCCAAATGTTCTAGGTACTCTCACTGCTATTGACCTTGCGTCGACAGGCAAGCAGAAATTTTTTGTCTTTGTATCATCAACCTCTGCCATTGATACCGACTACTATGTGCAACTCTCGGAATCACTGGCTCGAGGAAAGTCTACCTACAGTGGCGTACCGGAATCCGACGATCTAGAAGGTGCCAAATCGGCGCTGAAGACAGGTTACGGTCAGAGTAAATGGGTCTCGGAAAAACTTTTGTTCGAAGCTGGCAAACGTGGTCTGAGGGGACATATTGTGCGCCCTGGTTACGTTGTCGGTGATTCGCACTCTGCAGGTAATGCTTTCTCATGCTCATTAATGATATTCCTCATGCTAAAAAAAGTCATTGTAAAGTCACCAACACCGACGATTTCATCTGGCGCATGGTCAAGGGATGTGTACAACTTGGGCTCGTCCCCGATATGAACAACACTATCAACATGGTTCCAGTGGATCATGTAGCTCTGTGTACCATGTTAGCAGCAATTTCTCCATTACCGGACTCCCCTCTTTCCGTCCTTCACATTACCGCGAAACCTCTTCCTACCTTCAACGGCATGCTCTCGTCCCTCGCCCAATACGGCTTTTCAACGGAACCTTGCGAATACCTTGTCTGGCGGACAAAGCTGGAGCAGCATGTCATGGAAGTTCAAGACAATGCTCTCTTCCCTCTGCTACACTTTGTCCTTGATGATCTACCAACGAGCACTAAGTCTCCTGAACTGGATGACACGAACACAGTTGCACTTTTGAGGCAGGGACGTGCCCTGTTGAGCGCCACTGTCGACGACTCCTTGATGGGTCTATATCTTGCATGGCTTGTCGGAGCCGGTTTCTTGCCTGCACCTTCATTACCATCGCCACAAAAAGCCCTTCCCGCACTTTCAAACACAGGAACTATTAAGGCTGCAGGACGAACTGGAGTGTAAAAAATAGACTGAAATTGGTTTACATATCTGAACACATCTTCGAAAACAAAATCTAATGTACAATATATCTTTTGGTCATCCCGTATATGGACTCTTTATTACAATCAAAAGTTTCTTCTCTTCCAGTTCAACTATGATTGAATCAATGCATTTGCCATGATGAATAGTTTGGTGTACAGGCATATCAGGTATAAATAAACCCTGAACATATAGAGTGTAGTTTGGAAGGATTAATCGGAGAATATGAAGTTTTCATCATTGACGAATAACCAGTCATGTGAGCTACTGCCGCTGACGCTAGAGGCGACATCGCTGCTTGAATTGGAATTTATACTTCTTGGAGTTTCTCGGTTTCTTGAGTGTTGGCTAGATGACGAAGATGGGAGATAGGATGGTCTTTCCCATTCACTCCCTAATCTACCTGAAGTAGATGAGGATGAGGATGGCCAACCAGAGGATTTCGATGGTGAGTCTCTCGCGGAGGATGTTTCAAAGTGTCTTTCCTTCTCATTTGCTCGTCTTCTTTTGCCAGCTGAATTCTGAGAAGATTGCTGAATAGTCTCTGAACTGTTGGTGCGCTTCAGCCTGTTCTGTTGGTCCTCCAAGCGAATGAGTTCTTGTAGTTCTTGTTGATGACGAGCAAGAACCTCTCCAAACAAGGACGTTGTGCGAAGACGAGCTGAGACGCCGCTTGCGTATCTATCGTAGCCCCACTCTGTAGCAAGCATTCCAAAGTATGTCACATCTCGCCACTCGTTGTAGACGGGGCTGAAGAAGGCAAGTCTTCTGGTACCTTCGTGGCGGAATCCTCTGTCAAAAGAAAGTGTATCAAATTTGACGTCCAGAGCAGATCGAAGGAATTAAAATATATAAAAACATACAATGCGGAGACAATTTGCAGGATATACAGCTTTTCTTTATTGTCGACGATTATTAGCTGCACCCTATGACACATGTCATCGTCAAATGCTTGCTCGATTGTGTGATTGAGGGCACGCGGGATGTTTTGTAAATTCCTGTGCTCCGGAGCAACATAAAATCCCATACAATATTCTCCTCCATGGAGCCGATCATCAGCGATATTTTGGGTTGTCCAAAGGTAAACAATGCCGATAGGTACCTCCCAATTACTTTGAACAGGTGGCTCTCTTCTCTGGGATTGTGACTGCTGTGCCTCCCTAGCTCGTTCACGTTTCTTCTTTTCGTAGTTTGCGACCGTGGCTGCGCGCAGCTGGTCCCGTTTCACGATAGCTGCGTCATATAGCCACTTGCGCTCTTCTGGACTTTGTTCAATCCTGGGAGGAAATTGAATGGGTTCGGCATCGGATGCCATCGTAAGGTCGAACTCCTCGATCGAAGGTAGATAGCTGCTTTCTGGAGGCGGAACTAGGGCGGATGTACTGACTTCATCTACCATATCAATTTCTTGGGCATCTGTAAATTTTTCGGGAGCACCATCAGGCCAGTTGAAGTAAATGGCAGCCTCCTGCAACTGAGACTGCGATGGTTGGTATGGTCTTTCCTGTAACTCAGGTTCAGGTTCGGCTTCGGTGTCGCGTATAAATATGTCAGATAGGGGACGAGTTGGGGGGTTTTCGTTTATGTCGGCTTGGAAGGCTTCTTGCCACCTGAGGATCTTTTCCTCCTCAGAAAGTGCATTATACGTTTCGTAGATTTCTTGAAGGGTTTGTTCCCGTTCCGGTTCGTCATCGAAGGAGGAACCAGACGTAATCACAGAGCTTGGAGGTGACTGGGTAGATTGATTAAAATCATTATCAGGTATCAGATATCAAAGCACACACCGTTCCCGGAGACGAAGCCGGAAATACAGATTGCGAGGCTTTCCCACTTACATTTTCCGAAACTTTTCCTAAACTTTCGTCTTCCAAATCTTTGGATGCCGGCCCTGCCATGATAACACCGAAGTAGGGAGCACAAGCTGCAAATTCGATGAAATTATCTGGATTAGAGGTTTCCACGGTAGATGTTTGCATGCTCTTGAAATATGACTCGAGGAGGTCGAAGTTATCATCTTGACCGTCAA
>Ga0247779_1001389_pt1 | contig 11730 bp, 7 predicted proteins | sample UWRJL221509R5_FD_179925 | JGI IMG/M metagenome (GOLD analysis project Ga0247779, IMG submission 179925) | Plant litter microbial communities from Arlington Agricultural Research Station in Wisconsin, United States - UWRJ-L221-509R-5 | ecosystem: Environmental > Terrestrial > Plant litter >...
AGAGTCTGGCTATTGAACATGGCGCACAATTACGCAGACTCGGAACTGTGAAACACGGTCTAATATCCGTTATACATCATGGAGACAATGAACTTTTTGCGGGTGTTGGGACTGTCAAAGCTGTTCGCTACCACTCTCTTCATGTCGAGCTGGACGGGGTCAACGACATTGAAGAACTTGCTCATGCTGTGGATGAAGAAAATGGCAAAGTTGTTATGGCCGTTCGACACAAACGTCGACCGTTTTGGGCAGTTCAATATCATCCTGAATCTGTTTGTACAGAAGGAGGAGGGGTGGAAGTGGTCAGTAATTTCTGGCGCCTTGCACAAGCTTGGGCAAAAGATACTGGAAGACGAGTTGCGGAGTGGAAAGGCGGGCAATTTAACGTTGGAAAATCTTGGCCGTATCCATCTAGAATAACGCCACTTTCGTCGCCTCTGGAAAGGCCCGGCGTCCTCTATTCATCCCTCAAACGAAGCGACATCGATATCGTTGCCATATGTGAGGCGTTCAATGTATCAGACAATTCTTCTCAATTCGCACTCCTCGAATCCGCATCGAAGCCAGGCCGTTATTCAATCATTGGCTGTATATCCCCGTCAACCCTGCAGATTCAATACCGCGTCGGAGATAAAGACGTTTCGCTTACGAGAAACGGGGAAACCTCCTATGAATCTCTGGGTTCCCAGGATATATGGACATGGCTGGCCAAATTCATGCAGACTAAAGCTGTAACTGACGGATATCCAGGACTACCATTCTGGGGAGGTTTGATAGGCTATCTTAGCTATGAGCTCGGTGTGCATTCAATGCACGTTCCTTTGCGCAGAGAAGACAATGTCTCCCCGCAGAACAAGCACTCAGATGTGAACCTACTCTTTGTGGAGAGAAGCGTTGTAGTAGATTTAAAGGCGGGGCAGACCTTCGTCCAGTCGATTCTACCTGACGATAGAACATGGGTCTCCGAAACCGTCGCCAAGTTGGAGAACCTAACATCTTCTAAAATATCTAAAGACGCCTCGCTTTATTGTGGTAAAATGTCTATCAGGTTCCCAGATAAAGATAATTATATATCAAACATCTGCAAAGCTAAAGAACACTTGTATGCCGGCGATTCATACGAGCTCTGTCTAACTGCACAGACACAAATCTCAGTTCCACCATCCTCGACATCGCAGACGGGGTCTAGCTCATGGGAGCGCTACAAACGCCTGAGGAAGGCCAATCCAGCACCCCATTCTGCATACCTACGATTACACCCAACCACCCTCCTTTCGTCCTCTCCCGAGCGCTTCGTTTCGTTCTCTCGGTCGCCGGGTACCGTCTGTCAACTTAGACCTATCAAAGGTACTATTCGCAAAGGACCTCATGTAACCCGTGCTGTGGCGGAGAAAGCATTGGTCGGAAACCCAAAGGAAGTTGCAGAAAACTTGATGATCGTAGATCTCATCAGGCATGATCTACACGGAGTGGTTGGCGAGGATGTAGTTGTCAGGCAGTTTTGTTCGTTGGAGGAATACGAGACCGTCTGGCAACTCGTCAGTGTCATCGAAGGAAAGCTTAGCGGCGACGCCTCGTTATTTTCTGGTGCAGAAGATCAGTTAGGCTGGCAAGTCCTAAAGGAAAGTCTACCACCAGGTCAATTTTGTTTATATCATCATTTTTTATGCTGCAAGCTCATCAAAATTCTAGGCAGCATGACGGGCGCTCCGAAGAAGCGTAGCGTAGAAATCTTACAGAATCTCGAGGGAGAAGAACGTGGCATCTACTCTGGAGTATTTGGTTATTGGTGCATCAGCGGCGCAGGTGATTGGTCTGTGACAATCCGCAGTTGCTTTAACTACGAAGACAACCAAGGTCAAGAAAGGCCGACTGCGCCTGAAGAGTGGATCATTGGGGCAGGCGGTGCGATCACTGCGTTATCTGATCCAGAAAGCGAATGGGATGAGATGGTCACTAAACTGCAGAGCGTTCTGCGAGCTTTTGGTGCCCTGTCTTCAGACTCCATCTAGAAAACTCGGAATATATGAATACTTAGAAATAGATAGATTTAAATCAATATATAATCTTTATTGACCCTATTTATATTGACTCTATTCATGTCTGTCTAGACTCGTTATGCGGTGTTCGTTATTTTTAGATCATTGTACATTTGCAGGCAGGCGGTGCACTCATCGCTTGACCTTCTTACCTTTGCTTTCTACCATGATCTTACCCGAAGGGTCTGTAAACTGCTTCATTTATTGTACTCCTACTCAAGGTCTCATAACAGAAAACAATCCAAACAATCACTCTTGTCGAGCAGTATCTCGTCGGCCAGCACAGTCTCACTCTCAGAATTATCTACCAGTGGACACTCAAAAAGTCCACTGTCAGAATCCTCAGTTCCTCCACCCCGGTAAAGTATCTATTACGCGTAAAGAGGCAAAATGCTGATATTTACACCAAGCTATTTTGAAAAGCAGCCTCAGACGGGCGTCACATACACCTTTTTTCCGCAAACGAATCCACTGAACAGCATGGTTATGAAGCCGCCCGCCTATTTAAATGAATATCCTTCTTACTATATTTCAGTCAACATGAATTGCTTCACACCCTGTTCTTACATTACAACGATTAGGAGAGATAGCTGGGATAGCGAAATCATCGGAGAATTCGAGTGCGTTGCTCTATAGCTTGCTTTCATGTAACCGGGCTAGCTGACGGACAACATTAATTAATCGCAGAATGGGAGTACCAGGGGTGCGCAGGCTAAATACCGTATATCTATACGGTAATGAAGTACCCATTGATGAGGTCGTAGAAACGAACTCAAAAATGTTTCGAGGGGGTGTAAGCACGCGAGGATATGGACAATGTTGAATAACGATTAAATAACCTTTGTTACTAGACGTATCTTTGGAAACGAAAGAGTGATATTGGACCGAGCACCGTCGACTTATACTGGGAGGAATGTTCTGCAGGAAGCAATTCAAATTTAACAGTGAGCATAGTTTTGGATTCAATGGAAAAGGGTGATCGCTGATGACTGGGTATGATGAAAGTGCTTTCTTGGGAAAGATAAAAGGGTCACCAATAACCTCGCAAAGTTCATGCCATCTTCAATTCTGCGAAGACCCAGCAGGGCTAAGGATTCACAGCTAACAAGGTTGGATGTTACTCCGCAAGGGCATGCTTACCTTGATGAGATAGTTATGTCCGTCCTTATTATCGAGCGCATTCGGACGTCGCCTTCAGCTCTGAAAGATTTACCGAGTTCGATGTTAAAGGAGTTATTTTGATACAATACAATCAATTAAGCCATCAAAGCTATGTGTTTCAATTCACTGGAGGAAACAAACGAGTAAATCATTAGGTATGCGCAACATTTCGACGCTCTTGGAAACTCACTTGCGGACTAGCTGACCGACTTTCATTGGTTCGTAATCTACTTCGTCGCCATCGCCGTTGCCAGTCTGGATTTTCTCTCCCCGGAGTCCTCTGGCCTTGTCGACCAAACTAGGGATGGGAATCAAATCATAGTCGGAGGACAAATGCCAAAAGAAGGTAGACGATATCCTGATGAGCGGTCTGTTTGGGAAAGCAGCCTTCCTTGTTTCAATAACCTACAAATCCAAGTTTGTATAAGGGATGTTTTCATTTTTCCGAGAAAGAGCTCACAGCTAAAGTTTGTTCGTTCACGACGACTTCATGGAATCCAGCCTTGATCAGGCCACCCGTAATATGCTCAAGTTGTTTGCCGGCTTGCACGAGTAAGTTGTTCCCGGGCGGGATTTTGACGGGAATACGTTTGCCAGTGTTTCGTGCCCAAATATTCAATCCGGGGTAGCGAGAACGACCGTGAATAGTCAAAAAATTGAGATCAGAGTGGAATCCAGCCAGGATCGTATCCTTCTTTCCGTACTTGACAAGATCAGAGGCGGTTGGCGCCAATAAATGAGGTCTAAACATTTTCCTGTGTTAATGGATTGGAATTGTAGTAGCCAAAAGTATAGCACAAACCCATAGCGTCCTGCGTTCCTGAAGAAATCAACAGGGAGACCAAGTCCAACGGATACCATATCTGCAAGGTCTGCCACGCTGCGATGGGTGAATAGAGGCTAGACCAAATGTATTAGGATAACTCACGCATTTTTCATGGAATTGCCCCACTGCTCCATGGCGACGGGCCATCTCTCTTTAATGGATTCTGCTTGTGGTACAACATTGACTGCATTCAACCCGGGGAATTCTGTCTTGTAAGGTGGATTCTCATTCATTTTCCAGAAGAAACGGCATTTAGGATCAGGCGAATGAGCCGAAATATCCAAAGGCCTCTCAGACGGCTCCAGACGTTCGATAATTCTCAAGCACGGTTCGTCAACAGCACACTTGGGTTTCTCTGTGTTCTCAAGGGTAACGCCGATTTGATAGCTCAATTCTGGGCGCTCGTCTTTCTTCAACTCAGCTTCTGGCTGGTTAAAGTAGTCCTCCATCAAGTCAAGAAAGGTTGAGTTATCTTCCTCAAACACACGGGAGTCATGTAAGACCAAGGCACCGTAAGTGATTAGAGCGTTTGCAGCCTGTACAGCCCAAATATCATTATTTTTCAAGAGTTTATCCTTATTATTGTGTATGTACCTTGTCGCATTCTGCTATAACAGCTTCAGAGTCTGCAGGACCAGCAAGGAAGACATCGAGGTTGATAACGGGCAGGTCTTTGGAGATATCTTGAGCAGACATGATTGTGGATGAGGTGGATGGAACGGAATGTGATTTACATGATTATCTATTGGCTTTGACAGTGGCTGGGATCATTTGCTTCAAATTTGAGGAGGGAAGCCATGTGCATGCGGTGGGACACACTGCATAGCCACAGACGCGGCCGCAAGCGAGCCCGATGCGATGTGACTGTTTGGACCTGCCTGATTTATACTCTGCCTCCCCTTTGACTCACCTCTCACACGACTCTCCCAACACTCTACCACAATGATCAAGGTGCGCGCCCCCAGCAACTCCTAACGACACAGTGAAGTGCTCACCGGTCTTGCAGATCTGGAGTATGAAAAAGAACGAGGATGCGGCAGCGAAGAAGAAGCCGAAGACTAGTGCCGCGCAGATTCGAGTTCAGAAAGGTATATTATTTCTCGGTATTTATCGTGCTATTATCTTACAGGGCGGAACTTTCTGTGGAATAGACTTGACTGAACTCGACCTCCCTTCCACCATGTCCACCGATTTCCCAGATCCTAATGATCTCTTGAACTTCACCTTGACCATCACACCTGACGAAGGTACGTTGCGCGACAATTTTACTTAGTACATGTAACTTGACTCCATTCCAGGCATGTACAAAGGAGGCGCTTTCAAGTTCTCTTTCGCCATCAATACCAACTACCCCCATGATCCTCCAAAAGTCAAATGCACACAAACTGTGCGTTTCCTACCATGTCGGAAGAATACACTGTGATTACTAAACATATTTCTCCTATTATAGATCTATCACCCAAACGTTGATTTGGAAGGCAATGTTTGCTTGAATATCCTGCGAGAGGACTGGAAACCAGTGCTCAACTTGAACTCGGTGATGGTGGGGTTGCAGTACCTATTCTTGGAACCAAATGCGGACGACCCCTTGAATAAAGGTCAGATCAAATTATTATCATGATGGTCATAACACTCCTGACAGTGATATTTACTCAGAGGCAGCTCTGGAAATGAGCAAAAATCGCGAACAATTTCTTCACAATGTGAAGATTTCCATGCGGGGAGGCAATATCAAGGGTGTAACATATGATTCTGTGCTTGTGCGATGATTTTGCTTTTGACTGTTTTCTTTGTTCATTGCTTTCCTCCATTACTATTTTCTGGTCCTACACATACCTATTTCTTCCACATCGCACGCATTCTGACACTTTCACTCACGAGGTAGAACTTAGAATGTCTATAGCTTCAATCCAACACTAGGCTTGTGTTTGAGATTAGATTCCCTACATACTGTACATATATACATACGTGTGCTGTTAATGTCATAGCCTCTGTATTATCAATTTCGCAATTCAACTACCCCTGTAGGTAGTGAAGGAATATGGACTGATCAATAAGGGTATATGGTAGTGTTGCTGTGGATCTTCAATAGTGAAGGAGATCTAGGGCAAAATCAGCATGGGGTGGAAAAGGGGGTGGGAGAGAGAGAGAATATTACCTCAACCCATGGATAGAAGGACTTGCGATTCGTGCGATCAAAATATTCCTTCGTCTTGAAAACAACCTTGTAAGTTTGCCCAGCGACGAGATCGGTTTTCTCCTTTTTGGCCAAATCTGATCCAGCAGGTGGCAAAAGGTCTAAACAACGACCATCGGCATTGGTATATCTATAAGTTCACATGTGAATCAGTAAATATCCTAGCAAGAAAATGAAGGTATTCACTGACCCTTTGGCGAGCGGGTGGAAAATATCAGGGTCGCCTTCTGCCTTTCCTTTCTCTAGGAGCTGCAAACGAATGAATACATTTTCGGCAGGCTTCCCTGTGGTTGAGTCGAGAACTAGACAAAAAAACTCATTCAAAAGAAGGTAGAAAATGAGAAACAGAGGAGACGCACCATGGCAAGTGATGGGTGATTTGGACATTATGGAGGATGATTGCAATGTGGATACCTACCCGCCTTTATATCAACATGGCAGAGATGAAGTCATATTTCAGAGCCAAGCGTTCGGCGGTGCCCGCTATGATAGCCGGCCTATCAGGGCCGGACTTTGAAAATAAAAAAATCCACACTTGCACTCAACCCATCATGACATCCTCTGCAGGCCCTCCGCTGGGTAAATATCTGGCTTCAACAGGTATGTACCTCGGAATATATAACAGCAGCTAGTTGTTGAACTGAACAGTACAAAGAGAAGAAGACGCGCGATAAAGCTATCAAGAACCTCTCGGTCTTTCTGTCTGATAGCCAAAATGCTATTTCAAAATCAGAAATGGATAAACTATGGAAAGGAATATTCTACTGTGCGTATTCTTGTGCCTCATAATGGACACACAAATAGGATCTAAGATGTTTAATCCCTTTTCAGGCTTCTGGATGTCCGACAAACCTCTGGTTCAGCAAGCCCTAGCATCAGAGTTAGCTGAAATCCTTCTGTCCATTACATCCACTCCTCTATCGCTTTCTTTTCTACGAGGCTTCTGGGAAACTACCGTTCGCGAATGGAATGGGATTGATCGCTTGCGGTAAGTCTTTTGGTATCTGTTTTTTCCTGTTGAAAGAACTCACAACGGACACTGTAGCATCGACAAATATTACATGCTCATCCGTCGATTTGTAAATGCAACATTCCGACTGCTCATTCGTGAAAAGTGGGAGGAAATCGCATGTCAAGAATATAATCAGATTCTGACGAAAGAAGGTGGCCCTTTGTGGTAAGCAACTTCGCCCGGACTTTGCGATACGATTAAACGTAGTAAACCATACACTCCAGCCCTAGTGACATTCGCGTCCCAGCGAGTTTGTCCTACCATATAGCCGATATTTACGTTGAAGAGCTGGATAAAGCTCTTGGAACATCAGCATCCTCAGCCCCAGCTCCTCTCGTAACAATTATCGAACCCTTCATTTTCCTTGCCTCCCGAACCCAAACCAGCGTCACGTACAAGAGAATTAAATCTGCATTGTTCGATCCACTTCTCAGTTCATTGGCACCAGAATCACACAACGATCAACCAAAATCAAAGCGCATGTGCATGAGCACAACGGAAATTTCGTATCCTAACCTGATCGCTAACGCTTGTTATGTGCATTCTGTATCATCAGAACCAGAAGATGGAGTTGCGTTGAAGAGAAAGTTGCTGAGGAAAGTATTCGAAGTAGCAAGTGAACCAGATACCCGGGACTCCAATCGAAGAAAGATGTATGCCTTATGGAAAGAAAATTACGAGGAGGATCCCACCGAGGATTAGGGTACATACATAATTATGTGTAAAAGTACAGCTATTCTGTTATATTATGAGTAATTCACTTTTGTTGGGACGATTCGATACAAAAAGCTACTAACAAAATTATTTACTATAAAACATACAAGAACCTAGAATAACGATAACATCAAACAAAATAAACCCGAAATGAAAGTGTTTTAATTAGTGCTACCAGTAATGCTGGCATCGACCATCTCCGTTATCCAGCTCATCAACGCTTCGTCGCGTATTCTAACGCCTTCCAAAAGTCGACGAATTCCAACAAATGCTTTTCTACCGCGTTTTTCGCCTTCTTTTTCGTTGCCGTCCAGTTGACCATCATCGACATCAGACGGGTCCTCGGTATCTTCTAAAACACCAGGGAATCCAAAGTGATCTGCATCTACTCGAGGTGCTGCATCGACAGAAGCAAAAGATGTACGGAAAAGTATCCGTATGATGAGCAGAGCTGTCAGAGAAGTGGAAGGAGGGTCCGCTAAAGGAAATTCATATGATATGACGGTACTACGAGGTGGAGGGGGTGGACGAGTGGTAGGATTCTCGGTGGGGTATGGGTAACCCTCCGAAGGTAATGTAATTGTGTCACTTTGAGATGGATGTTTTTGCAGAGGTTGGGTGCTTGCGAGATGTGTCAGGATGTGTGAGCTCAGGGCATGTTTTGAGAGTGAGGTTTGAGGACATGTTGCCCATAAACAAGGTTGTTCGGGGTCTTCGACAGATGCCAAGTGTTGTAAGACGTGATCATAAAGCTCGCCTGCTGAGTTGAACGGTGAGGAAGAACATTGGGAACGATCCCAGTGACACCTATATCTCTCGAATGCAACCGTTTCTTTCCGTCTGTCTACACCTCGAACAACAAATCTTTGAACAGGACCTTGTAAGACCATTGCCTGTGCTTGAGGAAAGACGTTGGTTACATTTTTTATCACGTCCGAGGCGACAAGAAGGGGGTATTGTTCTGAAAACGGAGAGAAAGCATCTTTATAAAGGTTCCAGAAGTCCACTTGAGTAAGTTCGCCATCTGTTTTGGCGACAAACATTGTCTTCATCCTTGATAAAAAATTTCAAAAAGCATTTCATCTACTAAGGAGCAAATGACCCACCAGTCATAGCATCGCAGTGGTTCTGCCTTGCCAACAAGAGCGTCCAACTCCTCTTTGGTTAATTCATGATCTCGAGTTGACAAGGAAGTGGACGGCGCAGTGTGGATGGGACCTGTGACGTCCGTGGTAAACACTTTTTCAATAGCCCTCTGTTCCTGAAGTAAAAGACTAGCTAGAATCTTCAAAACGCTGGGCATTTCCGTGTGCAGCAGGAAGGCTCGGGCCATTGATGGATGTGAAAGGTGTGTGTACATATAGTTGAGACACGCGTCAATCAATGGTTTATCGACGAACAGGGGCAGGTATCGCATCGATGCGGCTAAAGCTGGCGAGGAAGGCTGTAAATTCGTCGCGTTGGCAGGATTCGAGAAAAATGCAGTCAACGCCGTTAATGACGAAATTATCATTGTTCGGTTGGTTGATTCAGACACTATCTGAAGTAACCCAGGGATAGGGTTGGAGTGGGGAGGTGTTGTAGGCCGTACAATAAAGTTCGCACCCAAAACAGCGAAGATATCAATGATATGGAGGAGGGCCTCAGCATTTTCGTCTCTCGTGTGGTCAAGGTTGTGCAGTGCTTTCAGTATTAAGGGCACAGTGTGGGAATGTCGAGCCATTTCTATCGCATTTTCCTCCTGAAAAGCAGCATTCCGCAAAACAAACAGAGATTCCAGGGCAAACTGCCGTTGTAGAGCTTTGTCTGGGGGTGTCGAAAAGAGTAACCCAGTATCATTCGCGTCTTTATATCCTTCCATCACATACCACTCTGGCCAGTCATACAGTCCGTCTATAATCCCTGGTAGAGATGAAAAAAGGAATCGGTCATTGAGTACGAGCCGACAAAGTCTGTCAAGGGCCCAGTTGACTTCCGAGTGGATTCCAGATCGAATAGAGAGCGACATTCGGTTGTTTGGTACTGACTCAGTGTACCATCCTAATGAGAAGCTCAGTAATAGCCATAAATATTGAAAAGTTAACAAGGTCTTGAACGTACGTTCATAATCATCTCTGATATCCGGACGAGGCGCGGGGGGTACATAAGTTGGTGGCCTATAATACGTGCTCGGTGTAGTCATACCACGGTTGATGAAAGTGGCCATCGTGTGTTAGCTAGATATGAGAGTCTAGCGATGGACGTGGTATGGTACCAATATGCACTAGTATTCAAGTCGTATTGTTCAACGCTGTGGATTAGGCGCATTGCAGCTCGACTTGGAAAATCGCGTCTGTCACAAATAAAGTCACATCATGTGATTGCTTTATCGAACTGGAACATTTACCCCTAACTTCTCGTCCATAACTCTCACATTGTATACCATCAAATTCGTCTCAGACAAACAAACATTCGCTTATGTTCTCGCGCCGCCCTCCCAACGTAGAACGGGCAAGAGGAAAAAATATATCGTCTAAATTTGTTGGAATCTATAGCAAACTTTTTCAAGGTCTACCACCTAGCAAGATCAGTCCGCAGCAGGATCATGATCGCTTCTTTTCCGATTTACTCAGCCTCTACGTCGAAAAGGACTATCTTATAGCTGAGCTGGATAGAATACCCAAGGAGAGATGCTTAGGGAATTTAAAGGCGAGCTATATGCTTTAAATCGTAATTTTTCTCCTTGGAATAATCCTTGTTGGTATGAACAATATCAAAGTAGACGTTCTTGAGTACCATGTTCCGAATTTGCACAAAGTATATCCGTTCCGCAAAATATGAGGATAGCAGGACCAGTAATGCAATAGTGACACAGACTATCTTACTGTCTCGTATTCTCGCTAAAAATCTGACTGGCTGGGAAATCATGGAGATTTTTGCTGGATCGGTTTCGCAGAGCGATATTGTCTTTTCGGTACGTTGGCTATCTAATTCGTGCTAGCTTCATTCCTTCAAAAATATGCATAGGAATACTCAGAAACATTGGATCGTGTTCTGGGTGACTCTAACGCACCTGGTAAATATACCTTCCAGAGTTTGCATGCAACGACTAATTGAACTGTTGCCATGGGCAGCTACCATCCGCCACCAGGTTCTCCAACTTTGTATCTCATACTTGTGTGGAGTAGGTCAGTTGAGCACCGGCGCATACTTTCTGAGGCGTGATTTCTTCCCTTCCATTGTCTCAGTGTGTATACTTGAATGCCTCTGTACAATTTAGACCTACTGAAGCAACTGTATTATTCCCCACGGCAGATTGTGAAAAGTCCAGACATGGAGCAGTATACCTTCGAGGTTGTCCTCTTTCTTTCCATTCTAGCTAACTATCATAAATCGGATGCGGCCAAGCTCAATCCATATCTTAAAAGGATTAGAGAAACCACCGACGGAGATTTTATGAGGAAGCTATGTTGGGCGGCCAACTTCACTTTGGGTACATCAATACAGTGTGTTTGAATATCATGTCCACTGATTTGTCGATTCATACCTTACAACCGCGTTCTCGCACATAGGGCCTATCAAAACATACAGGATGATAATCCCACCCCGACATTGACGGTATCTTTTGGTGCCGTTGTCAATCGTTTGCGTCCAGATCGTGCCCTCTCGTTTTCTAAACCAATCTCGCTACGAGAGGAATACAAAGACCTGTAATCTCTGGAATACTCTTCATTCTACCCTATGCTGTCTTACGCACTTTCTACAGACCTGCAGAGATAACAGTAGTCATGCTTCCTGTTCA
>Ga0247779_1001390_pt1 | contig 11723 bp, 7 predicted proteins | sample UWRJL221509R5_FD_179925 | JGI IMG/M metagenome (GOLD analysis project Ga0247779, IMG submission 179925) | Plant litter microbial communities from Arlington Agricultural Research Station in Wisconsin, United States - UWRJ-L221-509R-5 | ecosystem: Environmental > Terrestrial > Plant litter >...
CGCGCCTCTTTATCCTAACTACGCCTTGGGAGATACCCCTGTTGAGGAAATGTATGGCAATAACATCCCAGAGCTTCGCAGGATCAAGAGTATAGTAGACCCAAAGAACGTGATGGCTCTTGCTGGAGGATTTAAGTTCTAGTAGCGGATAAATTCTCGTTTGATTCTTGTCTATGGTAATTCATTATTTATTATACAATTACAATGGCCCGGCAGCAGAAGCGGGGCGAGGATAGCTCTTGGATTAAGGCGTGGGCAAGATGGGCGGGGTCATTCAAGCGGCTCGTAAAAATGGCGGGATCCAACTTGATTTAGAAAGAGTTGGTTAATCTGAATCGACTCTCGAAAGGATGACGTCACGCGACTTGCACGCGACGGGCGTGCATCCGACCAATCCAACTTCTGCCTTTCCAAGCCGCTGCTCAAGCAACAGTTCTCGAGACATCCAGAGGATGAGAAACTGACTTTCTGACATCGCCTTAAACTCACTTCCACTCTCCGGTGCAGCTTAATACTATTACCTCGTATATGTTCCGTGCATAACCCGCGAAGAACTCAACATTTTACAAGGGAATTTTAAATATTTGGTCATGTATACCTAAATTTTACTTGTGGGGAGAAGGCAAACTTGAACTTTGCTGGGGAGATTACGTTTTTACTGAGTGCAGTTTCTTTCCGTTGATGACCTGCTTAAATATCTCGAAGGCTGCTTGAGGTTGGAAGGCAGGCTACGGTATAATAGTCAGATTATAGGACGATTTGGTTAAGAAAAGGAAGAAGGCTTACAACTTCGTGTCCTGCTTGATAAACACGACTGCATAAAAAATCAAGAGTGAGTGAGCATAGAAGCAAGCCCTAGAAATATCCGAGGGCAGGACTTACGCGAACGAGAAATTATCCACGTTTTGAATAGCAGCGACAGGTACACCGTCAATGGTCATGTTCTTAAATGGTTTTTTTGCTAGGCGTTTTGCACCATGCCATTGCATGGCAAGTGCAGAGGCGTGGCCACCTAACCAGTTACAACTAGTAGCAGAAAGAGGGGGAAAAGCCGTTGGATATGGGAACAAGGTACTGATATAAAAAAGCATACTTTATGTCAGCGTCTCCCGCCCAAAGAAGTGTTCGAAGTCCCGAATCAACCAATGCGCCTAGTTGTGGGAGCAGCGTCCTTGCATCCTTTTGAAATCGAGCAATCAGCGGCTTCTCCAAGAGGAATATATAGGAAGGTACTCACATCGCCTGTGGTTGCAAACAAATTGAAAGGTGGGTTCGCACATTCATGGTAGGTGCTTTCCGCCCCGATCTTTGCTTTTATCTTCTCCGACTTCAAGAACTTGAGGTAAAATTCCGGAGGGAATGGTGCAGATGAATTTTGTCGCAGATCGTCAGAGTCGCGATCGCCGACAGCTGGAATGAACAGGTTTTCAACCTAATATATCACATCCCAGAAAAAAAGATAGTTAGAAAGGGGGAAGAACACTGAACAATAGAGAAATTCATACGCAGAAATTATCTGCCTTTTTACAGATTTTGTCTGATTCTGGTCCTGTTCCAGCGGCATAGCACGCTTCTTCCATCTCTTTGCAACCACCAGGACCAAAGTATGACGTGTTCATTTGTTGCAAGACGTCGTCTGGTTGGAGCTGGCCGTAGCCAGGGGCATTGGTAGCGAAGTCGAGGTAAGCTTGATTTTGAATCAGAGGATCGTACCATCCACTGAAAGAAAGTTAGGGGTACAACAGATGAAAGAATGATTATATATGCACTTATTAATCATGAGAGCGCTAACGTTGATTAGCTCTCCCTTGAGTTTATGGGCGTTGATTAGCGCATTTTGCTGATCAAAGAATGTGACTATGGCAGGACCATAATGACCTCCGTAACTCTCAGTTGCCAAAATAAACCTACAGCCAGCCAGAAAGAAGTGTAAGAATTGTTTCGATTACATCCAGGTATAATCTTACTCTCTGGATTGATATTTCTCGAATGCTTTGCTTTCAAAAAGGACTTGGAAAGCCTGCCATACAAAGGGAGACGCGGCAATGGTGCCGTTTACTGTGTCGTTTCCGAAAGAGAAGCCGGTGCCTATTGGTTGGTCGATGTATATCACTGTGTACGTGTCGTTATTAGCGCTGTATTCTCAGCTTTCGGCAAAAAGAACTGACTGTTACTGATGTTATTCCAACTTTAAAAAAGCTCGTCAGTCATTCAACAAGTTGCAACCCTGAGTATATACCTGAACGGATTGAGCGTTGTGGTTTCACCATCTGGGTTAACTTTACAAGGGCCATTCTCCTGGAAAAGACCAATCATCGAAGAACACCCAGGACCTCCATTAAGCCTGTGAATTAAGATAGTTGAACTTTTGCTGCTGTAACATAACGATGGGAAATCATGTACCACAAAGTAAATGGCGCAGTTTCTGGAGACTCCCGGGATTCGAAGAACCAGAACCACTTCGAGAATGCGGTCAGCTCGAGTGTATACAAACATGATACTGGCTCTCGTACCATAGACATGTTTGTCCCAACATCAATATAACCCGACATCTGATGTACCCCAGGGGTCGTTTCGCAGACCCCTGAATCCGACACAAAACGAAGGTTGATGTCCGGGTTATTCGTCGAGGCGAACCGCGTCAAGGCATTTCGTGGTACGGGGGAGACATCAGATAGTGGTGTAGCTCGTCCCAATGCAAACAACACGTTGAGGACGACTGACGCGATGAAGAAACAGAGACCCATTGCGTTCGTATGCTATCCGAACCTCCCGGTAGTAAAGATTCGGGGGTGGTGAGAGAAGCAAAGCATTTCCTGATGTTTAGCGCAATTATTTATATGGCCGCCCATTCTCTAGAATAACTAGGGACGTCGCAAGAAGGTGAACACCGCGTGGTTATGATAAGGAGGTATGCGGGGAGGGAGATATTTTTGTGTCTTCTTTTCGTACAGAGTCCTATTTTTAAAGGTTGAAAATGTGTCATGGGAAAAAGGGTCGCCAAAAGGCCGTTTATTTCTATAAAAGCAAGTATAACGCCCTTATCGGAAGTATGGGTCAGCATGTTGCGTTTTATGCGTATGCTCTGAGAATACAAGGTGCAAAAAAGTAGGTTCGCAGACGGTCATGATGTATTCGGCAGCGCGTTAATATGTGATTATCTGCAGATTATGCCATCAGAAATAACCGGCATACCATTTTTATGGTGCTTTAGGGAAGGAGGTTTCCGCAAGCGCTACTAGTAGCCGGGTCCGATCGGGGCGTTTTATTTCATGACTACGCAGTATGTACCAAGTGGTAGCTTCTGGCAGGGATATTGCAGGAATATGTCGCGAGAAATTCGATGAAGGTGTTGCATATGTACTTTGCTCGATGAACGTTGTATAGCGTATGTAGTGAGGAACCGATGATCAACCTTTATAAATATTGCTGGTGAAAGCATCGCATTTATCGGTCTCGTTGCGATGTGGCCTGGGAGATTGATTCTTTAGCATGGGGCCTCTGTCAAGAGATGTCGAGGGGCTTCAGGGTTGATGTTTATGGGAAGCTGGAACGATTTCTGCAACAGAGGAAGTAATCCAGATATAATTGTCCATATTTTACAACTTGGGAATTTGGGTTATAAGTACTCGAGTAAGGTATGCGTCCGCCCTGGAAGTCCACGTGAGATAAGCGTTAGTCGCGAAGGAACTCTTCCTTCAAAACTCGAATAGTATCTTCGGGGTTCTTGACGCTGTGTCCTATAGTTCTTGGATCACTGTAAATCTCGTAATCGTTGCCACCCTATTGTAATTGTCAGTATGTGTGATATGTAAGGACCGTCACCCCGACAAGTTGATATTTTACAGGTTTTTATCCCATTGAAAAGTTTCAACTTGCCGGGGTGCGTTAACGAGGTTATAACGAACTTCGTATGTCTTGTCGCCGAAGAAGTGGATTTCTTCGAATTGTTCATCTACCACAAGACCTAGAGCGAACGTCTTGTCCCATCCGTGAGGGAAGACGTCGAAAGAGATTTGTCCTCCAATCGAAAATTTTAAACCATAGTCTGGGAATTCCTCTTTCAGAGCTTCAATCATAGTAGCGCGGTAACGGTTTTTCTGTGAAGATGGAATCAGATTTGCAAGAAATAAAAGTAACAAAGACCCTAACCAGATCAAGTTGTTCAAATTCTATGCGTTCTTGGATGCTATCATAACATTAGATCCAATACCATCGAAATGTTATGCATACTTACGTCGCATTACGGCCGATTGGACTAATGTTCACCATTCCTTTGCGAAATTCAATGAAAGTACCCCTAAGTCGTCGTATGTCAACCACAGAAGTTGCGGACAAGAATGAAATACAATACCTCTTGATTGGGAGATCAAGATCTGCGATGTAGTGAAGACAAAAGTTGACAAGCTTCTTGTACTTTTCTTCTCCCAGGAATTCGATAAATGAGTGAGATGGGAGGTGCTTTCCGAGCTTGTAAGCAGTCAAGCCATTTTCAGCAAAACCATAGTCAAATTCATCGAGCGCTAGCAAATTTTTAGATCAGACATAGAGAAATTTAACCCATAAACACTCACCATTCTCTGTACCAGATTGCAGTTGTTCAAGGATCTTGTTCAAATCAGATCCGCCGAGGAAACCAATGACATATTTCTTTCGGAGTGCCGCGAGAGTTGCTTTCATTTCTGGGGTTGCGCTCTAATCCGTGCGTTCAAAAATGGGAATCAAGGGGCCCATAGACGCGTTTCGAAGGTCATACCTGACGAGCGAGAGACAAGGTTCCGTCGACATCGAACAAGCAGAGCTTCTTGAAGGTCCTGTTGGCGAAGGCAGAAGAAACCATTTTGAAGGAAAAATTGGAGAGGATGGCTCTTTTTATGTGGGGGACACGTTGAGGACACGACAAGACACGAGTACGCGGCGAATAAGTGCCTGATACTGAAGAATGGTTGCTAAATTGATCAAGAGGTATCAATCATCTTGGGGCGGGAGACGGTTAAGTAATTACGACGAACAAAGAAGGCAAAACATCGCGTTGACATCGCGTGTGGATTTTAGTATTTACTCACAATTAGTCTTGACACGCTCACCAGATTAACCTCTTTCTTCTTCGTAAAATCGACGCATTCACCCCGAAATCATTCTCGCTCGGGTGTACGTGTATCGCGATATTTTGAAGCTTGTTTCGCTGTCAAAATGTCTCAAGCCAAGAACAACGCGAAAGAGAACCAGCCACTGACACGAACGAGGTTCGCGCATATCTCTGACTTACGCGTCTTATTCGTCACTTGACGCGATTACAGGACAGAAACAGATATGGATGCTTTACCTGTGGCGAAGAAGCGTAAGGTGGAAGCTGCTGGGTCGTTTAGCTCACAGTCTTTGACACAACAACCATCGTTTGCTGATGTGCTGGAACGGCTGAGGGAGGAAGGTGCAAATGGAAATTATGGTACGTCCAGACCAGTAGATGTTCTCAAAGGCACTATCATGGACTATTTCCGTAGAGGCAGAAGGTGGAGCGGATTGCTGGGCGCGACCCGCCCTGCTGCCCATTAACGAGAAGAAGAATTCAATTAGTCGGTGTATTTTGCTTTCAATGCTGCTACCACTGCTGACTTTCTACATTACCCCCAGCATTCCAACAAATTGATATTGAGACTGCATCGAATCATGACGGGTCAATCATCTTGCGGATGTTTGGAGTGACGGCGGTATGTCTGTCCAGCCTTGTTATGTATGAGTGCCAAAGCCTGACTTTTCAACAGGATGGGCACAGTGTGCTAGCGAACATCACAGACTTTAAACCCTACTTCTATGTACCCGTACCTCGTGGTTTCACCGATGCGGATATCCAACCTTTCCGAGAGTACCTCAGCGTAAGATGCTGCACTCTTAAGTTGATGATGACATGTTGACCCTGGCAACATATAGGGTTTCCTAGAGGAAGGCAGTCTGTTACTGAAGATCGAAAAGGTCGCGAAGAAGAGCTTGTGGGGATACAAAGGAGATGATGATACGCCCTTCTTGAAGCTTACCCTCACGGATCCAAAGAGCGTCCCAAAAATCAGAGATGAGTCCCACTTATTTTTTTTAGTTGTATCCTCCGAAACCTTATACTTTGTCGTTCTCCAAGCGTCTTCGATAAAGGCGAATGCGACTTTAGAGGATTATTTGATGGGGTCCAGCTCACATACGAAAGTAATATTGTATTCACGTTGCGGTTTATGATTGATACCAAGGTGCACTCCGTTCTTCTTCAGCTCCTTGGATCTTATACTGACTACGGCAAGGTTGTGGGCATGAATTGGATTGAAGTACCAGCTGGAAAATATAAAATCATTCCTGAGGCACAAAAACGATCAACGTGTCAGCTTGAAATTAATGTCAGGTGAGGGCGCCTTTTGTGTACCTTCGGCAAACGCATTACTCAGTCCTTTTTTGCAGATATGACGCATTCAAATCATACGCTCCGGAGGGTGACTGGTCAAAAATCGCACCCTTACGAATCCTTAGCTTCGATATTGAATGTGCTGGAAGGAAAGGTATTTTCCCAGAAGCGTCTGTTGATCCAGTCATTCAAATTGCGAACATGGTTACCCGTCAAGGTATGTGGTTGTTTCTCCTGTGACGAGCTGAGAGATTTTAACCCACCTTTCAGGCGAATCGCAGCCATTCATTCGCAACATCTTCACTTTAAATACCTGCTCTCATATCGTTGGCTCGCAGGTTATATGCTACGACGATGAGTCGAAGATGTTAGAAGCCTGGAGAGATTTTGTAGAACAGGTTGATCCTGATGTCGTTATCGGGTACAACATTGCGGGATTCGATTTTCCTTATCTGATCGACCGAGCCAAAGCTGTAAAAGCCAATAAGTTCCCGTATTTGGGAAGGATGAAAGGTTCGTCACGATAATCCACACAAGGTTTGTATTGCTGAACTGGTTTATTTTCCAGGTTCAAAAACCGAAACAAAGAACACACATTTCTCCTCCAAAGCCTACGGTCAGCGTGATTCCAAAGAGACTACACTCGATGGGCGGTTGCAACTTGATCTACTACAGTTCATGCAGCGCGAGCATAAGCTTCGTAGTTACACTCTCAACTCCGTCTGTTCCCAGTTCCTCGGTGAACAGAAAGAAGATGTGCATCATTCCGTTATTACAGAACTACAGAATGGTACTGCAGAATCGCGTCGCCGTCTTGCTGTGTACTGTTTGAAGGTACGTTTCTTGTTCCGTATTTGGTCGTCGTGTTTTTATTGTTCGTGACTTCAGGATGCCTACCTTCCTCAACGATTATTGGACAAACTTATGTGCTTGGTTAATTACATCGAGATGTCTCGTGTGACAGGAGTACCCTTCAACTTCCTGTTGTCCCGAGGTCAATCCATCAAGGTCCTCTCACAATTGTACCGCAAGGCAAACGAAGAGGGTTATTTGGTTCCTGCTGGGAAGGGCGAGGGTGAGTGTTCTGGTCAGTTTATTGCCAACCAGGTTTGACACGCTTCGATTTTTAAAGGCACAGACGAACAATACGAAGGAGCGACTGTCATTGAACCGAAGAGGGGCTACTACGACGTTCCGATCGCCACACTCGATTTCGCCTCGCTGTATCCTTCGATCATGATGGCACATAATCTTTGTTATACAACTCTTCTTGACCAGCCCACGGTGTCCCGGCTCAACTTAAGTGAGGGCATAGATTATATCAGAACACCGAATAATGGTGCGCGCATATTGTTGTTTGATTCGATTTGACCTGTCTTGTACCTAATATTCAACTTATATTTGTAGATATGTTCACTAAAAGCAGCAAGCGCAAAGGCTTGCTTCCAATCATCTTGGAGGAGCTGATTGCTGCTCGTAAACGCGCGAAAGCTGATTTGAAGAAAGAAACGGACCCTTTCAAAAAGGCTGTTTTGGATGGTCGACAATTAGCGTTGAAGGTCTTTTGAATGCCACTCGTCTCATTAACACGTAGTTAAACGCCTCACTCTTCTTCTAGATCAGTGCCAACTCTGTCTACGGGTTTACCGGTGCAACAATTGGTAAACTTGCTTGTTTACCCATCTCATCAAGTGTCACTGCGTATGGTCGTCAAATGATTGAGGAAACGAAAAATGTATGAGATTCTGTTTTTCGGTAAATGGACTGCTTTGAACTGATGTCGCGTGTAGAAAGTTGAAAAGTCATATTGCATCGACAAGGGTTATACTCACAACGCGGAGGTTATCTACGGTGATACCGATTCTGTCATGGTTAAATTCGGACCTAGCGATCTAGCCACGGTCATGGACCTTGGTATGTCGTGGCATTCTCTTCAAAAAGAAGTAAATTCATGCAATTGGACTTCCTATTTCAGGTCGTGAAGCAGCCGATTTTGTTACCCAAGATTTCATCAAACCTATCAAACTCGAATTCGAAAAGGTTTATTATCCATATTTGCTCATTAACAAGAAGCGTTATGCGGGATTGTACTGGACGAAGACAGAGAAATACGATAAGATGGACACCAAGGGTATCGAGGTAAACTTTAATGAAGATGTCTTGGTAGATTGCTCAATTGTGCTCACAACTCACTTGTAGACTGTTCGTCGAGACAATTGTCGTCTGGTCTCGACGGTCATCGAGACCTGTCTACATAAAATGCTTATTGACAGAGATGTCAGGGCAGCAGAGGAGTATGTGACATGGTCCTACTTATAGTGAACCGCTAATTCAATAACATTTCTAGATATACCAAGCGAACAATCTCTGATCTCCTTCAAAATAAAGTTGATATGTCGCAATTGGTCATTACAAAAGCTCTCGCAAAAGCTGGTATGTCAACTCGAGAAAGTATACCTTACGAAACTCAACGTTATTCTCGGATTAGACTACGCGGGAAAGCAAGCGCATGTAGAGCTTGCCGAGAGGATGAAGCTGCGTGATGCAGGTAAGCCTCGATCACTGCCCGATCTCCATCCAACATATTCAAGTTTTTCATTCCAGGATCTGCACCTGCTCTGGGTGACCGTGTCGCGTACGTTATCATCAAAGGAATTAAAGGTGCGGCTGCATACGAAAAATCTGAAGACCCGTTATACGTCCTCGAAAACAATATACCCATCGATACCAAATACTACCTCGAAAACCAGCTTTCCAAACCTCTTCTTCGTATCTTCGAGCCTATCTTGGGCGACAAGGCTAATTCACTACGTGCGTTTTCACCCCCTTTTACTCATTTTTAGGTACATTGCCTCACATCTATCAGTGTCCGGTGACCATACACGGACGATCCAGATAGCGACGCCCAGCGTAGGCGGTCTTATGAAGTTCGCGGTGAAAACTGTAACGTGTTTAGGTTGCAAAACGCCTTTACGCGGGAAGGAATCAAGTAGGTTGCTCCCGTATTCGAAAACCTTTTTCCGTTCTTAATCTGGTCATCATAATTAGACGGCGCCTTGTGCAAGAATTGTAAACCACGAATGCAGGAGCTATACCAGAAACAGATCGTATCATCGTCGGAACTCCAAGTTCGATTCTCGCGTCTATGGACACAGTGCCAGAGATGTCAGGGATCACTTCATCAGGCAAGTCATTTTAGCGGGTGCTGTCGTTTTATAGTATTCTTATTGTTATTGTGTTTGTTACCTCTGCAGGACGTCCTATGTACGAGTAAAGATTGCCCAATTTTCTACATGCGGAAGAAGGCCCAAAAGGACGTGGAAGATGCAAATGCTGTCCTGGAGAGATTTGACGGAGATGACTGGTGATACTAATAGGCATTGCTTTCGGTCTGTTTATAATGATATGCCCCTACTTAACTTATCTCTTGCATTGTACAATATCCATTAATATGCTTCATTTATTGTCCTTCTTAATTATGAACTCGAGCTTGTTATCAGTACACATCCGGACTAGGGACTATGGGCTAGTTATGCTGAGGGTAAAAAAGTTAAACGAAGCAAAACAGGTTCGGCGCCGAAGGCACCTACATCCTGGACGTGTAGACTTTCATTTCTGAAAGTCACAGTATGGCATAGATTGTATGCATATAGCTACGGAGTGCCCGAGCTTATAACAACCTTTGTCAGGTATACCTCGCGGCTTGTTAGCCTGCGAGAAGAGTGAAGAACACTTGCGTGTCTCCGGCGCGCGCCTCGGGTGCTTTCGCCGGCATACAATTGGGCCACAGAATTGCATTGGGCGAGGTTCGAAACTCGGACCTCCTCAACTGCACTGAGTACTATGGTGCCAACCCTGTTTATCCAACTAAGCCACACCGAGGGCTTATATCGAAGTAGTTACCTAGACCACATACCCTCTGAAAGCGAGCTTTTGACTTGTCAGACACATTTCAAATGCTGCAACGACGCTCACTGCAAGTTTTGCCCAAAGCACGAACCTTTCAAGCAAGGAAAACAAGCTTAGATAAGTATCAATGGATAGTATCATAAGTTAAAGTTGTGCTATTCATGGAGTATAACCTTGAGTATAACCTTGGGACGCAAGGATTCCACAAAAAGAATGGAAAGGATCGAAAACTTATCGACAAGATAACAAATACTGGAGCTAGGAAATCAATCATGTATAATCATTGATGTGTGTAATGACATAAGACGTGATAAGACAGTGGGATACACGAGTTAGGCAGCGTTACCCTCAGCGAAGGTAAGGAGATCAGAGTCACCCTGGTCGCTGACGGTCATGACACTATAACGAACGAAAAGCTGTTGAGACAAAACGAAAGCGACAACTAGATAAAAACTCACCCGACGCGGAAGAGCTTTCCGGCAGCAGTTCCGAGAGCCACGTTAGTGCCCGAGAAGTGGTGCACAGTGGTTTTTGAGAGCATGGCGTAATACTCGAGCTCGGACTTGCGGAGAGGAGGGCAGTTACCAGCGATCAAGACGAGCTTGGCTAAAAGGACAGAATAACATCGCAATGGGTCAGTTTAAGGGACCTTCTCAGCCTCACGCTCCAGTCCCCGAGAGACGATATGGGAACGGTGCTCACCTTTGCCATTGCGCATTTGCTTGAGGGCGGACTTGTAGCCCAAAGAGTATTTGCCCGACTTGACGACGAGAGCGAGCCTGGCGGCGATCGACTCGGTGGACTTGGTAGCTTTTGATTTCTTGGTGGGGGCCATTGCTGTTGTCGTCGGTGTCGGGGACGGGCTTGATGTTGCTACTTTCGTACTTTTGTCACCGTCTATCGCTGAGCGGTAAGATTTGTGGACTGTACAGTTTACGTCATCCATGTTCAATCTCCGATAATTATATGTGGAAGCATCACCTGACCTCATTACCGTAATACGCGCGATGCGTTGGGCAAGAGACGCGTACCCTCCCGCTACTCTTAGCTGTACAAAAATGAGTCGCCGCCCGGAATGAGTCAATTTCATGAATATTTAAACACTTTTTTATTTGACTAACTGACTAGAAGAGTAACTTGGATGTCCTGATCGAGCGACTTCGTCATAATGTCTAAGATACCCGCACATATATAAACTGGAACGCATAACCACCGACGATAGACTACACAAAAAACATGCCATTTAACACCTCATTCTCAACATCTCAAGGAAGAGCGCTTGTCCGTATTCTATATTTTCTTCCTTATCTTACATTTCTGAAAACTAATTGCCGCTATGAACCGCAGTTCGCCATTGTCGCAGGCAGTTGTCTTCTAACATACGCAGGAGCACTGATGATTCGAAAAGACGCAGCTGAAAGATATA
>Ga0247779_1001391_pt1 | contig 11723 bp, 19 predicted proteins | sample UWRJL221509R5_FD_179925 | JGI IMG/M metagenome (GOLD analysis project Ga0247779, IMG submission 179925) | Plant litter microbial communities from Arlington Agricultural Research Station in Wisconsin, United States - UWRJ-L221-509R-5 | ecosystem: Environmental > Terrestrial > Plant litter >...
CGCGCTGTCGAGCGTTGCGACCGCAATTCGGTAGCCGGCGCAGGCTTCCTTGCCCAGTCCGACAGAATCGCCGGCAGTTGTCGTAGCGATAGGGTTCGCCGTTCGGGTCGAGCTTGCCGGAGCTTTCGAGCTGGCAGGTATCGCCGCAAAGCGAACAGCGGAGCAGCCCCGCAGCCATCGCGGCACATTTCGTGCGCGGCGATGGCTGCTGTCGACTGCGTCCAGCGCGCTCGCGGAACGAATCAGTCGTTCGCTTCCTCGCCCTGAGCTTCCTCGCCCTGAGCTTCGGCCGCCACGTTGGTCTTGGCGGCGGCGACGCATTTGCCGCTAGTGCACTTCGACCCTGCCTGACAGGGATCCACTTTGGTATTGCAGCCATTGAGCTTGCACGCGCTGAAGAGCTCGGTGTTGCATTGGCTGCCCACGGGAAGCTGCCGCGAGCACCGGCCATAGTGCATGCTAGCGTTTTGCCGCGACGTACCGCTCACGAAGCGGCAGACGAGCGGCTGCTCTTTGCTGCTGCAAGATTGGTAGAGTGGCCCACCGCAGTGGCCATCGAGTCCGACCTCGAGATCCACTCCACCTTCTCGTGCGGGTCTGCACAGATCGATGCGCGTGAGCCACGACACCCGTGGCTGCGAACCTCGACCTTCTCGGCACCACACCCAGGGTGATCGCTGCCTGTGCTCTCCGCGTCTCACCCAGCCTGTGTCGAACGCCAGGAAAGTGGGTGGCGCGGTCGCGCGGCCGGCGTACTTTGGGCGCCAAGCCTCCGCTTGATCTACATCGAGCGAATACTAGGCGGATACGCGAGGGTCGCCGGTCACGATCTCTCCACTAGGACTCGATTGCATCCACGTCGATGACATCGCCGCGATCGATGGCCGGCGGTTCCGCGCTGACGCGATCGACGAGTTCGAGCGTGCGACGAATGAGCTCCGCCAGTTCACCCTCCACGCTGCTCGGATCGCGGCGGTCTGCGCTGACGATGATGCGCGAGGCCATCGCTCGGAGTTGCGCTGACAACGCGAGCAACGTCGGTTCGGCTTTTTCAGGGGTGCGTGGAAGCAACGGAAGCCGGACTGACCCCGCATGCCGAGGCATAGTAGAATAGGACGGCGCCTGCCCCGCGTATCGGTGGGGGAGGATGCGTTGGCCCCGGCGGCTCGCTGCCAACGCTCCACCTCGTGAAATCTGGATGGTCCCGAATGACAACGACAGAACCGGACTACGACTCGCTCCTGCGCTCGAATCTCGAGCGTGTGTTCAACGAACGCGACGCGACGAAGCGCGAACTAGCAGTACGAGAGCTCTTCGTCGCTGAACCCGTACTGTACGAGCCGACGAGTAGTGTGCTCGGTAGAGCTGCGATCTCGGAAGCGGCAGGCAAGGTCCAGGAACGATTTGGTCCCGACTTCAGCTTCGTTCCCGAGGGGGCGGCCATCGGGCATCATGGGTTTGCCTGCCTGCGCTGGCACGCCGGGCCAAAGGGCGGCGCCATCGCCGTTACCGGTATGGACGCCGCCGAGATCGTCGATGGGAAGATCGCCCGACTGTGGGTGCTGGTCAATCCGTCTGCCAGCTCGAATTCAGCCGTGCACAGCACCGGCGCCTAGATTCGGCCCGCTGCGGTTCTAAACTCTTCTACTAGGGCGCGCCCAACCCTTTCGTCGAATTTCGGCAAGAACCGCGAACGGTTTCTTCAATTCGTACGCGACCTTCCGTCCAGTCAGGGTCGGGTTCGAAACCATCATCTCGAGCAGCGCGCGCTTCTCCGCTCCGGAGCGCGAAACCCACAGCTCTGCCGCGGATTTTGCGAGTTCTAAAGTGCGCTGCGCTGTGAAAGCCATTCATCGTCTAGCTCGGCGTTGGCGGTCTCCACTTTCTTGGCTGCGTCGGTGCGCTGCGTGCGCAAGCGCGCCAACTGCCGACGGTAGCCGTCGTCATCCAGCAAGCCACGCACGCGGCCGTCATAGAGCCGGTCTTCGCGTCGCTCGAGATCGGCAAGCTCCGCCTGAAAGCGCGCCGCGTCGCGTTTCCGAGTGGCTTCAACGGCGTTCTGGCTCTCCGAGAGCACAGCGCCGATCTCTTCGGCCAGGTGGGTGTTGATCGCGATCGAGGCGATTGCGGATGAGAACCCGTTGAACACCTCCTCCTCCGACACAGAGACCAAGCTGGGATGCGCTTTCTTGCCGTTCGCGCAGCGTAGGTACCGGAACTCGCGGCCCGACTTCTTCACCTTGCGCTCAAACGTGATGGCGCAGCCGCATTCGCCGCACTTCATCAGGCCAGCCAGCGGCCTCGTGCTTCCCATAGTTCTTCTCTACCCACTCGAATTCGCCCAGGTAGAAGCGAGATTTCAAAATGTGCTCAACGCGAGCTGCACGGGCCGCGAAAGCGCGCTTGATGTCGAGCGGGGACGAGTTCTTTCCTCGATGGCGCGCTCCGCGATCGAGGCGAGCGATATTCCGTGCAAGCGTAGTTCGAGCATGCGGCGTCCAAGACGCGTCGCCAATCGGTGAGGACGATCGTTCCGCCATGGTCGCGTACCTGACCGTCCGGGCCGACGGTCTTCTCGTTCCGATACAGGAACTTCGGGCGTCCCGGGTACCAGCCGCTGTCGGCTTTGTGGCGCATCGACTCGCGAGCGCGGCGGCGTTGGTCGCGGCTGCGCTCTCGACATAGCCCTGCCGCATCACGAGCGCACCCCTGCGTTTGCCGAGTGGGTCGACTGGGCGGAGGCGCGGGCCGCGGAGCTCGATCCTCTGACTGCGCCGCAGTCGGTCTCGAAGGTCGTGAGGCTCGACTTCTCCAAGCTCAGCAACCAGAAGTTCGAAGGGTGGCTGAAGCGAGTACCCGGTGGCGGGTCGCGGTGATGAGGCAGCGGTCTGATGATGGTGATGGTGATGGTGGTGGTGGTGCTGCTGGTCCGGACCAGTTGCTATGCGCGCGCGGGGTGAAGCGCGTTGCAGCCGCGTCCGCCGAGGCAAGAGACCTGCGCACAGCCTTCGGCGCTCTTTAAAAACTGGACGCCCCTTCGAGTCACGACATCCAGTTAAATGTTGAAATTACACAGGTATCTCACTTAAACCCAATCGTCCCGAAAGCTGCACACCCGGCGCGGAACAACCTACAGTAACTCTATTGATAGCGCCCAATGCCCGCCTCCAGCGGTGCAACGTCATCGGTCGACGCAAAACAATGGCAACGACAGTTCAGCAAATCGACGCCTGGCGAGCTGCCCGATCCGAGGACCAGCGCCTCGAATTCAAGGAGGCGAAAACGCAGTACGACAACAACAAGCTCTACAAGTATTGCGTCGCGCTCGCCAACGAGGGCGGCGGGTACCTGTTGATGGGCGTCGAAGATCAGCCCCCTCGCCGGGTCGTCGGAACGAGCGCGTTCAGAGACCCGATTGACATGGCCGGGAAGATTTTTCAGGCGCTCGGCTTTCGGGTCGACATCGAGGAGGTGCAACACCCTGACGGAAGGGTCCTGGTGTTCCATATTCCCGGACGCCCATCCGGTTCCGTCTACGCTTTTGAAGGCGCCTACCTGATGCGTGCCGGCCAACAGCTGGTCCCGATGAGCGAGGACAGGCTGAGGACCATATTCGCGGAGGGCACGCCCGACTGGTTGTCGGAGCCCGCGCTGAAAAATTGCGACGACAGCAAGGTCGTCAAGCTACTCGACACCCAGGCCTACTTTGATCTCCTCCAGCTTCCGTTGCCGGCTTCTCGCTCGAACGTGCTGCAGCGATTCGAGAGCGAGAAGCTGATCCGACGCGATGGATCAGCCTGGGCGATCACGAATTTGGGCGCGATTCTCTTCGCAAAGGAACTCGACCAGTTCGACCGGCTGGGGCGGAAAGCGCCGCGAGTCATTCACTACGACGGGACGAGCAAGCTCAAGACCAAGCTCGATAGACCCGGCAACAAAGGCTACGCCGTCGGGTTTCAGGGCTTGGTAGCCTTCATCAACGGGCTGGTGCCGTCGAATGAAGTGATCGAAAAGGCCCTGCGACGCGAGGTCAAGATGTTCCCGGAGATCGCAGTGCGCGAGCTCGTTGCCAATGCATTGATCCACCAGGACTTCACCGAGTCGGGAACCTCGGTGATGATCGAACTCTATGACGACCGGATGGAGATCTCGAATCCAGGGAAGTCGTTCATCGCGCCCGATCGGTTCATTGACGAGTACCAGTCGCGAAACGAGCGGCTCGCCGACATCATGCGTCGCGCGGGCATCTGCGAGGAGAAGGGCAGCGGCGTGGACAAGGTGGTTCATTCCGCCGAGGCGTTTCAGTTGCCGGCGCCGGACTTTCGTATCGGTGAGCGGCGGACTTCGGTGGTCTTGTTTGCCCACACCGAACTCGAGCAGATGGACCGGAACGACCGCGTTCGAGCCAGCTACCAGCACTGTTGCCTGAGGTACGTCATGAACGAAAAGATGACGAATCAGAGCCTGCGAGAGCGCTTCAAACTGCCAGAGGACAAGACCGCAACGGTTTCTCAGATCATCGCCGCGACGGTGGATGCGGGGAAAATCAAGCCCGCGGATCCGGCGCAAACGTCCACCCGGTATCGAAACTACGTGCCGTTCTGGGCGTAAGCGCTCCTTAAAAGCAAAACCGCCGAACCGGCAGCCGGAGCAAAAACCGCCGTAATCTTCACGACTTTTTTGCTTAAAGGCAAAACTGGCTGACGGTTCGGCTCGTCAAACTCCTCCAGGACCCTCGCCTTGGACTCGCCGGCTGGCGTCCAGAACGCCTCAAGCGAGCGGATAGTGCAATCGACGAATAGTCGCGCAGTTCCTGCGGTTGCCTCGACAAAATCACGCGGCCCTACCGACAGCTGAGTACTACCCACACGAATCAGCGCCACGCCACTTGCCAGGTCGGTCACATCGGAGACCGCCAGCGAGTCCGCGGTCGAGCCGTTGCCAAGATGGCCGTTCAACCCTCCCCCCCAGCATTGGGCTGCGCGTTGTCCGGTCACCGCACAAGCTGTGCCGCTGCTGATAGAGATCTGCGCGACGGCGCTCTCGAGACCCATGACATCGACCGGAGATAGGCGAGCGGTGAGCGTACCGTCACCCAGTTGGCCATAGCTGTTCGAGCCTCAGCACTTGGCGCTGCCGGCTTCGGTAACCGCGCAAGTAGCGCTTGTGCCCACGGAAAACGAGCGAACTGGGCCGAGCCAAGGGACTTAGCGAGGGTGTGACCGCATCACCCTTGCCGGTCTCGTCTCCTGTTCCATCGCCCAGCTCTTCTACCTCGGGGCGCGTTACCGTGAGAGAACCCAACGTCGATTGGCTTGCTCGTGAAGCCGATACGATGTCAACTGAGTTTGCGAAAACCGTCTCTGTTGTTTGTGTGTAGCCGTGAGCCGTGTCCTTACGACATGTAGGTTGGCGTGCCCGCACACATCGCCTTCTTTGCCTGTTGTGGCCTTGAAGCGTCGGGCGCGGTCATCACCACTTTCGCGAACTTCGTGTAATGCACCTGCGTCAGCCCACTACGGTGTCGTGCGAGCGCCATCGCTTGTTGTGCGTTGACGCTGACACGCGTCCCGACCAATTCTTGCGCGCGACGACGCGCCCTAGCTCGTCTGTCGAGACTGCGTTTCCCGCGCGGATGCTGCGCCAATGGCATTGGGGGATCAGTCTGGAAAAATGACTAGCGCGAATAACGTGGAGCGACGCCAAGCAGCGTCATTTTTCGTGGCGAGTTCCGAACCTTTCATATGCTGTCGACAGTTCGTACAGCGTTGGCGAGCGTTGCATTGGCGAAGCGAGAGGCGATATAGTCCTCGTCGTTCATCCCCCAAGGTCAAATGTCTCTGCACTCCGCCGTGGCTTTCGAACCATCGTCTGCGCCCAGTGTCTTTTCTGCGCTCGTCGATGCTATTCCGGCGGCCACGAACACGCCACTTGGGCTAATTGGTCTGCTCGGGGTAACGGGCGCCGCCACGTTTCTTTTCTGGACGCAGGCGAAGTTCAAGGCGGAAGCCAAAGCTTTGCTCGCGGTTCCCGAGGAAGACCGCCGCGAGTTCGTTACCAGAATTCACGGCCCTTTCCCGAAGAGTTTTTCCGCGCAAGCCTGGTTAATGTCGCAGCGGCAACGGTATTTGCTGCTCGCGTTTGTCTGCACATTGGCCACCCTGCTGCTCGGGTTCATCGTTCTTTACGGCAAGATCAACCGAACCGATCCAGCGCATCATCCGGAGCTTCGAAAGGCGTACGCCACTTTGCACAGCAAACTCGCCGCCCACGAACTCGCGGGCAGAAACCTGTACAATGCCTTTTGGGGTGCGTCAGTAAGAGCTGTAGACCCCGATCAGCAGACCGACGCTGATCTAACGGTCGCGATTTCCGCGTACAACAAGGTTTACGACGACCTGCGGCAGAATCGCTACGAGTACGAGAGCTCCGTCAAGCTATGGCTCGTCGAAGTGCCTGCCCTCGCCGACGAAACTTCGGATGTTCTGAATTACGGATTGATCGACGTGCATCAGAATGCGGTGAAGCCGCTCAACGTGCATGTCCGAGCGAAGGCAGAGGAGGTACGTGAGCTCCGGCTCAAGAACGATTCCGCCGCGAATGCGCGAATCGAGGCGCTTAAGCGCGACGCGAGCCAAGACATTCCAACTAAGTTGCAGGCCTTGCAGGAGGCACTGAATACGTACATCAAAGAGATCGATATTTTGACCCAGCGCATGGGGGAGTAATGAAGACTCGAATCTGGCGCGCTCGAATCGGTTTGGTCTTTCCCATTTTTGCCCTGGGGGTTCTGCCCGAGGCCTGTTCTGGGGGCGAACCTACGACTTACCCGGCGCGCGACGACTCAAAGGGCGGCGGCGGTCAGATGTCTGAGGGAGGGGCTAACGCAGGCGCGACAGGGAGGGGCGGAACTGGTGCCATGGGCGCGATAAGCGGCGCAGGCATTTCAGCTGCGACCTCCGAAACGACGAACGGTGGTGCGGGTGCAGTCGGGGACGCTGCGGCGGGAGTGGGTGGGGACGCTGCGGCGGGAGTGGGCGGAACGGCAGAGGGCGGAGCGGCGGGCGGTGGCGAGACGACCAGCCCGGGCGCGGCAGGGACGCCAGCGAGTGCGTCCAGAATACTAGACGCTTGGCCGAAGGAGGTTGCTTCCGGTCAACCCTTGCTCATTCTCGGGGAGAATCTTCGGACCGCCACTATCGAACTAAACGGCAAGGCTCTGCCGCCGGCTTGTTCCGACGGCTCTTGTAGCGACGCCACAAAGGCCGTCGTCTTCGTCCCGTCGAACTCGTCCGGCGCGGGATTGTTGAACACGCGAGGAAGTTTGCCAAGTCAAGGCGTACCAGTCCATGTCGTTTCGAGCGGCAGCATTGATTCGCCGGTCGCGCGTCCGACCAATCCGTTCATTCCGCGGTTCGTGACCGGTTATCCGCCAATTTCCGATCGTTGGATGAACGAGTGCAATCTCTACGACGATGGCTACTTCTTCTCGCAAACCCAGGTTGCGGGTGACTTCACGTTCTTCGGTGGCTCCAGCGATCCGAACATTCGCGGCAGCATCGCGGCAAGTACCGGGCTCATCCGGTTCTCCATGGGCAGCTCCGACGCAGACTATGTCGGAGTGTTTTCCGCCACGGTGCTCCCATATACCTCCCGCATCGTCGCCTTCCCCGTCCACGCCGGCGGCCAGCTCGTCCTTCTCAACTGTGACGAATCAAAAGCCGACACCTCCGGTAGTGTCTGCCCAAGCACCAACACCGGCAGTGCAAGTAATTTTAATGGTGGACCGACGGCGTGTCACCCGTGAGCGCTCCAGATTGCCGAACTTGCGAAGTCCCTCCCAAGTCTTAGGAAGTCGCCGCTTGTGAACCAACCCCCCTAAACTCGTCTTCGGCTGCTTGAAGAAGTTCACACAGTCGGTGGGTGCGCCCCAGGCGGCCGATCTGTGGCGCGTCCCTGAAGAGGGCAGTACACCGGTGAAGGACCACCCGTGGCAGTGGTCAACCATTGTGCCGAAGGCAGCACCGTTTACGCTTTCGTGGGCAGTCGCACGTCGCAGGCCGATCCCGCCCAACCGGCGAGCACTGGAAGCGGCACGTGCCGCCGAAGGCTGAGCCGGCTGCGCTGCGCCGGTGGCCATCAAAAAGTAAACTCTTCTACTCGGGAGCGTCATGGTGAGAAAGGCCTACGAAACCGCGGCTTTTGACGGGCGGATGGAAGCGTGTTCCTTCCTAGGTGCAAAGCTTCTTGAGCTCGTCCAGGGTCGCGCGTAGCAGCACGAGCATCGCTTGATCCTTCGTTCGGTTCAATCAGGCGCGCGAGCGAAAGCACCCTGAACCGCGCGCCGTCGACCTCAAGCCAATCACTGTCGGGCAGCAGGTCTTCGAACGTCGTGGCCGTCTCGCTCGTCGGCAGCAAATCGAGTGGACCGGCGGCGGTCTGCAGCAACTTGCGTCCACGACTCTGCAGATGCGATCGGTCCGGCACGATTCGCCGTGGATCGTACCGGAAGATCGCACGGAGCTCGGTCAGCGCTAGCTCTAGCCGAATGACGTTCGGCTCCGACAGCGCATGGACGATGTCCAAATCGATGGTGTGAACTGGCGCACCTTGCAGTACCGCTGCCATTCCGCCCACGACGCGAAGTCGACCTCGTGAGCAACGAGGGTCTGGATGATATCAGCGATCGCCGTTCGGCACGGGCATGGCTTGGCGTACGAGGTCGATCGTACCCTGCACGTGACGGAGGCGTTCGCTGGGCGTCAGGTCGAGCATCCAGCGAGTGAGCGTACGATCGACACCGGCGGCGTCGCACGCCGCCTCTGGTACCGTTGCCGCGACGTCGATGCCTTCGCCCACAGGCGGAACGCCTGCGTTTGCGGGTTCCCCCGTGGCTTGGCTCTTGGCTGCGCGATCCACGAGTTGAACTCTAGCGGAGGAATTTAACCGCGCAAAGGCGCCGATCTACGCGGCCGCGTTCAGCGCGGTTCTAAACTCTTCTACTAGGGCGCGCAACTCTACGACGTCGGCGAGAACTTCTCCCTTGCTGGCTTCGGTAGGGGTCGTGCTCGACGCAGACATCGTTGCGAGAGCCGCGGGCGCTTCGATGATGATTCGCCTTCGCCGACCGGTGTGTTCAACGAGATTTGGCAGGTAGCCCCATGAGCTGGTTAGGGCGCCGCTCGCAGCAGCTAGCTCCGGCGGGGCCGTTGGCTCCCCGGTCACTGGCAGTGTCGCCGCAGACTCCAGACTCCGACGGCAGCGCGTACCGCATTCCCCAGCGTGCAGCTGTTTCATGCGGAGCAGCGACTGCTCGGCTCCCAGCCACAACCATGCCGTTTCGATTCGGCTCGATCAAGGCTGTCGTTTCGCGCTCGTGCTGACCGCAGGAGAGCTAGCGTGCGCGTACGAGCGGAGTGTCGACCAGGTGCTCTCTGGTGAACCAACTTTGTGATTCATTGAGGCGCACGACATCGCTCACCAAGAGATCGTTCGTGCCGTCATCGCCCAGCTCGGCTGCGGCGCGCGCCAGCGTGCGTGCTTGGATCAAAATGTGCTCGTGCGCCTCGAGCAAACGAGAGAGCTGAACGGGCACTTCCTCACGCCCGTGGGGCGGGGTCTCGACTTTCGCCAGCGCCGCCACATGAGCTGCCATGGCAACGGCAACGCCCCCCAACGTTTGGATCCGCTCCGCCAGTTTATCGACGAGCTCGGCCTGCTCGTCGGCATGCTTGTCGAACAAAACATGCAACGAATAGAACGTTGGCCCCGAGACCTGCCAATGATGCTTCTTGTACATGTCTCGAAGCGAAGCCGTGTCCGCGAGAAGCTGATTGAGCGCCTCGACGGACGCCGCACGCGCGGCATCGCTCAGGCCGAGCGGGTAGCGCGTCAAAGTACCGAACGGCTGGGTTACCTTGCCGCGTTGGCCAATGAGTGGTTCTGCCTCTGAAATCGGCCGCCAATTTGCCTTCGTCTTCATTTTTTCATCCCTTCGGGGAGCGTATGTCCCTGGAGCGCCAACGCACAAAGCGTGCCGAGTGTACAAACGCGCGAGAGCGAAGTCGCACGAGGCGACCCAAGGTGCCTCGCGGGAGCGAGGCAGAGACGAGTCTGGGCGTGACGCCGACGCATCACCGCCGGGTCGGTAATTGAACCAAGCCGTCGACGGATGGGCGCAGTGACCAACTGTTGGCAGCTCGTTGACTCCGCTCACCCGTTACAGACGGTGAGAGCAGACTGCTCAGTGCTAACCGCAAGAATCTTTGGCGTTCGAACGTCGGAGAAGATCGAGTGAAGTGGATAGGCATAGCGTTCTTGTGTGCCGCGCAGAGGCCCAGTCTCACCGTGCGTTCTGAGCCATTCGTTAGCGCCGCTGCGGAAGCGCGGCGCGTCGCTGCCGGGATCCTCGTGGCGGCACGTCGCTTGCTCTATCGAGGAAGGGAATAACGGCATTCAAAGGAAGGGTTCACATGAACGTCGAAGAAATCGCTCTCCTCTCGCGCCCAGGTCTTTCACCATGATCTCGCCTCGACTCGATGCACGTCTAGGCCAGGAGCTCGCACGTCTTCTCCGAACCACGGATGCTGCGTGGCCCACGATCTTACGGTTGACAGTCGGAGGCATCATGCTGCCCCACGCGCTCCAGAAGACGCTCGGTGCGTTCGGAGGGGACGGCTTCTCGAAGACCGTTCAGCTATTCAATGCCTATTTGGGACTTCCGGCCGCGCTCGCCGTACTCGTCATCCTGCTCGAGCTGATCGGCTCGATTGGGCTTTTGCTGGGACTTTTCACTCGGCCAGCGGCGCTAGGCATCGGCGCCGTAATGCTCGGCGCGATCGGCACCGTTCACTTCCAGCACGGACTTTTCATGAATTGGTCCGGCAAGCAGCTGGGCGAAGGATTCGAGTACCATCTCCTCGTGCTCGCCATGGTCGTGGCAATCCTCATCGGTGGCAGCGGTCGGGGCGGACTAGATCGCGCCATTGCCAATAGGCTCACCATTACCTGAACCGACGGGTGGCCGGCGCGTGTAGAGCTCTGCCGCGCGCCAGCCACCCCTTTTCGATGGCTTCATCCGTCCGCGGGCGCAATGCCGAGCTTCGCCGCCATGCGGACGAGGTCGGGCAGCGATGCGGCCTCCATCTTCCGCATGACCTTGCCCCGCTGGACCTTCACCGTAATCTCCTGAGTGCCGAGCTGCGCGGCTATCTGCTTGTTCAGCATGCCGGAGATGACGTAGCGCATTACCTCTCGCTCCCGGGCGGTCAGCCTTCCGTAGCGTTCACCAAGCCGACTCGCATCGGCGTTCTGCCGAAGGATTCGTCGGCTGTGCTCCAACGCCTGCGCGATGCCTTCGACGAGCGCCGTGTCGTCGAACGGCTTCGTGAGAAACTCGATGGCGCCGGCCTTCATGGCCTGCACGGAGCGGTGGATATCGCCGTGTCCGGTAATGAAGACTATGGGCACGTGTTGGTGCGAGCGGGCGATGCGCTGCTGAAGCTCGAGGCCGCTCTGACCGGGCAGCTCGATGTCTAGCACGAGGCAGCTCACCTCAGGTACCTCGGAGCGCTGAAGGAACGCGTCCGGCGTGGCGAAAACCTCGACGCAATATCCCGCAGAGCGAATCAACGCGTCCAACGCGTCACGAATGGGCGGGCTATCGTCGACCACGAAGACCAAGCCGTGAGATTCAGGCATCCTTCCTCACGACGCCGCCCCAA
>Ga0247779_1001392_pt1 | contig 11717 bp, 12 predicted proteins | sample UWRJL221509R5_FD_179925 | JGI IMG/M metagenome (GOLD analysis project Ga0247779, IMG submission 179925) | Plant litter microbial communities from Arlington Agricultural Research Station in Wisconsin, United States - UWRJ-L221-509R-5 | ecosystem: Environmental > Terrestrial > Plant litter >...
TTTTTTTCAGAAATAGTTGGACAGCTTTTTCGTTATCTTTTGTATTGTGCCGTTACTGGCAGGAGGGTGGATGGTTGTGTCAATGCTGGGCCGCAGTTTACTCATGGCAAGGACCCTATGAAGTGTCTTCATGTTTCTTGGCTTGATTGTTTCAATGCTTGCAGTGTCTGTTTGGTCTTTCTGCTGTGACTTCTTCTGCAGTTTAATGGTCTTCACACTTTCTGTGTCACTTTCTTCTTCTTCTTCTTGCTGCGGTTTTTGATAGAATAGGGTCTTCTCCAAGTCTTCTTCTGAAGGTGTGATGAAAAACACCTTTTGCTAGATTCATTTGATTTTGAGGGTTCGTTTTCTTCCAAAGGTTTGTGGCATCATGTTTCCTGTTACGATTCGATCTTTTTCTTTTCCTTTTCATTCCCTGAATGCACGTTTCATAATGCGCAGCTTGCTGCGCATTAACTCCTGTTTGATATACGACCGACTTACGCATGTTTCTGATACTTGCCTCTATACCGAACGATAGCCTTGCTCTTGCCTCACATATATACGCACTATAGAGTGCTGTCCTTTACTATATAAACTCTAGTAGTTATTCTCCTGTTCTTTAGCTAGTTCTTAAGAATCAACTAGTTTTCTCTTCTTCTCTACTCGCTCTCAAAGTTTGCTCGCTACGACTTCAAGGCCTCTTCAGGATAATTCTTGTTTAGGAGTTATTCATACGAAACGCCTTTGGTCGTAACAAAAGAACTAGCTCTTTACTCGCTCTTCACCAAACTTGACCGTGAAGAAATTCCATCACGGAAACACCAAACGATCATTAACAGAACTCTTTCTGGGAAAGACGTTCTAATACTCCAAATACGTCCGACTACTATTCAGAACCCCACACACCGATCCAAGTCGAAGTCCAAGAACCAACTGTACGAAACTCACCGTCTATCAAAGAACTACTTGTACCTCTTCACCAATTATCACTCAACATGGGATCCACTGGAACAACCCCGACAACTTCTTCCACCGTCAAAATCAACCCTCCACCCGAATACGATGGAAATAAACAAAATTTCAACCAATTCTGGCAACAAGTCCATCTTTTTATCGATGGAAATCCCTCTCAATTCACCACCGAACAAACGAAGATCATCTTCGTACTCTCTTACTTAGCCAAAGGAGATGCAGCGACTTGGGCCGAATCGTTTGTCACCGCCAAGATGGACGATGCCCAAAAGAAGAACAAAACCAGTATCGAATATGGCACTTGGGCCAAATTCTCTAAAGAATTCCAAGAAGCGTTCAAATCTCAAAATGCCCAGAAGGACGCTCTACACGACCTCAACACCCTTCGCATGAAGAACAACTCAGCAGAGGATCATGTCGCACTATTCAAAACTCTAGTCACCAGATCCGGACTCAAAGAAGAGACAGATATCATCCGAAAATTCGAAGTATCTCTGGCAGACCACATCAGAGAAAGAATCAACCTCGGAGACGAACCCAAGGATCTCAAGGATTGGTATGAAAAAGCCGTCCAAACCGACAACAGATTCCGCAGACTCAAAGAAGATATTGGCCAAAATGCCAATACCTTCAAATACACTCGAGACATCCAAACCAACTATCGCCCAAATCGACAGTACTATAACCCTCGACCCCAAAACAACTATAGACAGGAAAGGGACCCCAACGCAATGGACATCGATGTCCTCAAAGCCGACGAACAAACTACCCTCATGAAGAAGGGAGCATGCTTCAATTGCAAGGAAACAGGCCACCTTGCACGAGACTGCCCCAAACCACGAGGCAATCGGCCTCAAGGCAACCCCAACTACAGAGGAAATAATTTCAATTCAAACTACCGATACAACAATAACAATCGTCCCAACTATATGAACCAGAACCCTTCCCCAAATTGCAAAAACCTCGCCCAACAAGTCCGCTCTATGAGCAAAGAGGAAAAACGCGAATTTTACCTTGCTGCCTTTGAGCCAGAAACCAACGAAGAAGCCGAAGAAGAAGATCAGGGTTTTTAGACAAGGGACCTGCATCGACGGCAGTCACCCCTTCATTATCTATCTCACATGTACTGGTAGCACGCATTGACAAGAAATCTATTTATATACCGATTTCATTCAAAGCTGCCAGTATGTCTCAAACCGTCGAAAAAGAAGAAGCACTAGCCGACACCGGAGCATCGGGAAGATTTATTGACAAAGCATACGCACAAAAACTCCGAATTCCAAAAATAGCTTTGAAACAATTGATTGACGTTTACAACGTGGACGGAACCCTAAACAGGAAAGAGACGATCACCCATTATGTCAGAATCCTCATGACCATCGGAGGAAGAACCAAATGGCAAACATTTTACTGCACCGGATTAGGAAAACAACGGATCATTCTCGGCCTACCATGGTTCTGAGAAAATAATCCCATTATTGACTGGGAAACCGGACATGTTTCCTGGAGGATAAAGAACCAAGAAGTACGAAGAATCCAAATAAAGAAAGTCAAAAAGGAGAAGATTGAACAAGAAGGACAAGAAGAAGAACTGGATCTCCTTCTACGATATATAAACGGAGAACTCCTCGAAAACGAACCTGAATGGATCAGAACAAAAATCACAACTTCCCAAAACCTGGCTTTAAAACACGAAGAAGTCAAAAAGGAAAGACCAGTCGAAGACATCGTACCTTTACAGTTTCACGATTTCCTTAAGGTGTTTGACAAAGAAGCATCTGATCGATTCCCAACTTCAAAGCCCTGGGATCACAAAATCAAAATGAAAGAAGGATTCGAACCGAAATTGTACAAAACATACAACTTAACACCAGAAGAAACCAAAGAACTCGATTCATTCTTGGACGAACAATTAGCAAAAGGATACATTCGTCCATCAAAATCACCAATGGCATCCCCATTCTTCTTTGTATCTAAAAAGGATGGAAAACTTCGACCCTGCCAAGACTATCGTTATCTGAACGAATGGACCATCAAGAACGCCTATCCTCTTCCCCTAATTTCTGAACTCTTAGACAAACTCAAAGGAGCGAAACTATTCACAAAGTTTGACGTACGATGGAGATACAACAATATTCGAATCAAGAAAGGCGATGAATGGAAAGCCGCTTTTAAAACCAACAAAGGACTATTCGAACCGACTGTCATGTTCTTCGGCATGTGCAATTCGCCAGCTACCTTCCAAGCCATGATGGACAGCATTTTCAAAGATCTCATAACAGAAGGACTTATCATCGTCTATATGGACGACATTCTAATTTTCGCAAAAGACAAACGACAACTCGACGAAATCACACGAAAAGTCTTACAGAGACTTCAAGAAAATGACCTATACCTGAAGCCAGAAAAATGTTCATTCGAAAAAACCAAAATCGACCACCTAGGCATGATCATCGAAGAAGGAAAGATTTCCATGGACCCAACGAAACTCAAAGGAATCTGAGATTGGCCAGTTCCAAAAACAGTCAAACAAATCCGATCCTTTTTAGGATTTGGCAACTTCTATCGACGATTCATTAGAAGATATTCTGATATAGCAAAACCACTTAACACCCTCCTTCAGAAGAACAAAGGATTTATCTGGAACGAAGAAGCACAGAAGTCATTCGAAACTTTGAAACAGAAATTCACCGAAGAACCCGTACTAATGATGCCTGACACGTCAAAACCTTTCCAAATCGAATCAGACGCATCAAAATACGCATCAGGCGCTGTACTCACCCAATTAGATAACAACGGGAGCCGACATCCATGCGCGTTTATCTCAAAAACATTTAATGAAGCAGAACAAAACTACGAAATATATGATCGAGAACTCTTAGCCATCATTCTATCACTACAGGAATGGAGACATTATATCCAAGGATCACCTTTCGAAACAACGGTACTCTCAGATCACAAGAACCTTACGTATTTCAAGAGTGCACAAAAACTTAAACGTCGACAAGCTTGATGGTCTCTATACCTCTCCGAGTTTAATATTAAACTCATACACACTCCTGGAACCAAAATGGTTCAATCAGACTCCCTTTCCAGACGACCAGACCTATGCCCAGAAGAAGACCACGACAACGAAAACAAAATCCTATTGCCCGAAGGATTATTCATAAATTTAATCGACACCGAGCTTCAACAGCAAATCGCAAAATCAGACAAATACGATATGGACGCAGCCAACGCAATCAAGATTTTACTCGAAAAAGGACCAAGAGAAATTAACAACAAACTCGAAGAATGGACAATCGAACAATTCGAAGGAAAGAATATCTTATTCTACCAAGGAAGGAACTACGTACCCAACAATCTCGAACTACGAAAGCACATTGTCCACAAATATCACGACACTATCACTGCAGGACATCCAGGAGAACTCGAAACCTTCAACACAGTAAGACGACACTACTGGTGGCCAGGAATGCGTATCTTTGTAAAGAACTACGTAAAAGGATGTGGAAAATGCCAACAGTTTAAAATTAACAGGAATCCAACAAATCCGGCATTTTTACCTATCCAAGGCGCCAAATCAAACCGACCTTTCGCAAATTGCTCAATGGACATGATCACCGATCTACCAACAATTGATGGATACGACTCAATATTATCCGTAGTGGACCACGGACTTACGAAGGGGGTAATTTTCATCCCTGCTCGAAAACCGTCACAGAAGAAGGAGTAGGAAAACTTTTACTCGAAAATGTATACCGACAATTCGGTCTCCCCGACAGCTTTCTCTCTGACAGAGGACCACAGTTCGCCGCCAAATCATTCAGAGAACTTCTGAAACTCCTTGGAATCGAATCGAAACTCACGACTGCATACCATCCACAAGGAGACGGAACCACAGAACGTTTTAATCAAGAAATCGAAGCATACCTCGCCATCTTTTGCTCTTCAAACTCCGAAACGTGGAAAGACGCATTACCAACCCTTGAATTCACACACAACGACAGAAAGCATGCAGACAGACAACATTCACCCTTCGAACTCATGATGGGCACACAACCACTTGCCATCCCCACTTCGTTTGAAAACACGAGGTTTCCATCAGTAGAAGAACGACTCAAGAAAAATGACTCAAGAACCTTCTCAAAGATCAAGAAGAAGCTATCGCAGCACATGAAATGGCACGAGCCCGAATGATCACACAGAAGAAAGGAAAGACCATCAACTTCAAAATCGGTCAGAAAGTCTGGTTAGACTCTCGAAATCTCAAAACCTACAACAACAAGAAGCTTTCACCTCGACAAGAGGGACCATTCAAGATCCTCGAACAAAAAGGACCAGTTACATTCAAACTCAAACTACCAAACACCTGGAGGATACATGACGTCTTCCACGCTTCACTATTAATGCCGTACACCGAAAACGACATTTACAGATCTAATTTCCCTGAACGGCCACCGGAGCTTATCAATGAAGAAGAACATTACAAAATCGAAGCCATCATTTCACATCGAAAGCAAGGCAAGCCAAGAAAAGGACAACCCCAGAAATATAAATATCTGGTCAAATGGGCCAGATATTCCGTAAGCAGTAACTCGTGGGAACCTCCGGAAATGTTCGGAACCACCGGAAAAACTATTCTCAACGACTACCAAAAGAAACACGGACTTCCCTTGACAAGATAATCAAACCATCGAAAACATGTACCCAAATATCCCTTCCATCGTTCTCACTACTCTTTCTGGAAAACTCCAGATCCTTCACGAAGGAAACACGATGCCTCGAACTTTTGGAAGAAGACGAACCGCCGAAATCAAATGAATTCAAAGAAAGGTGTTTTTCATCACACCTTCAGAAGAAGACCTGGAACAAACCCTATTCTATCAAAAACCGCAGCAAGAAGAAGATGAAGAAGAAGAAAGTGATGTGGAAAGTGTGGAAACTATTAAACCACAGAAGAAACCGCAGCAAGAAGACCAAACGGACGCAGAAAGCACCAGAACCATCAGACCTGCAATCAAGAAGACACTCTGCAGGGTCCTCGGCATGAGGAAGCTGCGCCCCAGCATTGACTTGACCATCCATCCTCCTACAGGCAACACCACGATGCGAAAGATAACGAGGAAGTTATCCGACTACTTCTGAAGACAATAAAAACAAACAACCATCGACGAAACAACCCAGTTCCAATTCCTCATTCCAACTATCACAAACTCTTCTATTAACCCGCTCTCAACTTCTCATTCAACCAAAATGTTCGCTTTTATCAACAATTTCATCACCAACCATGTCTTCCCCATCCACTACCTTGAATTCCACAACGCTACCGCCAACTTCCAAGAACGAAACATCCTTCTCGAACTCGCCGCCCCTTATCCTGCCGTTGAAGAACGACTTCAAAACCTTTTCAACGTCGAACAAGAAGTCCATCAACTCAAACAGCGTCTCGAAGATCTTCAAAAACTTTCTTGTCTCATGCTCGACGACCTATGCGAAGAAGGATTCGATCACCTCACTAGGAACTTTTGGGAAAGCCGACGAAACTATCAACAAGAACTGGCCAACAACCACGTCACACCAAACCCATATCCTGTCGGCCATCCTCTGAATCCCATCACTATCGAATTCCCTGAACACATCACTCCTCGATCACCTATTCATACCCTGGATCATACCACTCCAGAATCCACTCCAGACCCCAATGACATCCAAACCCCAGATTACATTCGCTCCTTAAACGTCATTACAGAAGAAGGAGAAGTTGAAGAGATCCTCAATCTGGACCATCCTATACGACCAGTTGTTATTTCACGTTCCTCATCCATTTCTTCTGCACCCACTCTCGTCGCTCCTCCGTCCCACTCCATTCCACACTTTATCGACAATTTAATCACCTCGTTGGGAGAAGTTATCACTACACGACGATCCCCCATTCCACGACCACGAGGTCCCCGACCTTCTACCTCCGCCATCACCATTGAAGAAACAACACGTAGAGAAAGATGATCACAACGAGGAACCCCCACCTGTTACCGATGCCATCGTCAAGGTCACCTTCAACGAAACTGTCCCACTCGTCTAACTCGACCTCGACCAATCTGAAGAACGTCAAATCTGGAAGCTTTGACGATAGAACGGGGGTAATGTTACGATTCGATCTTTTTCTTTTCCTTTTCATTCCCTGAATGCACGTTTCATAATGCGCAGCTTGCTGCGCATTAACTCCTGTTTGATATACGACCGACTTACGCATGTTTCTGATACTTGCCTCTATACCGAACGATAGCCTTGCTCTTGCCTCACATATATACGCACTATAGAGTGCTGTCCTTTACTATATAAACTCTAGTAGTTATTCTCCTGTTCTTTAGCTAGTTCTTAAGAATCAACTAGTTTTCTCTTCTTCTCTACTCGCTCTCAAAGTTTGCTCGCTACGACTTCAAGGCCTCTTCAGGATAATTCTTGTTTAGGAGTTATTCATACGAAACGCCTTTGGTCGTAACATTTCCTTTGTGGAGGATCTGGAGTTTTCCCAAAGGAGTAGTGAGGATGATAGAAGGGATGTTCAAGTACATGTTTTCGATGGTTTGATTATCTTGTTAGGAGGAGACCGTGTTTCTTTTGATAATTGTTGAGGGTAATTTTTCCTGTAGTTCTGACCATTTCCAGTGGTTCCCACAAGTTGCTGCTTACGAAATATCCAGTCCATTTGACTAGATATTTATATTTTTGGGGTTGTCCTTTTCTTGGTTTGCCTTGTTTTTGATGGGAAATGATGGCTTCAATTTCGTAATGTTCTTCTTCATTGATAAGTTCTGGTGGCCGTTCAGGGAAATTAGATCCGTAGGTGTCATTTTTTGTCTAGGGCATCAATAATGAGGTGTGGAAGACGTCGTGTATCCTCCAGGTAATTGGTAATTTGATTTTGAATGTGACTGGTCCTTTTTGTTCTAAAATCTTGAATGGTCCTTCTCGTCAAGGTGAGAGCTTCTTGTTGTTATACGTCTTGAGATTTTGGGAGTCTAGCCATACTTTCTGACCGGTTTTGAAGTTGACTGTCTTTCTTTTTTTTCATGTGATCATTCGGACTTGAGCTAATTCATGTGCTGCGATAGCTTCTTCTTGATCTTTGAGAAGGTTCTTAAGACATTCTTCGACTGATGGAAACTTCGTGTTTTCAAATAAAGTAGGGATGACAAGGGGTTGTGTTCCCATGATGAGTTCGAGGGGTGATCATTGTCTGTCCACATATTTTCTATCATTGCGTGTGAATTCGAGAGTGGGTAAGACGTCTTTCCACGTTTCAGGGTTTGAAGAGCAAAAGATAGCAAGGTGTGCTTCAATTTCCTGGTTAAAACATTCTGTGGTTCCGTCTCCTTGTGGATGATATGCTTTCGTGAGTTTAGATTCAACTCCGAAGAGTTTCAGGAGTTCTCTGAATGCTTTGGCGGTGAATTGTGGTCCTCTATCCGAGAGAAAGCTGTCGGAGAGGCCAAATCGTCGGTATACATTTTTGAGTAGGAGTTTTCCAACTTCTTCTTTGGTAACAGTTTTCGAACAGGGGATGAAGATTACCCCCTTTGTAGGTCCGTGGTCCACCACAGCTAAAATTGAATCGTATCTGTTGATTACTGGTAAATCTGTGATCATATCCATTAAGCAATTTGCAAATGGTCAATTTGATTTAACATTTTGGATAGGTAAAAATGCCGGATTTGTGGGGTTTCTGTTGATTTTGAATTGTTGACATTTTCCACATCCTTTTACATAGTTCTTTACGAAGATACACATTCCTGGCCACCAGTAATGTTGTCGTACTGTGTTGAAAGTTTTGAGTTCTCCTAGATGTCCTGTAGTGACAGTGTTGTGATATTTGTGAGTGACATGTTTTCGTAGTTCAAGATCGTTGGGTACATAGTTTCTTCCTTGGTAGAATAAAATATTCTTTCCTTCAAATTGTTCGATTGTCCATTCTTCGAGTTTGCTGTTGAGTTCTTTCAGTCTTTTTTCGAGTAATATTTTGATTGCATTGGCTGCATCCATATTGTATTTGTCTGATTTTGCAATTCATTGTTGGAGTTCGGTGTTAATCAAATTTAAGTAGATAATGAGAGAATGATAATGTCTCGCAGTGATAACAAGCATATTGACATGAAATGATGCAATAACATGTAGGATTCATGATGAGAACATGAGATAAATTTTATGTATGTATCAAGCATATATTTTGCACTCATGACCATGACCCTCTAAGATGGTCAATTTTACATGCATACAGTAGAACACAATTCTGAGTACGACCAATTTTGAAGTTCAATTTCATGTATGTGTGAAACATGTATCACGAACATGACCTTCTAAGATGGTCAATTCCACATACATATAATGCAACATGTTCATGAGTACAACCGACTCTGAAGTTCAATTTTACAGTCACATAATTATAGAAATGTGCAAGCAGAGTTGTGTAGTAGATCTGCAGGGTTGTCCACCAAAGGCTGCACGGTTCAGCATAAAATGCCCAGGGTTCAGCAAATATAGCTCTAGGGTTTTGCCAGGGTTCTGAATTTTTTTCACCAATAACCCTAACCCTAAGTATTTGGAGCTTGGCTTTTCAAAGACAGCAACATGAGTTGTTTCTATAATGGTCTTGAGGTTGTTATTTGGTTCTTTGTTAAAAAAACAAAGTATGATACAGTATAGTACTTTGATATATCACATGTTTATTAGAATCATGCAAGACAATGGGTTTTGTGATTAAAAAACCCTCTTGCATCATCTCATTTTGTTTCTCTGAGTTCTTTAGTCTGTCAGGGCACATGTTGGTGTCCACCCCTATCCGTTATCTAACCCCTTACGGACATTCTAGACACAGCCTATCTATTATTAGTACTCGCTCCCACGTCTATCATTGCCTCCTGTTTCATCTATTGATAGTTGCATTCTTCTATTGACGAGTTACCCTAGCCCGGAAAGTAGTTACTCCGGTCTCCATGTATATAATAGGGTCCTGGGGCTATTGTAGAGCCCCAGCTTCGTTATCAACTTGGTCTTTGGGCTTCCTTCTCATCTGACTTTAGTCAATTCCTGACATAGTCCTTTGCGAGATGCTACAATGTGTCTCAATCCATCTTGCATTTTGCAGAACACTGCTTTGTGATCTCACAGAATGCATCAGTGTCTCGCACATTGCAAGAACCTCTCATGTGTTTATTTATTACATTGCAAGATGCTATCATGTATTGCACTTTGTCTTGCACATCAAAGAACATTATTTGATACATATATTGTTCCTCACAGAATGTAATACTGTCTCCCGTGCATTGCAAGAACTCTCACATGTTTTTTTAGTGTATCGCAAAATGATCCCCTGTCCTGCACTCTATCTTGCACTTGACATAACACTGCTCTATTACATATAATCTCTCGCAGTATGCCTTGATGTCTTGTATCTTTCAGAAGATTGCTTTCCATCGTCCATACATTAGAACAATCAGAAAGCCATATGTATTCTTTGCCTCAAATGTTGTATATATACATGTAGTCAATAATATTTACTGACTACAAAAGTTATGTATCATCAGAAACATCCTTGCCATTATCCTCCAACACCTGCAAAAGTGTTTCTATCTGACTATATAATGCAAATAAGGTACCCCGATTGTTATCGTCCTTTATTTCCATATCCAATAGAACTGTGTGTGTGGTGGAGGCAAAGAGAGCCTCTGTCGCAGCATCACTCTTTGCGAGAGAACTCTTGATGTCCTGAAGGTCGCTCGCAAATCTGTCCATGCGAACACCGAATTGTGAGAGTTGTGCTTGGATAGATTGAAGCAATGTTATGATTTCATTGCTGGGGGCAGGAGTGTTTGATCCTGAAGCTACAGCAGAGGGAATTATGGAAGATGATGGGAAAGGATGCTTGGTGAGTTCCACCACTGGAACAAGCCTTGATCGCTCGGCGAAGCTCTGCAGATGATTTCAGATATGGATTCTGAATCGCCAGTTCCATGGATAGGCAGGCTGAGCCCATTTGCTCCAATGGAGTCAGTTTGAAAAAACTCTAAAAGGAAGTATAGAATAAGCTATATATTATCTCAATCTGAGGCCTGGTATGGAAATCAAGCAAACCTGAAGAAAATATAACATACCTGAATGATAAACTTGTATTTACACATAATCCTGAGCTTCATTCCTAAAGTTTGCTTTGTATCAGACATATGGTGATGGGAATGCTTTTCCAAAAATATCCAAAAAATGAGATGATGGTGGTTCAGGTTCAAAAGGAATGCAAATACATGTAAATAGAACATGCATTTATATATATCAAATCATATGATATATTACATAAGAATATTACACAAGCAATTCATGCAACATGTACCTTTATGACAATTTAGATCCTTAAAATAATCAGAAACTTTGTTTTGCGAGGGGCAATGGCCCAGTCGCAATTGAAATAACCAATCATAAATAAAGTGGCGAGCTTACATTGAGTTACAGAATGCATAATGTCATAAAAGATATAGGAAACAAGACGTGGGCAATAGAAATAGCCTAACATTGGAACGAAACGAGGTTGACATCAGGGCCAGAGGGGAGTTGCACTTTCGCCGAGGCTGGTGTTTCGTCGTAGAATCCATGGTACAGTGCGGTACTGGCAGTACCGCCGAGTTTGGTATCACGGATTAGTGTGCACGATGCCTATCGGAAAGAAGTAGTATCTGCGTACATCGTCCACGAAGCGGCCCCAGATCGTG
>Ga0247779_1001393_pt1 | contig 11716 bp, 11 predicted proteins | sample UWRJL221509R5_FD_179925 | JGI IMG/M metagenome (GOLD analysis project Ga0247779, IMG submission 179925) | Plant litter microbial communities from Arlington Agricultural Research Station in Wisconsin, United States - UWRJ-L221-509R-5 | ecosystem: Environmental > Terrestrial > Plant litter >...
TGCGCAAATGACAAACGCGAACCCTGGATATGCCCCCCAAGCCCAATATCCTCCCATGCCACAACCACAGCAACCACAGCCGGCTCAAGTCCCCGTTGTTAACCCCCCGCAACCAATGAATACTTATCCTCAGGTTTAATAGCTCGATGAAAGTGGATTGGCATTCATCTTTTCCTCATTCGTCTTGAAGCTCATCGAAAGTATATATTTAATTGTGTTAGCACAGAGCGAATTTTCATAATATACATGCTTTAGGGTGTGATTTTTTTTCTCTGACATTCAGCATTTGCCGTCCATATGACAATATCATTATCTCCTGTAAATGCTTCTAATGATGGACGGATGCCAAATGTATGTGCCTGTGTCGAACCATATTGGATTGTTCGTCGTGTAAAGTTGTGGCATGTCAAACAATACATGGGAATTGGATTCTCGTTCCCTAAGCGACGATACGATGATTGATAGTCAGACGAAAATATGGTTTGTTTGACGAGGAAAGCTTAAAGATAGATGTCTAAAATTCTGGACTCAATGATTCCTTCGGTCATTGGTATATAAACTCGAGTACAGCCATATATCTTTAACCTGTATCATTATCATTAAGCCACTCGACAGATTGACGGATGGGCAAGCAATTATCAAGAGGCTGTTGTTTTGTCTTGACTCACGCCAATGAGAGAATGATAAACAGTTTTTGAGTACAGTTTGTTCTCGTTCGCCGAAGAAAGTTTAAATAATATTGACACTCACGGTGAACGATAAAGCAATGTTAACTTCGTCTAGCATAGGCAACGTTTGAATATGGATAGAAGCCCGTAAATTACCATCAATATTTAAGGACAAAATCTGGGCAGAAATACGTCTATTTCCGAATTTGGACGAATTTCGGCGACTTTTACTTTCCTCACCGCCACCATCCCTGATAACAACAAGAAAATGAAAGTCAATATTGATACAGTCCTGGTAGGAAAGAGTGTTGTATTGGTGCCATATCGTCCCGAACACGTCCCAGTATGTGTCGAAAACACTGACCAAAAAAAGAGTTCCTGACCACCCAGCAGAAATACCATCAATGGATGCTTGACGAAGACTTACGAACCTTAACAGCAAGTGAACCCTTGACTCTACAAGAAGAATATGATATGCAAGGTAATCTGCGAGCCCCGATCTTCTCATTAGACATGGTCTGACTTGAGAAATTCAAGAGAAATGGCAGTTGGATGAAGATAAACTGACTTTTATAATCCTTTCTCGCGAAGCGATAGAGGGCGACCAAGAGACGTTTGATAAGGATGAGAAAGTTTCGCCAACGAACGAGAATCTCTCGAAGCATCCCATGGTCGGAGATGTAAACATTTTCTTCCACGGAACAGTTTCAGCGTTTACAGAAAATAAAGACGATGACGACGACGACAAATTTAATGCCGAAGTCGAGATCATGATTGCAGGTACGTATCCAGTGATAAAAGGAAGCCAATATGGCTTATATCTGTACAGAGCCGTCATTTCGTCGAAAGGGATTGGCAATGGAAGCTCTCCAGTTGATGCTGGGTTATGCAACTGGTCAACCCCAGATCTTCAACCTCGACAATTCCATCCCAGATTCCAAGTTGAATATTCCTCCCCGAGCCTTGATCACACGGATATCAGATTCAAACCTGCCAAGCATAAGATTGTTTGAGAAACTCGGATTCAAGGTCACGAAACGAGTCGAGGTCTTCCAGGAGGTGGAATTGCGCTTCAGTCTGCGTTGAACGTTGAGGCCTAAGGGTTGGACCCTGGACGAGCCCTGGAGCTCCGGAGACCGGAAGTGTCCGGTTTCTCTTCACGGCAAAGGCACATCGTGATTGGCGTTGGTTGTTGATCTGGATCACCAACAAGGCAACTCGTCCCTGAATCTAATCATCTCTTTATTATCGTTTGTATGAACCACTGGCACCAGCGGTGAATAAGGGCGTTTCTTGAGTTATATTGCTTTAGTATGTATCACATGTTACATAATTTTTTCGATTCTAAGAACGTTTTAGAACAGTCTCTATCATGATGCTTCAAGATTTCATAGATTTTTCAATTAATGAGCTCATGACATTTGAATCCGGTAATAATAGTGGGCCAATTGCGGGAATTCAGTGAATCCAATAGGGCGAGCGCCCACGGCACCTCCACCCGTTATCAATCCGAGAAGATCTGGGGCTCTTTGAACACCTTCAACCATGTCCGAATTGCCACCTCTAACCTTCGATTTCCCTACCCCGCATTCTGGGGGTATGGACACTCATATTTTGGTGCCAGACACACCTCCGTCCGCGAATGAAACGTTGGGATTTGATAGGCCCGTACGACCTGCTTTGCATACAGGGTTCTCATCCACTTCATCTGCGACCACAACACTTGAGAAGAACCATGAAGAGCTCTGGAAAAACCTGTCACAATTTTATGATAATAATGAAGAAGTGATCAACAAAAGTCTGTCTACCGACCTCGCGGCAGCAGCAAAAGATGAAAAAACCACAGAGGTGCAAATTGCTATCGACTCATTTGTGGAGACTGCAAATGTGGTGCTAGAGGGCTTGGTTGCTCTCGGAAACGTCCATCCTATACTTGGAGGTGCGTTTTGCTTCATTTTACTGTATATGTCAACAACGTGATGAAGAGCAGTCGCGATTTTCGCATTTCACTCGGTGATGAGGCTAGACCTTGCCCGCCGAGACAACAACAAGAAGGTCCTGGCGGTGAAATTGCAGATGCAAAACATGATGTGCACGATGTTCCAGTGAGTCGCACTTGGTGTTAACCCGATACATCTTGGACTTACGGGTGGTCCCAAAGACTTCGCAATCTAAAGCACGTTCACGTCCGTGAATTACAAAGGGAGCAGGAGAAAGAACGACTACAACGATTGATCAAAGTTATCGCCGACGATATCACAAAATGCGGAAGTGACCTGAATTACTACATGGATCGCAAATTTGTTTGTGAGTGATGAGATCATCTTTCATGGACGTTGATTCCTGAGCTAAGTGATTAGCAAAACTTCTAAATGCGAAGGCTTACGAACGCAGATTCGCGGATCACATCGAAACATTTGTCCAGCATCGATCCGAACTCCAAAATTCAATTACAGCTTACATCGCCGCTGGTATGGACACTGCGAATATTGCGATAAACAGCGTGGAGGAGAAAGTTGACAAGATAGATCAAAGGCTGGACGCTTTCATCAAGAAGTTGTTTCGAAAACTTGACACCTCTCGAGAAATCGAAGTTCTGTCCTTCGTTGATCAGCATGGAGGGAATAAAGAATGTATTTCGAAGGACGAACTCCTGTTGAAGCTTCTTGCAAGGGCAGGCGAGAGCTTAGACAGCGAAAGATGGGCCATGGACAAGGCAGAGTTACTCGCTGAATATCGGAAGAATTTGTTCAACGAGATGAACGAAAATTTGGACGCGGTGTTAAGGCATAACTTGAGCCGGTTTGAAAGACTACTCGCTGTACAAAACAACAATATGGAACGAATATCGGCACAGATACAGAACCAGGGATATCAGCACGATGATCACTCAATGAAGTTGGACAAACTTGTCAGCACCTCCATTCTAATCTTGGAAGAAGGAAAGCTTATTAAAAAAGCTGTCGTACCGAACTCCAAAGTCAAGTTGAAAGATCCTGTCAGTCATTTTCTTTTTATCACATTACTGTTGCTGGCACTTGAAAAGGACAGCGTTGCTCATTCTTCATTCAGGAATTTCAACAAATATGGGATCGAATGGTAATTGTATCAAATATATTAAACCGTCTCCTAGACTGAATATGTCCGACAGGGTTTGAGGCGGAGCGTAAAGGCGAAGAACTTTGTTTTAACATTCCGTGATCATCTTCTCAGCGATCGGTCCATGCCTGGAACTCCGTATCCTTCCACAAATAACAATCATTTCAACGGGCAATCATCTTCTTTACTCATGTCATCTACTCCCATGTCGGGCAATGAACCTCTCCCTACGCCTAGTAATCTGAGGCCCGACGGAGATCAAGACCTATGGGTGTTCGACTACATAGACGTCCAGCATGTCCAGCCCATCGTTGAGGCAATGGATGAAGATGGCTCTGGATTTATCAGTGTGAAAGAAGCCAACAAGTTCGCTCTTTCGCGGCCCAAAGGAATGAAGTATGACGTTCATTCTCCCTTATCTTCGTCATAGTTGACCAAAGTTTACTTAAAGCTTGCTGCATTGGATCGCGTTTTGGGCCGCAGGTTAGCACTTCGTCTTGCCTTCATGCGCAACAAAATTTCATGTTTGTGGATGACTCTATAGGATGGCACATTAACCTGACATACTATTATCACAAGATTTATACAACAATGATTGAAATACATCAAGCCCTTGAAGACGCCCATCCATCGAATAGAAGCTATGTCGAGATATACGTCAATTACTACTACTTCATTCGTATAGAGGGGGTACTCAGGTCAATCAAAGTTCTACCGGACGACGCCCGACATGAACCAAAGCTGGTAGAAATAGCTGAAAACATGAGGAACCTCCAAGAGCAAAGGCTTTTTGCTAATCTGAGCGAGATTTCATTCCTGCTGCAATCACCTGCCAACGTCCTTCTTGTTGCGGGTGTAGCTAGGGCTGAAACGGTATGTAGTCGAGTTTTTGTATCTTGAAATATCCGCTCATTAATTTTCAAAGTGGATTCTACCCCTGATCTATCTTCTTCTGAAGCGTCATCTAGAAATTATCAAGCTAGCGCAGAAGCATGTAATAAGTGAAAAGGAGCTACCAGCTCATAGCGAATCGTTCATGCACATCTTCAATGTATTCGATGAGCGCATGCGCAATCTAGAAGGTCGTGCCCTTCTTATTTCAACTTGTAATCGTTCTGACTGCCTATATAGTTATTTTTCTGCAAATTTATCGTGAAACTGAAGCACAATTTGGCAATCATGCGTATGGAATGGTTCGTCTTGTCCCATTGTTTCCAGATCTTATTTTCACTGAGTGAAAATAGTTTTATACTTCGTTCAAAAACACGACCAATATCGAGCTTCACAACAAGTTGTTCTATTACAGAGATACTAAGGGAATCGGCCCGAAAGCTGAACCTGAATCAGTACTTGAAGAGCCTACGAGTGAGCCAGGACAGGAGGAAACGGAAGGAAAGGTTAGAAAGGAAGAGAAACAGAAACCGGTGGACACCTCCATCCTGAACCAGACACCAGACGATAACTTCACCTACACCGAAGTAGACTTATATCCAGATTCATCGCCTCCGGATCATACTCCTCACTCTATTGAAGGATCGTGGATGGGTGTATGTTATCGGTCCACAAATCCTCTTATCGCGTACCAAGGATGCCTCGAGATCAGAATTGGCCCTGTAATAGATTGCAAGCTCGTTGGGAAAGCTCGCTCCTACCTTGGCTCGCTAAATCTTGAGGGTCATATCCAAAAGGTGACGGACGTTGAAGGAGAATCATTTGATGTCGTGTTTAAAATCGTCTCAGTGACTTTCAGTGATATATGGTGCAAAGGACGATATAACCCTTCCAAGGATGCTATTCGTGGTCAGTGGGTTCTTCCGGTGGAAGGTGATTCTGAGGATGTATTCAAATTCCCCGGGCCAGAAGAGTTGGCCGATAGAGCGTCCGGCGAGTTTGTTATCACCCGTACACCTATGGACGTCTACAGATTCCGACACATTATCGATTGCCCTGGTGTAAACCCTTTATGGACAACTGCGAAGCGACGATGGTCCTATGCCATTGAAGCTGTGATTTCCCGTACGAAGCGTGCAATGAATTCATCTAAAGTTGTTAAATCACGGTTGGCAGAACGAACAGCATGGATTGAATTGGCGACACGCGACTACCTGGAAAGTCACATTCGCACCACGAGGGGTCACCTAACGGATCTGGGTCGGCAAGAATTATTAACACTTACCTGGACGGTACCGCCAGAAAACGCTGCTATTTACGAGAAGCTTTCAATTTATCTTCATAACAGGATGAATTATCATCGGTATGTGCACAGAATTTTAATTGTGATAGTCTTCCTAACGTATGATATTTTGATACTTAGAGGGTTGATGGTTTGCGATGTCTGCGACCAGCGAGTGACGTTTACCCGATTTGTGTGCATTACCTGTGTTGAAGAAGACTTCAGCAATCAGGTGGACCTTTGTCCTGAGTGTATTGAGTCGCGCAGCTTTAGTCAGAAGAGGAGTTTTGTACATCACCTTTCTCATTCTCTCATTCGAGCTACTGTCCGACTCCACTATTGCGAAATGGCTGGTCTCATTTTGCAGGCGAGATCCCTCTCGGAAAGGATCAAAGCGTCTTTCACCGCTGCCAACTCCAGAAAAGCATCTGAATTAGATATGGATATCAAGTCGACAAAATATTCCGAAAGTAAGGCGTCTAAAGATCTTGAGTTGGAAAATATTGTGACCAGTCGGCCTTCCTTGACACCGTTGATATGTGCTTGCTGCTTGAAGGAGCTGACTCTCCCTTGTTGGGGATGTGTCACATGTGGTGAGGATATCTTCTTTTTTCAATACTTGTGCACGCTGATGTCTCTCTTCTAGCACTTGACACCCTTCTCTGCTTGGAGTGCGAATACAATAATGAACCAATCTTGCCGCGCGAAGGCTTTTCGGGGATTCACAACCGAAAACACCCACTACTTCGAATTAATGATAGCACCGAGGTTAAAACCACGATCGAGCCCAAGACAACCCGCCTGGAGAGACGCCTTGTAGAGATGGAAGAACGATTAGGAGCAGGCATCAATGAAAAGCTGTCAATACTTGGGGAAAAAGTTAACACTCGTTTAGACGCCATCCAAACTGAAATGAAAGCTACAACTGTTCAGGAAGTTGCCAGGCTTGTGGACATGAACGGCGAACTTCCTGGCTCCAGTACACTTTCTGATAAACAAGCTGATACATCCTATTCACTTGTACAAACTCCGTACGAAGCCAGACTGGAAGAGAGGCTGACGAAACTAGAGGCCAAAGTTGATGTCCAATTTGAGAAAATTCTGGGGTTGATGCAGGAAGTAGTCTCTCGAATGAGTGCCTCTGTCCAGTCAACAAATATCGAAGAAGTGTCGTGAACCGGAACTATGAAGTATTATAGGCGTTAATAGTTATTATGTTTGCACTATATCGTCTAAATATGATAAACATCCAAGAATATTATTGCAATTGTAATACACACGCCTGCGATGAAAAAAAAGCTATGTTTGTCAGGGATCTTTACCTTGGTGTTCGCATTGAAGCTTGACTCTTTGCAGGACTTTCTTCCATGAAGACATGTTTCTCTCTTTCTTTAGTTCCACCTCCACCATCTCGCCCAGACTGGGGAATGTGATCCGTAAGCGTCTCTGCAGGTCAGCCAATTTTCGTCTAGCAGCAGCACCCTCTTCATGGTGATTATATGCGCATCCAATGATACCCTCCGCTCTCAGAATCACCGCAAGGACAGTGAATGATCCTCTTTCCTTTTCTGAATACTGTTCGTAGAAGCACCTTGCTTCAACCATCATTTGTCGTGCGCGTGGAATTTGTTGATCATTCACAAATAATGCAAATGCAAGGTTGGATTGGACGCATCTGTAGCTTGGTTCTATGTCTGGCCACGACAGAGTTGCGGATCTGTCCTTCAGCTTGATAGCCTCATCCCAAGCTTTTTCGGCGTACACGAGGGCTTCTTGTTCTTCTCCTAGTTCGGCCATAGCCTCAGAGAGCATTTGTAAACATTCTGGATAATGAAGATACTCCAGCGGCCTTGAAATGGATATTTCTGACATGTCCTCGCTCTGGCATAGTTCGATGGCTTCTCTCACAACATGAATTGCTTCTTGAGTTCTGCCGCTGTACCTATAGCACATCGAAGCCACCTTAAGGCAACCGATGAAATCCCCAGGGTTGTCTGATTTATTTTCTCGACCAAAAGAAATTGCGTCTTCTATCACAACGACACCTTCAGCGTAGCGACCCAGTTCGCAGAATAGATGAGCACGACGATGCATGGATCCTAATACTTGTGAAACTACTTTGCCATCCGAGGAAAACGGCCGGCCGATCTTGATAGCTTCCTCCATCGGATGTAATGCCCTCTCTGTGAAACCTTGTTTATCGAGCAGACTGGCATGCTGAATGAGACAGCTGATGTTCAAGTCGGCATTCTTGGCGGTTTCGACTGGATGTTGTCGGAACCATGCTATTGCCTCCTCGGTGGCGACTGTTCCTTCTGGGAGGCGCAAAAATCTGGACATCATGATGGCGTGGTTTAGGAGTAACTCAGTTATCATCGGCCTTTCAGCAGGATATTCTTCCACCAGAGCACGAGCAAGGTCTATGGTATACTGGCTCCTCTCGACAGCCTTATCTTCATCGTTGGCAGCAGTACAAAGAAATGAATTGACATGTAGAGCGCTGACGTATCGCATTAGAATTGTAGGGTCATCTTCGATGGTAGCCTTGCATATTTTCAGCGCTTCGTGCCCTTCATTGAATGCTCGTTCGTGGTCTTTGAGATTGATCAAGAGATACGTGAGTTGAACAAGGCCTTTCACAACATCTTTGACATATTTTTCCTCTTTGTAAGCCAGAGCGCGATACTGAGAAATGGAAAATTCAAGAGGTTCCAAGGCCTTTGACGATTTATTTGCCAATCGAAGATCGATTGACAGGGAAAAATAAGCATCAGCCTCCGACACAGAAACTGTCTTATGTATCGAATGGTAAACTTTAGCTGATTCCGTTCGTATTTCCGCTGCTTCAGCATGTCGTTTTAGGCGACGAAGATTCGTTGAGAGTTGATCAAGGGCATCGGCACGAAAGAGTTGATCGGCCATTATATCGGCCGCCAAATCCGCAATTTCTTTCCATACCAAAAAGGCCTCCTCGTATCTTTGGATATCACCGAGAATGCTGGCTTCTTCCCAAAGCACAAAGCAAAGGGATTCACCGTACTGCTTCATATTTTGTTGCCATAATTGGCGGTATAATCTGGCAGATTGTCGGGCGTACAAGAGGGACTCGTCAGGCGGAAGAATTCCACGGAAATGGGGCTCGGCAAGGTAGTGATATAAGTTAGCAAGCTCTGCTACGATAGCGTCGTCGTCATAGATGGGAAAGATGTATTCTGTAACTTTCATTGCACCAATCCCAGGTGCGAGGGCCTCTTTATCTTTCTCGAGTGCAGACAAAGAGGATGAAAGTCGGTGAAGGGCCCTAGAATAGTCGTATATCACATTCACCTGATGGCAAGCAAGCGCCCCCATTGATTGTTGAAGGATGAGATTGCCATCACCCTCATCCCAGGGAATTGGTTGTATACCCAGAACACCTTCTAGTATCCTGACCGATTCCCTCGCATCTGTCAAGCTCCTTTCTTTTTCACCCATGGCCTCTGCAATGGAAGAAGAAGTTGTGAGGGCACCTGCTAATTGCCTGGTTAATTCGTACGTAGGAGATTTGGCCTGGAGTCCTCTACTGAGTTTGACGCATTCGATGGCAGCAGCACTAGCACCGTCCATGTCATTGATGTCGATGTAATATTTAGATAGATGTCGAAGAGAATGTATGAGATAAGGCGTGTAGACGTCCGGGTTCGTCCTGACGAGGGTCCTGAAAAGATTGACGGTCCACGAGCCCATCTTGACAGCTTCTTCGTACATTTCTAGTGAATGGAGTCCTATCGTAAGGTTTACCATATCCCATGCACCAGATTGAACTGACAATTCCTCTGAGTCTGTACTCAAGAGTTTTTGTATTGTTAATGTCTGTGCTATGATGTCCTGACGCAGACCATCCCTATCGGATGTAAAGTATCGTGACACGCCCGAAGTTTCGAAAGGGGAGAGATAGGATTCAAGTGGCTCTTCTACTGCATAGAAATTGGTAGAAGACGATAGACGGCCAAGTTGGCAATCAATTGCATCGATCTGGAATCGAAGGTAAGTATCCGATATAAAGTCGACTGTGATTTCTGGCGGAAGTTTGGAAAGCGTCCCCGAATTTGAGCCCATGAAGGCGACTATGCTAGTATCGGATACGCGAGTCGCTGCAATGTCTTTTCTGATGGAAGCATGCCCTTCAATGATTGTGCTACTCATTTGAGTTATTTGAACTTCAATCCTCATCATAGTGAACATCTAGTCGATGAAACTGTTTGAAATTATAAGGATAGATTTGAATCAGACACATACTTACCATAAATCGCGTGTAACATTTGTTCACTCTATTCCTGAGCTCTCGAATGCGACTTTCTACTTTATTGCGGATTTTCCATGCAGTGATAGTGTTTCTCATTCTTTCAAGTTTGGAATCCGTAGGCGATGGCAGCATCTGGTAGCACTTAGTATATACTGTTTTCATGTCTCTTGAATCGGTCTTTTATAAGACGACGTCGAACACAAGCGATCATGAGACTTACTCTGCGAGTTCCTCCAGCGCAGACTTCATCTCCTTTGAACTGTCCAGTATTACATGGTAATCATCATAGAGCTTCTTGATTTGCCGGGCAGTGTCCAGCACCTCAGTGGCAAGTTCCTGCGCAGCTCGCAAATTTTGCCCAGGCTGTATCCATCAGCGATCAGTCTAGAGGAGCTCGAGAGAAATCAAGCCGCGCACCTTTTCGAAGGATTCGACTAGCTTTTGAGCAACATCCAGGATATCTCGCACTGCAGTCGCTAGAGATATAGCGGCAAGCGCAATTGATAAAGGATCCGCCATTTTTTCAGCAAGTTTCGCAAGGTCGCAAACGAGGGAAATGTAGGGTCGGTAGTCTCATGGTATATGTCATGAGCACCTTAAATAAACCGGAATTACACTATGGCTGGCAGTGACTGGCATAGCCATATCTTGACATATTTCAAGAGTTGACTGATCATTCTACTTACAGGTCCTATCCAAGCAGTGTGCGATGATTTGGTACCCAGGGTAAGTAATACAGGTTTACTTCGATCGAATTTTGACTGGAACCAGGCATCAAATTTGGAAGCTTGCATTTGAATTTTTTCAAGAGCAAGAGAGAGGTAAAGCACGTGTAGGTATCACGGTGAATGTTGGGGGATACGACCGTGTTGGACTCGGACAACTTTGGCTGACAATGGCCCAGGCCCCCCGTGTGGAAAGTCACTAATCTGTGACAAATGTGCGTGATTTGGCTATCGAATTAATCTAATTTTAGCCACAAATGATTCTTGGCAAGTGAGTTGCAACATGCTCTACACGGAATTAGGCCTCAGGCCTCAAGTTCGGTATGATAGAGACCTTGGATTAAAGCCCCATAGCCCTCGGCGGACGGCAAAAGCTTGATTGACCTGTGGCCCCACCAAATCGGTGGAACAAAAAAAGTTGAAATACTTGAATTATCATTGAGTGTAGTAGAGGTAATACGGTATAAAATTCGAGCCTAAGATGAGTTCGACTGCGCTAGGACATTGGAATGGGGTTGGGCAGGGACGTGACTCGTGAGGACTGCTTCAGCGGAGCGTGTTCGTCCTCATAGTCAAGTTGACTAGTTTGTACTCTCTGGCTCTCGCGCCTTGGTGTGAAGGCGCTCGTGCATCTAGTGAGATTGGGCTGATTCGAGTAAGAGTCGCCCACGATTACAAGAAGGACTTTTGAAAGACTTTAGGTCACGAATATGAAATTGATAAAATAAATACACTCAGACTAACTTTCTTAAAATAGAAGTTCGCC
>Ga0247779_1001394_pt1 | contig 11710 bp, 11 predicted proteins | sample UWRJL221509R5_FD_179925 | JGI IMG/M metagenome (GOLD analysis project Ga0247779, IMG submission 179925) | Plant litter microbial communities from Arlington Agricultural Research Station in Wisconsin, United States - UWRJ-L221-509R-5 | ecosystem: Environmental > Terrestrial > Plant litter >...
CGCGTAGCAAACTTAACTTTGAGGAATTAGTTTCCTGCCTTAGTGGCCGAGTTTAGGGATTAGTTCCCTGCCTTAGTGGCAAATCTTGTATTGGGATTAGTTCCCGCCTTAGTGGCCGAGTCTTAGGGATCAGTTCCCTGCCTTAGTGGCAAATCTTTACCACTCAGTATTTTTGAAGAATGTAACTCAGAGCAAAAGCGCAGACCCAACTGCTTCGGAAGATGACATAGGGGAAGGTCAGCTCAGCTACCTTTGTTGGGTGTCCGCCTCTTTTGTATGTCTTGATCATACCAATTAGCATCTACACTACCAAATTCTGGCGTAGTTGAAGTCGAGAGTCTAGAGAATGGGGCTAATAATACCACCACCATTATAGGTACATATTGTATGGTTACGTAGAGTCATTGGCTAAAACACTTATATAGATCCCTCTAACGCAAGAACTCAATCGATTAATCATCTTTCATCAAACCCGCACAGAGAGGAGCATCATCTGTCTCGTTTAATGTCAATGAGCATACCGGAGGGGACCCAGAGTACAGATATCAGAGAACAGGCCCATATACCTGTTCATGATCAACTGGATTCTGTGTATACTCCAGATGCTGATGCTCATCTCGCAGATCAGGACACTATAATCAAGCCAAGCCCTCTGTAAGCTTTCAACTTGTCTAATAAATTTATTTTCAATCACATACAGACCTTTGGAAAAAACCACGAAAACAGAAACCGGACTAGGTATGGTTAAGTTTACGTTACGTATATATTTGCTTTCTAATGTATTATTCAGAATATTTCTGGACTCCAAGATACTTGAAAGGAACACAATATTATATATGGTGGAGTCTGTCCTCGGCACCGTATAAGCTAGGGTTGCCCGACGTGCAGACGCCAGACATGGCACAATTTATCAAAGGTCACAGGCTTGTTCTTGAACCTGGACATATACACCTGCACTACTGCAACATCGATCATGCAGAGAAAGCAGAGGAGGATGACCAGGTATGGTTATACAAAGGAGATAACAGATGGTTGGATATTTCTGACCAACACCCGTACAGTCCCAACAAATCAAGTGAAATATATCACCCACTATACTCTGACCGGATCTTGTCGAAGAGAAAGGACTCATCGCCTTTGTGGATCGTTGATTCAAACAAAAGGAAAGCTTTGACCGGGAAACTTGTGGCAGATTGCAAAGTGGTGTAACTAACCGATATGGATTACTTAGGATTTCATGTCTATATATAATTAGGCACAGGTATATCTCTAGATCTTGTGGGACTCAGACTTATGTATATATACACCTATCCTTCAAGTCATAATTTCCATCCCTATATGATCACGATGGAGAATCTTCTGGTCCTGCCACTAAGCGACCAGTCAGGTTATGAAACTACCATTATTGACACTGTATGCACTATATTCATGTCTGAAGTGGTTCGTGCTTATAGCCTCTTTAGATTGAATGACTGGACTTTGTGTCAGAGGCTGAGATTGCTCTGTTGGACAACGTGTTGTTCTCTGCTATCAAGGAAGATGTGTTTGGTGCTCCATCCCCAGTAACTCCAAGTTTCACAGTCAAATTTGTGGACTTTGCGCTCATGGAGTGCACTGATGAGTTGAAGACCAACTTTTTAACAAACACGACTGAAGATGCTCAGGAAGCACGTCAATTCATGTAAGTAGATTACATTTGGATAATACTCAATCTGACCTATCGCTTCTGACAAGGCCTGTGATTACATCGGCCATGCAAAATAAATCTAATTGGGTACGTTCAAATAACATTCATTGGAGTCGATTTTCCTGAAATATTGACAGCAGGACACTCACTCGATGTATGATAAGCGACCATCTAATTTGGAAGCACGTGTAAAAATTGTTCATGGATTTCTAGACTGGAGCTGCGAGATAGTTCCCCCTCAAGACGCCTTTCCACTGAAGATCATGTTCAGTGGTATGACCTTTACTCTGTCATATATACTCTCTGGCTATTTTGGCTAACTTTTGGCATTCACCAATTCAGTAGAGGCTCATTCTCAGTGGACTATTGTGAAAGCAACATTACCATCGATGAATTGGAGGTCCGCAATCAAGGAAAGCAAAATGCAGACAATCATCTCACAATCTCGAGAGGTTCTTCCAGTGAAGGTTATATCCAGCGGTACAGTCTTTTTACCCTTGCTCTATGCTAGCTAACTCTTGACGTTAACTAATTTGCGGTGACAGCCACATGACGACTGATGAATATGGATCGGAGGTCCGCAATAAAGAAAAGCATAAAGCAGAAGATAATCTTACAGCAAGTTCTTCCAGGGAAGGCTATGTTCAGTGCTACAGTCTTTATTTTTTCATTACATGACTGCCTAACTCTTGATGTTAACCACACCAGTGAGCGCTCCAATTCAGTCGATCGTGCTGGTAACATGGCTGATTCTTCAAAGCTTCAGGACAAAGGAAAGGGAAAAGCAAACCATGTTTCGCCCAAGGCAGAAAGGATGTACATAAAGCTTGAAGGAGTAGATGGAGATTGTAAGTTGTCTCAGAATGACTGTAGCGCTCTAGCTTATGTCCCAATCACAAGGCTCAGACAACTTCTTGGAGGACAATCAACTACTGCTGTGGGACTCGTCTAGATCTTCATCTGCCTTTGAAAGCCACGAACAACCTCGCCCCAACAGCTTCGGTGTACCACAGAGTCATCGCACCCTTGATCTGGAGGATGCATACCCCATACCGCAGCTGGCTGAACAAACGAGTTTTGAAGTGAAACTAAATCCTTGGAAAGATAGAAATACGTCATTCCGTCAAAGTCCCATTTCTCCTTCCCCCACCACCTGGACAGGACACAATAAACATTCTTTTTCTGGTTCAGAAGTAACTGAGCCCACAAAGAATGTGTTGTCGAGAATGCCTTTGCGGACCTCTTTACGAACCCCTTTAAAATTGCGATTAACGCAACAACTGTCTTCGGGTTTTGTGACCATGCCTCCCCATAACATAGGGGCCAGCAATTCTACCAAACACCGCTGGTCTCCGACTAATGAGAATACGCCAAGCCAGCCTCATCAAGCTGCACCCGCACCTGCTCTAGTTTCTCTTGATATCGATCGAGGTGACTACTTGAACGGGCCTGCCATTGTCGCCGATATGAGAGGATGAGAGGGAATACGGCTTCTGGCGTGATTGGGTGCTTGACACCTCTTCTCACTCCACAATCTCCAGCGCACTCAAGGAAGATGAGTGTGCTGGGTGCTTTTGATCAAGCAACACCTGCCATGTGGCACTCTAGCGTGCGTATCACTACAAGTCCTGAAACGAGGCTATCTGCATTCCGTAATTTTCCAAGCACAGGCACTTCGACTAGGAAAAGAAATTCAACCGCACCCATCAGTGCTTCGCCATCATCATCGCGAACCACACAAGGGGTAAATTCTTCTTATAAGTACATTCTTGATGAATTAAAGTATGGTACCTTGTCATACGTACTCATATTTATCTTTTCCAGATCATTGCAGTGATCGAAATCTCAGCCCACAAACTCTGGCGTATCTTTGGACTTCCGTTTTACAGCACTCGCTGTTGGTCATGCCCATCGTATTCCGGGTCTCTTCAAGAATGATTATGTACCAGGTCCCTTGAGCAGTGAGGATGTTTTTTTTTAAATTACTTCAAAAAATTGATCATTCCTTCTGTACATTAGAGTATGAAGATGTCATGTCCATGAATGCAAAGCCAACAAAGTGTTCAAACAAAGCAATTAATGGTTATATTTATTGGATGACATCAGAAGGTTATCTGGGTCTCTTGCGTCCAACACTTCCCGTTGAAAACCTCCAATTAGGCCACGTTCATTTTCACAGGAATCGCAAAGATGATCAGATTAGTGTTTGGATGCTTGATACCGGCAGAACTTGGGACAATATCACTGATAGATGGGGTATGGACACCACCCAACCCATAAGATATCCTCTAAACTCGAGTATCATCCTTGATACCCTCGAGGAGTCGGGTCGCTGGGAGCCGACCTACGTCACAGGGGTTTTCCTGATCATGAGTGTATAGATTTAGACTGTGAATTTATTGCAGTCAGTGATGAGTGTTGATCACGAACAGCGTGATTTTGAACAGTTTGAGTCCCTTCCGGTGATGAGCTGGCATTGTTATGATCGTTTTGATCAAATTGATCTTCCAAGGACTTAGGGTGTCTAAATTCAATTTCCACTGACGCGTTCATGACTGACTCTTCGCCTTTTTTGAAGTATGTACTGTAAATGTAATGTGAGACAATGGGCATAGAACCCAAGGCTACGGAATGACAAATCTGATAGAGTGGTAAGTCTTTTAATCCTCATCTATGATGTTATGATCACTCACAGAAATATTCATCATGCACATCTGCATATCTAGATGCAACAAAAAGAATGTGAATGACAAAACCCAAGAGGCTGTCATGATAAATGTTGCCGACAAGGGGCTACACAAACCAGTGATAATGAAAATTTTCTGTTTTGGACGGAGTGTGGTGGCCATGAAAAAGTTGTAGAACACGGAGACGATATAAGAATCTACAGCAATATTGCCTAAACAAAGAGCTTAAATCCTTTAGTTGATTTAAAGTTGCAACATGTTACTCACCAATTGCTGCTAATAATGTAAATATGAAAGGAAAATGATGAAAACCTCCTTCCTCTCGTGTGACGAAGTGAATATAGATAGCGCTTCCACTCAGAGAGAACACAATGCCTGTCAAAATAAGGAGAGTACAGAACAGAATGTCCTCGTGAATCCTCCTCATCAAACAAGAATGAAAAGCAATGTGACTGATAAGCAAACACGCATAATCCTGGAGTTGTAGTCAGCAGAGAAAATAATATTGGATGAATCACAAGACATACCATGTCGCCATGAAGTAAGCATTAATGGTAAAAACATAGATGGCATGTGGAGGCTCTTGTTGGTGCAAGTGTAAATCTATATGGGCGTTGGCCGGTAGTCAGGATTGGTGTTCAAGCATATGGAAGGCCACTTACGGACAAAGATATTTCCCCTGAAGAGTGCAAGATTGACTACCTCAATGACAATATACAGCAGGTCATCCCACCAGATCCCACTTTTTGCAGACTTGCAACCCAACCGATAAACACAGCTGCACAAAGCGACAGCATTGGCCGCATAAACAAAAGCTGCTTGGACTGTCGCATCAGAACTTGTTCAGTCTGTGATATGAATATGCACTGTATAGCAAGAGCACTAGCATATCGAAAAAGCTGGTCTTGACGTGCTAGTGGGAGCGCGTCGAAGTAGAAGTACCTTGTTTCTGGTTGAGAGGCAGCAAGTTGCAGGCGGGGGTGTAAAGCGACATATCGGGAGACAAATGTTGAGAGGAGAAAAAAAACAGCAAAAAAAACGTGTGGGGGCGTAATTTAAGTAATTCTTTTGGGGAGTGTCTTCTTTTTATGTAGCAGGTGTTCCTGATCATGCATGGGGTTTTGTTAGCGTGAAATGCAAGGTTCTGAGCAAAATTTCGCTTCTTGGCATCGGCAGTGAGAAGAGAGAAACAGCATAGTTGTCTGGTTCGAAAAAAAAAGGAGAGAAGAGAAGGTTGGTCCACAGAGCTTTAAATCCAGGACAGGCCTCACCATAGTCCAGCCCTATAAAATGGATTGATTCAGCCCACAGACAGAAAAATATCTTATTGGATCTTGCGGTCATGCAAAAATCCACAAGTCTTTTGGAGCACGATTGTCTTTTTTCTTTCTCACTTTTTTGTCAGCAAGTCTAAATGACTGTTGAAGAACTGTAAAGTTTAGAAGCGCAGACTGCAGCCGCATAAATTTGTATCTAAAAGTAGTCACACATCAATTTTGTTACAGAGTTACAAATGAACTGATTTATACCAGTTTGGTCTTTATGCCAATGAACTACATCCTTTTGCTCAACCCCCACGCATTGATACACTTTAAAGTGAGTGTTTGCTCCTTCAATGGTCTGCACAACTCGCTTTGAAGTGATTATCAGTATAGGTCTGGCACTAGTACGGCACTTCCTGGTCTGGAGTTGCCATCGGCATAACCAGGGACTGACAGAGTTTTGCTGACATCAGGTTGTCGTCCCTAAGGTCTGCTCCAGCTTCACCCAGCTAGCCAGACTTCAGAGACATCACATACATGAGGAAGTGGGGAGCAGACACATTGAAGAGAACTAGAATCTAAAGGTGAGGAGTGCTGCAAAATCCTTTACTTTTATCACGGTGTATCAGTAAGGATCTTGAGTTCTGCAATGATGGTTGCCTTCTTATCAGAGTCAGCAAAGCACATGTGGTGAGTCTAGCCAAAAATTCAGAGGATAAGAAATAAATCCATGGTATGGCAAAAGAGGTATATAAGGAAAGGAACAGGATAAGAAAATAAATAAATCTAAGACAAGAATCATGTTAGCGATGCTTTATGAAGATGTGAGGCAACTTACAAAGTTATATATGTAGACAGACATAATTATCTGACGAGAAGTGAGTAATTTTGTGTTTCTGAAACATATCACTGACTATGTCCATTCCCATCCAGATTTCGTCGCATGTTGATGCAGGAAAATAGGGTAGTATATGTAGCAATCATAATCAATGTGCTATTATTGGGCCTCAATGAGAGGAGACAGGTACATGCTTAAACAATAACTCAGTGAAGTTGGGATCAAGCCCGACAAAATTTGAGCAAGGATGTCTTCATGGTTCTTCTGCATGCGTGAGCGATTGTGTTCCCAATGCACCAATTCAAAGGCCCTGGGATCGAAAAGATTGAGGTTGAGGGTGGTAAGGTAGATTGCTGTCAGGTGAACTTACCTGCTATGGTTGTACAATGGACATGAGATTTTTAGGTACAGTCAGATTGTTCCTTGTCCAAGAGCTGCGCCGCAAATCATCGCCCAGTAATATCAAGTAATTCCATATTCTTGGATGTGGGGAGGCTATGGTATGCTGACTCATACGGAGTTGCATCTTGTAGAGAACACGTTGACCTTCTGTCGATATTCAAGTCTTCTTGTGCCACCGTCCTGGTCAATTACTGGATGATTGACGCCATAGTGTATTGACGCCGCCAATAGAAATATATGTGTAGAGTTCTTGCTTGTGTATATATCTCGTGGGGGTTGCAATTGAAGGATTGATGCGAAACAGAGGAAGAGCCCAACATAAAATTTCAAGTTAGCTAGATCTATCCGTTTGATATAAATTCAACTCTGGAAAGTTTATCTTTCTTACCCAACATAACAGATTCATTCTGGCAATGAATCTGTTAGGTCGACCTGCATTGAACAGTCAGATAATGTAGACATAGACATATGATTTTGAAAGGGACCTACCTCATTATCTCAGCGACGATGGACACGGAAAAAGTCAATCCATTCATTGACTTTATACGTATAATTCAATTGTTGTTCTCTCTGTTGTGCGATTTTATGTGGTGTGGCAATGGGTGACGATCAATAATTGTGTCGAGGGAGGTTTGCCTCTGTGCTTAGTCATGTGCTCATTGCTCAACAACCCTCTTCCTCTATATCTCGTATTTCCTTTGCCATGAAACCTGGAGCTTCTATCCCTATCCAATTATCTCTTCTCTATATTCTCCTGCTTTACTGACTTATTTTCAGTCAATGAAATGAAACACATCGTCCCATACCATCACATTTAGCTGGTAGAAGCTATCTGCAAGTTAAACCCAAACAACAGCGGTACTGTACATTATGATCAAGAGCCTTTGTCTTCCACCCAACATCAGTATACTCAGGGAAACTCCAAATCCTTCTTACAGTATCTCTGGGAATGAAGCAGCACCTTTCAGACAACAGAAGAATCTCCTTTGGCGCTGGGTCGAGCATGTACTCCAAATTCTTGAGCAGGTCCTATTTGTCAGGGTTTTGCATGAAGAGCACCGGCCTTCAACCTCTCAAGCAGGTGTAGAGTCATGGATAAGACACTATTAGCGATTTAATAATGTGTGTGTTAGGAAAGTGTGACTAGTAAGTGATCCAACAATTGACCAACAAGCACCTAGATATACCCCATTCTACTGACAATGTTTTAGCATCTTGAACAGGGTTAAACCCCCAGGAAAAATCCATCTGACTAGCAACATTCGAAACGACCAGACACCAAAAGCTCATGACCCACTAGCTATATGATTAATGCATTTGCTTACCGGCCAGCCAACGTTACTTGATATCCGATTACTCAACACAATTATGGTGGCCAATCTGATACGACCGATTGCGAGGGGCCAGTGATAAGATTCCTAAAAGATGTGCATGATTGGACCATGTTGGCCAAGCTCAATTTGAAAGAAACGGTGCATATAAGGTCTTAAATCTTGACTGGCGAGTTCTCATATTTTGATGTTTCGCTTCACATAGGACGAAAATAACGCGCCACACAGCTTCAAATCGCTTTATAGCTGGGATAGTGCCTGTTGATAATTGGGCGAATTTATCAGAGGGGGCATCTCTAGCCTGCTTCAGACAGATTGAGTTCTATATATCTGCGCATAAGCTTCGCTTTATTATACGAAGAACATCTTACCCATTTTAATAAGTGTGGTTTAGATCTATTCCTCAAAATTGAGCTTTGTGGTCCTTGCATGACAAAAGAAAGAGCCGCCCTTCTCAGGCATGTAAAACCGTAGTAGGCAGGACCTACCTCTGTGTTATAGCAGGAGATCTAGATATAGACTGTGATATGGACTGCCATTCCATGGCTGTTTAAACCCCTTCGCACATGGTATTTGCTGTGATGTTTTGACCCTATCACTCAAATTGTAAACGACACATGCAGCGCTCATAGTTGCTAGCTGGCCTTTGTCAATCTGTAAGTTTTGAAAGTCTCATAATTCAAGGGATCTAGAAACGTGCTGAATCTTCCGAATTTAATCTATAGTTTATCGCACCGAGGCAATTCTTCACCTACCTTGCATCCTTATTGTGGGAATCTACATCCTCAGGGATCCAATTGCATTCAGCAGTTGTGTCCAATGGATGTTTACAGTGCAGGCCTCCCACGAGACACGTGCGTGAGTCGAAAGCTGTTGGACATTTGACAAACGCAGCGGCTCAGCTGCCAGCTTGGCCCTTGCTCATCGACAAACTGGTTCAACTCTTCAGCTCAGTCTAACTGCGTATATATGAAGCACACATGTGCCTGATCCAGACCATTGTAGCAGGAATCATTTTGGCGGGCACGCATACATTGCATTCTATGTGGTGCAAATGTCACATATTGCTAGGAAACAACATTCCCAATTTTTCTCTTTAAATTGTGAGGACCACACAATCATTTTATTAATTGGATTTTTCTAGGCCTCCTATAGCTACAGCCAGTGATCATCAAGTGAATTCGTCATTTAGTCTGCCTTTGCCATCTGAAAATCTTAATCTTGTCGCTCCAAAAAGCTCTCCTTGGCCTCCCATGGCCACTGGGACGGCTCCGCCTGCCATGAAGGGTTCACCATCTTTATCTTGTCATGGCCAAACTCTGCTGACTCCATCTCCTGCTTTAGCTAGTCCCGTTGGCGAAAAAAAGTTATTATCATTGTTGTGCAACAATGTTAATCTCTGAAGCTTATGCCTGCCGGGAAGAAAACATAGCTAGACGAAAATCCATTGCGGGCAATATAGAATTGCCCGGGTTGATAGCTGTAGATCTAGAGCAGGAGCAGGTTCGACTTGCGCTACAGCCACTAGTCTCAGGACATACGTCCAACCTGTGACTGGAAAAATGCCTTCGTCATTTGTCTCACAGTCGCTCACACGAAAACAAGTTGCTTTACAAGCTTAAGCTAAGTCCGTATTTTTGTGGAACTTAATAGGTTTGAAGTCGCCAAAATGTGCGTTCTTGTCCTTGTATAATTCCTTTTATTCATTGGTGCTCTAGATCTGGAGCAAGATTTATAACTGCTGGTGAGAGTGCAGGAATCAAGGCTGAGTTCAAGAGAATGACAAGTTGGGTCGTCCAATGTTGACTGCTGATTTTGGCCACGCTGAGTGTATTGTGGATGTTGTGGATGATGATGATGATAGCGCCGGACAAGAATGATTCATCGTCTGGTTGGGCACTAATACTACATGTATGTTGTATAAAATTCCTTGTTTCATCATTTCGCACTGGTAGATGTCAATATTTATTTTCTTAGTTTGCGAGTTACCTGGCATATGAGATTGGGTTGTGATTGATCAGACTAATTTTTGGGGCCATCAGATGACGAAGGCGAAAGTCGACTGACTCAGTCAATGTTTGGTGTGCCCGTTGCGTCCATAGTATGAGACTATCTGGCACTAGCTAGCTTCGGGATGTGTGTCATGTTTTCATCTTTAAATTTGTTTTCTTGATCATGGTTTATTATTGTGCGATAATTGTGCAGGTACGTACTACCCTTGGTTTTAATCCAGAACCACTTAGCAGACTTGAATTCGCTGAGCAGGATATGTAGTTTTTATAATTGATATAACTTAAGCGCTTGCACATGACTATGATAACTATATAATTATATTATGTGTCTCAATTTAACATGTTCAGTTTGTAATTTACAATATCAATGTGTCCAAAGTGGACGCCTCAAATACGAGGACACATGTATAAGAAGATAGAAACCCACGACGTCGAACAGGCACAGTGGGATTGGTGCTAGTTTCATCATCTTTTTCCTGGTTGATCAGAACTAACTTCTTTCGAATTTGTGCGGCCTATGGGTTTTCAGAAAATTGAAATATATGTTCTAGTTTCTATTCATCACTTTGTAGCAGGCATGATCATGACACGGAGTTGCGACACATGAATATTATTACTGCTTCGACTTGATCAGGAGTCACAGGACATGGTGATCATGATCAAGGCTTCTAGATCTAATGTATGTATACTTGTAACCGAGAGATGATTGGCCATCTTGATTCACTTTCCGTGTTCCTTAAGCAAAAGATCGCTCCTACAGCCTACGGTATGCATAGCCCAGCACATGAAGCCCTTTACATGAAGTGCACCTCTCCATTTCCTTGAACTTTTTGGCTGCTCGATTGGCACATCACGGCAATCGATGTTACCACTTTTCTTCTCTAGTACCTACAGTGAGGGACAAAACCGTTCAAATGTTTTTTGAATTTGGATGGTTACTTGAATAACTTTGGACTGGCTGATCCAAACTGGTTGAAATTTTTAACCAAGGTAGATTAAGGTGTGATAAACAAGTTACAATTTGTTTTATTACATAATATTATTTTACTCCCACGCTATTAATATTCTACTGGTACAAGTACATTTGAACGGTTTTGTCCCTTCTATACATTAAGCATGTGACTTTGTTTAATCAAACCAAATAGCTACAAATAAAATCATGTGACTGGCTTCAAATATGTATATATACTCTGTGCACAAGCTGTGACTATCCTCCACATCAGATACTGTCTCAGACCCTTATGCGATCACTTACTCCTGCTCAATACAACTGCGTTCTTGAACTCCTTGACAAAGGACTTTTTGGACATGCTATCTCCACCACCACTGGTATAAGTGTTGGTTCTATATATGGTATATACTCTAAACATCGATCATCAATTTCTAAAGCTACTGGTGGCCGTCCACGCAAGCTTTCTCCTACCGATACCCAATACGCTATCCGTCTTATCACTTCACAAAAGGCTGACAATGCCACTGATGCTACCAAAA
>Ga0247779_1001395_pt1 | contig 11709 bp, 8 predicted proteins | sample UWRJL221509R5_FD_179925 | JGI IMG/M metagenome (GOLD analysis project Ga0247779, IMG submission 179925) | Plant litter microbial communities from Arlington Agricultural Research Station in Wisconsin, United States - UWRJ-L221-509R-5 | ecosystem: Environmental > Terrestrial > Plant litter >...
TCCGGATCCGACAAGGCTTCCATGGAAGTTGCGATGCCGGAGGCCTTCAAGGAGCTGACGCGCATCTACACGCAGCTCGAAAAGCACTACCGTGACATGCAGGACCTGGAATTCACGGTGGAGCAGGGCAAGCTGTGGATGCTGCAGACCCGCAACGGCAAGCGCACCGCCAAGGCGGCGCTGCGTATTGCTGTCGATCTCGCAAATGAAGGGCTGATCTCGAAGAAGGATGCGATCTCGCGTATCGACCCGGCTTCGCTCGATCAGTTGCTGCATCCGACCATCGATCCCAATGCCAAGCGCGATGTGATCGCGACTGGCTTGCCGGCATCGCCAGGCGCTGCAGCGGGTGAAATCGTATTCTCGTCGGACGAGGCGGCCAAGCTGCAGGCCGATGGCCGCAAGGTCATTCTGGTCCGCGTCGAAACCTCACCGGAAGACATTCACGGCATGCACGCTGCTGAAGGCATTCTCACCACGCGCGGTGGCATGACTTCCCACGCGGCGGTCGTGGCGCGCGGCATGGGCAAGCCCTGCGTTTCGGGCTGCGGCACGATCCGGGTTGATTACGGGCGCGGCCTGATGACCATTGGCGACCGTACATTCAAGGCTGGTGACGTCATCACCATCGACGGTGCGTTGGGCCAGGTGCTGGCCGGGCGTATGCCGATGATCGAGCCAGAACTGTCCGGCGATTTTAACACGCTGATGGGCTGGGCCGATCAGGTGCGCAAGCTGAAGGTGCGCACCAATGCCGACACGCCGGCCGATGCGCGCACCGCGCTGAAGTTCGGCACGGAAGGCATCGGGCTTTGCCGCACCGAGCACATGTTCTTCGAAGAGACGCGCATTCGCACCGTCCGCGAAATGATCCTGGCTGAAGACGAGCAGGCTCGCCGTGCGGCGCTTGCCAAGCTTCTGCCGATGCAGCGCGCCGACTTCGTCGATCTGTTCGAGATCATGCAGGGCCTGCCGGTCACGATCCGGCTGCTCGATCCGCCGCTGCACGAGTTCCTGCCGCACTCCCAGAGTGAGATCGAGGAAGTCGCGCGTGTCATGCACGCCGATCCGCGCAGAATCGCGGACCGTGTACGTGAACTCGCCGAGTTCAATCCGATGCTCGGATTCCGCGGTTGCCGTCTCGCGATCGCCTATCCGGAAATCGCAGAGATGCAGGCACGCGCCATCTTCGAGGCGGCGGCAGAAGCTGCCAAGCGCACCGGCAAGCCGGTCGGTCTTGAAGTGATGGTCCCGCTGATCGCGACCCGTGCGGAGTTTGATCTGATCAAAGCGCGCATCGACGCGACAGCACAGTCGGTGACGCGTGAGACCGGCGCGAAGCTCGATTACCAGACCGGCACGATGATCGAGTTGCCACGCGCTTGTCTGTTGGCGGACGAGATCGCCAAGACCGCGGAGTTCTTCTCATTCGGAACCAACGACCTCACGCAGACGACGTACGGCATCAGCCGTGACGATGCGGCAAGCTTCCTCGGCACCTACGTTGCGCGCGGCATTCTCGATATCGATCCGTTTATCTCGGTCGATCGCGATGGTGTCGGCGAACTGGTGAAGATCGGCGTGCAGCGCGGCCGCAAGACCCGCCCGGGTCTCAAGATGGGCATCTGCGGCGAACACGGCGGTGATCCATCCTCGGTCGCCTTCTGTCACGAGGTTGGCCTCGATTACGTGTCGTGCTCGCCTTATCGCGTGCCGATCGCTCGGCTTGCTGCGGCGCAGGCCGCGCTTGGCAAGGCTGTCGCCAGCCAGGCGTAAGGTTCACTCGTTCATTGGACGACAATTGATCTGCCCGGGCTTGTCCCGGGCAGATTTGTTTTAAGCGCTGCTTGCTGCCTGAGCAGCGAACGATTCATTTACTTTGTCAATTGACTCGCCGTTTACGATCTTGCTCGACGCGATATTTACCAGCGCATCCGAAACGACCATGCGCATTAAAGCCTTCACTTGCGTGTGGCGCGGGCGTCGCAGTGATTAACTCCGCGGCAACTTTAATTCGATACGAACGCAATCGATCGAATTGTATCGGTCGTGCATTCGATCTTGTGAGTCTGTGTAAGCGTTAGTTGCGTGAGCGTATCGATGCCTGTGTTGCGTAACAGGTCGAAGGGTGCGCGGTTTGCGCCCTTCGGCCTTGTCCTCTGTCTGTTGACAGTGACACCGACCCAAATCGGCTATCAGGATCTCGCAGCTTTGCTGGCCCGTCAGCCTGGTGTGGCGGAGCGGCTGCAGCAGTATCTCTTTGCCTCGTCGCGCCGCATGCTGCAGGTCGCGTCGTTCAATCTTCCGCGTCCGATCGGAACACAAACACCTGAAACCGCGCTTTATCGCCTGGCGAGTCTCGACAGCGAGACCAGCGATATCGTTGGTTCGATCAGCCAGCATCCGTTAGGGCGCGCGCTTCGGCCGCTGCAGCGCACTGATTTTCCGAAGGTGGTTCGCACCTCAAAAGGGGATCGTCTTCCTGTCCGCGTGCCTGAGCCTGAAGCCCCGCAAGCGACCTCACCGCCGCAGGATCAATTGACTCCGAATGTGCGGGGCGCGAAGACCGCTGAAGCCGCTGTACCTCCGGAGAGTGAGACGGCTCCAGCGGCTGCATCCGCTTCATCGACCGCATCCGCGCACGAACCGCTCGATGCGGAACTCGAAGCTGCGCTGAACGCACCTCATCTGCCGCAGTATGAGGCTTCTTCGCTGCAGAACCTGCCGCCTGATCATCCGCTCAATGCGGTGCCGGAAAAATCGTCCGAGGAGATCGCAGCGGCGTCGCCGTCGTCAGAACGAGACGGCTTCTCGTTCAAGACATCGAGCCTGTTCTTCGGAAACTCCTCCCTTGGCGCATCGGGCGAGTCGCTTGAGCGCTGGCAGCCTGGCGAAGAGCCGACGATCGTTATGCCGGGCGGCGCGGACCCCGAGATGAAGGTGACGGCCTCGTTGCCTGTCGATCCGTCAACTGTCGCGGGCGGCGAGAGTGTTGCAAACAAAGGCCAGGTGACCGCAGAGCCGCAGCGGCAAAAAACGCCCGCTGAGCGTCTGGGCCTTGATGCGAAGTCGCGTCCGAAAGCCGAGAAGTGCCTGACCGATGCGATTTATTTTGAAGCCCGCGGCGAAGCGGTGCGTGGTCAGATCGCTGTGGCTCAGGTCGTCGTCAACCGCGCCTTTTCCGGCTATTACCCGACCACGATCTGCGGCGTCGTCTACCAGAATGCGAACCGCCATCTCTCGTGTCAGTTCACGTTTGCATGTGACGGCATCCGAGATGTGGTCAAGGAGCCGGACATGTGGGAACGCGCGAAGAAGATCGCGAAGGAAACCCTCGACGGACGCCTGTGGTTGCCGGAGGTCGGGAAGTCAACGCACTACCATGCGTACTGGGTGCGTCCATCCTGGGTCAGCGAGATGAAGAAGATGTACAAATTCGGCGTACACACCTTCTATCGCCCACGCGCCTGGGGTGACGGCAGCGACGCGCCGACGTGGGGCTCTGCCGCACAGACCGCGGAAATCTCGAAAGAGCTGTCGGCCGAGAAACCTTAAAAACTACGCGTCGATGTCCAGCGCGACATCGAAGTTCGGTGCGGAATGGGTGAGCGCACCGGCGGACGCATAGTCGACGCCGGTTTTGGCGATATCCGCAATTGACGACAGTGTGACGCCACCGGAGACTTCGAGCACGACGCGCCCATCGGCGATCCTCACCGCCTCACGCAACGTCACGAGGTCCATGTTGTCGAGCATGACAACGTCGGCGAGACCTGTCTCGAGCACGTCGCGTAACTGATCGAGCGTATCGACCTCGATCTCAATCTTCACGAGATGACCGGCGTGAGCACGCGCGCGCTGCAGGACAGCTTTCACGCCGCCAGCAACTGCGATGTGATTGTCTTTGATCAGGATCGCATCATCGAGACCGAAGCGGTGATTGAAGCCGCCGCCGCAACGCACGGCATACTTCTCCAGCGCGCGCAGTCCCGGGGTGGTCTTGCGGGTGCAACAGATGCGCAGCTTGGTGCCGCTGGTGTGGCGTACATAGTCTGACGTCAGCGTCGCAATTCCCGACAGTCGCCCGACGAAGTTCAGCGCCGTGCGCTCGCCGGCGAGCACAGCGCGGGCCGGGCCAGAGATCGTCAAAACGTGCACGCCTTTGGCGACGGCGTTGCCGTCATGAACATGGGCGTGAATGTTGATGTCGGCCGAGAGCCGCTGGAACGTTGCGACCGCAAGCGGCAATCCCGCAATCACACCAGCCTGACGTGCCACAAGCACGGCATGCGCATGGACATCCGGCGGAATGGTCGCAATCGAGGTGACGTCGCCGGCGCGCCCAAGATCCTCGTCGAGAGCACGCACGACCGCCTCATCGATCGCCAGCGGCGAGAGAAAAGCATCCGGGTTCAGCAATTCGGCGGGATCGAGTACTTCAGCCACGTCAGGCTCCCAGCGAGCGTTTCTTGAGGGATGGTTCGGCCAACTCTGCCGCGATCTGCCGCGCTTGATCAAGCGTCGTCATGGTGCGCTTCTTCTGCGCGGGATCTTCAGCCGGATAATCCGAGCGGAAATGCGCGCCACGGCTTTCACGGCGCGCCCAGGCCGACGCCGCAACGATCAGCGCCGTGGTTGCCATGTTGCGCAGGGCGGTGTTGGCAGCAGCCTGTTCGAGCGAGGCAAAGGTCCGAATCGCGTCCGCGAGATGATCGCCGTCGCGGATCACGCCGACATGAGACGACATCATTGTGCGCAGGTCGGCTTCGGCCGTCGCAGGCATGGCCGTATTTTCAGGCACGATGAGCCTGGTCAGGCGTGGCGCGCTGAACGTCTGACCGTCGATGTCTTCCGCGATGCGCGCGGCATAGACCACCGCTTCGAGCAGCGAGTTGGAGGCGAGGCGATTGGCGCCGTGTGCGCCGGTGCTGGACACTTCACCTCCGGCCCAGAGCCCCTTGATTGATGTCCTGCCTTGCTTGTCTACGGCGATGCCGCCCATGTGGTAGTGCGCGGCCGGAGCAACCGGGATGGGTTGCTTGGCCGGATCGATGCCGGCTGCCATGCAGCTCGCATAGACGGTCGGAAATTTCTGGGCGAAACGCTCACCGAGTGCCTGCGTGGCATCGAGGAACGCGCCACGTCCCGCGGCGATTTCCGCGAACACGCCACGCGCCACGATGTCGCGCGGTGCAAGTTCAGCAAGCGGGTTCAGCGCCAGCATGAAGCGCTCGCCCTTGCTGTTCACCAGCGTTGCGCCTTCGCCGCGCAGCGCCTCTGTGGCGAGCGGAGCGGGATCTCTCCCAACCATAATGGCGGTGGGGTGAAATTGCACGAATTCCGGATCGGCGATGGTCGCGCCTACGCGCGCGGCGATGGCGAGGCCCAGACCGCTGGCCTCGGCCGGATTGGTTGTGACTGCGTAGAGATGTCCGATGCCGCCAGTTGCGAGGACGACCGTAGAGGAGGCGATCGCAACCGGTGTCGCCGTGACGTCTCCGGTCTTGCGCACCTGCAAGCCGGTGACTTCGTTGTTGTCCGTCAACAGGGCTTCGGCGACGTAGCCTTCGATGACGCGGATCGACGGCGTCTTGCGCACAGCTTCGACCAGCGCCGCGATAATGGCCTTACCCGCCATATCGCCCTGGACGTGAACGATGCGCCGTGCGGAGTGGGCCGCTTCACGACCAACGGCAAGCTTTCCTTCGAGATCGCGGTCGAACGGCACGCCGTAGGCGAGGAGATCATGGATGCGGGCACCGGCTTCCCGGGCAAGCCCGAGCGCGACATCTTCATCGACGATGCCGCCACCCACCGCCACGGTATCAGCTGCGTGAGCTTCCGCGCTGTCGCCTTCGGCAACGGCTGCGGCAATGCCGCCCTGGGCCCAGGCGCTGGAGGCGCCTTCGCCAAGCGGGGCTGCCGAGATTACGGTGACGGGGCGGGGACTTAGTTTCAGCGCGCAGAACAGGCCGGCAAGACCGCCACCGACGATGATGACGTCGTTTGCTGCCGATGAAGATGCATTATCGAGTGTTGTCATGGCGAGCGCCTTCGAAAGGGCGAGCAACTGGCCGTCTGTTGACTGCAGTGGCCGGAGATATCCGGCCACTTATGTCGATTGGCGATCAGGCCTTTGCTGTCATCGCGCGGATCGCGCAGATCAGTTTTTCAGATTGATCATCCGCTCGACCGAGCGGCGCGCCTTGTCGATGATCATCGGGTCGATGGTCACTTCCTCACGCATGTAGACCAGGCTGTCGAGGATCTTCGGCAGCGTGATGCGCTTCATGTGCGGACACAGATTGCAGGGACGCACGAAATCAACATTCGGCAGCTCAGCCTGCACGTTGTCGGCCATCGAGCATTCGGTGACCATGACAATGCGCTTCGGCTGATGCTTGCGCACCCAGTCGATCATGTGTGCGGTCGAGCCGGTGAAGTCTGCTTCGGCGATGACGTCCGGCGGGCATTCCGGGTGCGCAATGATCTGCACGCTCGGGTCCGCCTCGCGATAGGTGCGCAGTTCGTCGCCGGTAAAGCGCTCATGCACCTCGCATGCGCCCTTCCATGCGATGATCTTCACATCGGTCTTCGATGCCACGTACTTCGCCAGATACTGGTCGGGCAGGAAGATCACGGTGTCGCTGTTGAGGCTCTCCACCACCTGCACCGCGTTGGACGATGTGCAGCAGATGTCGACCTCGGCCTTCACATCGGCAGATGTATTGACGTAGGCGACGACCGGCACGCCCGGGAAACGTTCACGCAACAGGCGGACGTCCGCCCCGGTGATCGAGGACGCGAGCGAACAGCCGGCGCGGGAATCCGGAATGAGGATCGTCTTGTCCGGGTTCAGGATCTTGGACGTCTCGGCCATGAAGTGCACGCCGCACTGGACGATGACCTTTTCCTTCACCTTGGTGGCTTCGCGCGCAAGCTGCAGCGAGTCGCCGCCGATGTCGGACACGCAGTGGAAGATCTCCGGCGTCTGATAATTGTGCGCCAGGATCACCGCGTTGCGTTGTTTCTTGAGATCGTTGATCGCCTTCACGTAAGGCGCCATGAACGGCCATTCGATTTCAGGAACGACGTTCTTCACTCGCTCGTAGAGGTGGGCGGTTTCGCGTTCGACTTCGGGCGTCCATTCGAGTGACGGCATCGGCAGCGCTCGTGCGCGCTCTGTATCCGTGATAGGCGCTCGCGCTTGTCCGCCCGGTGGCAGATGGGCCGGATTGCCAAAATCGTTGGGGCCATAAATTCCAGAGATAGGCATCGCAGCCTCCCAGTCCCGTTCTTATATGCTCAATCTGAGCATATTGTGGTATTGAGAAATCCGGCCTTTTGGGCCGGTTCCAAACTCAGCAGCTACCCAGAAACGACGCTGCGAGGGCATCATCGTTCCTGGCTCGATCATTACGGATTACTTATCCTCATAACGAGCAAAACAAATATAACAGGTCTTTGACGCCCGCGCCAGATGGCATGCCAAATAATTCCGCATCGCTGAATTGCATTGAGGCAGCGCCAGTGGAGTGGATTTGACATTCGCTCGCCTCGTGCAGCGAGTCCTGAAAGCGAATGTCAAATCCAAAACTCCACTGGAATCTTATAGTTGCTAGTGGTCCCTTTGATTCCAACATTTGCAAACGCTGCTACTGAAACGGGATGCAAATGTTAGAATCGGACCACTTGGCCGCGGGTTGGAATTGAAGCGCGCTGCCTCTAAGACGTCCCTCATAAGCAGACACAAGCAAGGGAGCGCGCCGTGGGAACGTTCAAGGCAATCAGAATCGACAAGGCAGAAAAGGGCACCACGGCAGCGCTCACGCAGTTCGACGAAGCTGAGCTGATGGAGGGCGATGTCACCGTCGCCGTCGAATGGTCGACCGTCAATTACAAGGATGGCCTCGCACTGACCGGCAAATCTCCGGTCGTTCGCCGCTTTCCGATGATCGCAGGTGTGGACTTTGCCGGCACTGTTCTTCAGTCCTCGCATCCGGATTGGAAGGCTGGCGACAAGGTCGTCTCCACGGGATGGGGCCTGGGCGAAACGCATCTGGGCGCCTATGCCGAGAAAGCCCGCGTAAAGGGCGACTGGCTTGTGCGCCTGCCGGATGGCATGACGACGCAGCAGGCCATGGCGGTCGGCACCGCAGGCTTCACGGCGATGCTGTCAGTGCTTGCTCTGGAGAAGCACGGCCTCACCCCGAAGGACGGACCGATCGTGGTGACCGGTGCCGCGGGCGGCGTAGGATCGGTCGCGGTAGCGCTGCTGGCCAAACTTGGTTTTCATGTCATCGCCTCCACCGGCCGTTCGGCCGAGAGCGGCTATCTGAAGGACCTCGGCGCGGCTGAGATCATCGACCGGAATGAACTGTCGGCACCGGGCAAACCGCTGGCGAAAGAGCGCTGGGCAGGCGGTATCGACAGCGTCGGCTCGACGACCTTGGCCAACCTGCTCGCCATGACGAAGTATCGGGGTGCCATCGCCGCGTGCGGCCTCGCCGGCGGCATGGATCTGCCGTCGTCGGTCGCTCCTTTCATTTTGCGCGGGGTGTGCCTTTTGGGCATCGATTCCGTGATGTGCCCGATCGGCCCTCGCAAGGAGGCCTGGGCGCGTCTTGCAAGGGATCTCGATCACGCTAAACTTGCTGAAATGACTAAGGAAATTAGTCTTGAGGAGGTCTTCGACATCGGCCCGAAAATTCTCGCAGGTCAGGTGCGAGGTCGACTGGTGGTGAAAATTTCCTGAGGACGTTCAGATTTTACAAACCATACTGCGCCAATGTTGCCATGGTTGGTATGGTAATCAGCGGGTTAAGGGGTAAACCAGCCGGGGATTGATCCTGGACGGTTTGCCTACCCGCAAGTTTAGTCAGTGGAGTAGCCGTATGCTCACGCGTCTTGTTCTGGGAGCCCTTCTCGCTGGGGCGGTGACGGTTCCTGCTTTCGCCGAAACCATGAATGCCGACGAAGCTCGCAAATTTGTCGCCGGCAAAACGTTTGCTTTCAACTGTTTCGACGGCACCAAGGGCATGGGCCGTATTCTGGGTGACGGTTCGGCCCAGGGGGCGGTTCAGTTCAGTGGCAACGGCGCTCTGCGTCACATGCGCTTGCCGGAGAACACCATCCAAGTGCGCGGCCAACAGATCTGCGCATCCATCAAGGGCATGCCGTTCGACCCCTGCTTCAATCTCGATAAGACCGACACTGTGAGCTTCCGTGGCTCCGTGTCTGGATTGGGCTTCGCCTATTGCGATTTCCGCCGTCAGGGCAACGGTCGCGTGATCCTTGCGCAATCGATCGCTCGCCCGCGCTCGCTGCGTCCGCCGACACGGTCGGCAGATGCATCGCGTTCAGAGCCAGCGAATACCTCGGCGGTTCGCAGCGAACCCGCACTTGAGCTGCGCCGCTCGTCTGCCGAGTAATCTCGGCAGACGTCTTTGCTTCACGTTGTCACGTCAGGTCGAACAGGACCTTGCCGTCGAATTTCGCGGCTTGCGCGATGGCCTGTGACGCATCCTCGAAACGATAGGTCGCACTCACTGGCGCTTTGATCGCACCGGAGGCGACCAGTGGCGCCAGATGGCCGTACATAGTGGTGAGATAATCAGGTGCGGCGGTCTTGAAGGCGCGGACCAGCCAGAATCCATGCAGTGAAATATTCCTGAAGATGAGATGCGGAGAGGGGCCGACAAACGGCTTGCCGCTCATCGCGCTGTAGGACACGAGCTTGCCGTCATCGGCGAGGCAGTTCATCAGGTTCATCGTTGAGGTGTCGGCGACCATATCGATCGCAAGCGCAATCGGAGCATTGCCGGTCTCTTCCGCGACGCGCTTGGACAGATCCGGTCCATCGACCAGCACGATGTCGCCGCCAATTGTCTTGATGTCGTCGACAAGTTCAGGGCGCCTGACGACGTTGACGCTCTTCAGGCCAAGCGATTTGGCAATCGGGATGAGCGCGCGCCCGGTGCCCGAATTGGCGCCGTTCTGGATGACCCATGCTCCGCGGGGCAACGTCGTGAAGCTTGTGAGCATCATGTAAGCCGTGGCTGGATTGACACCGAGCATCGCGAGCTGATGCAGGTCTCCCTTCGGCAGCGGACGCAGCCACGCAGCGTCGGTCTTGATGCGTTCGACCCACGTCGGGTTGGGAAATGGAATAATCGTGCGATCGCCTTCCTTCAGATGCCTGACATCTGCACCGACTGCGATCACGCGTCCAACGCCTTCGGCGCCGACGATGCTCGGCAGATGAGGCTTGTGCCCGTAGCGGCCGGATATCAATAACAGATCGCTGGGATTGATCGGGGATGCTTCCAGCGCGATCACCACCTCGTTCGCGGCCGGTGCGCCGACATCTGGAACATCGACCAGCTTCACGACCTCGGCAGGCTTGCCGAACATTTCAATCTGCAGAGCTTTCATCGTACATCTCCGGGGCACTGCCGTGGCGGATTATGTACTTAAGAGTAAATAACGAGCAGGCGATGTCAAGCGAGCAGTTTCATTGCCTGCGCGATAACCGATTTGACCTGGTCGGGGGATTGAGTTTGCCGGGAAAGAACCATGACGCCGTTATAGATCGCCATGATGGCTCGCGAGGCCGCGGAGGGATTGAAGTCTTTTGAAAACTGCGCCCGATCGGCTTCAAGCCGCGCGTGGATGAGTTTTTCCAGTCCGGTATTAAATCGCTTCACGCTTTTGCGCAGTTCAGCCTGCTCAAGCGCGCCGTCCATCGCTGTGTTGATCGAGAGACAGCCGCGATTGCCTTTAGCCCCGGAACAGTAGGGCAGGAAGCTCTCCATCCAGGTCTGGATAGCCTCGCGCGCTGAAGGCCCATTTGTGATGAGGCGTTCCGAGCGCCGCAGAACCGTATCGTGATAGCGGTCGATGATTTTCAGAAACAACGCGTTCTTGTCGCCAAACGCAGCATAGAGGCTGGGTTTGGCGAGACCGGTCGCCGCGGTGATGTCGTCGAGCGACGTCCCGTGAAAACCTTTCCGCCAAAAGATGTCGAGGGCGGTGTTGAGGACCTCGTCAGGGTCGAAGGTTCGTGGGCGTGCCATGATCTCTATTTAGAATCTTGAATGAGGCAAGTCACGAACTTGCGGGAGGCGTCGCCGGAGCAACTGCTCGCGTCTGCCTGAATAGGAGACGTTGATACAGCCAACCGATGGCAACAAGCACCAGACCCAGGCCGATGAAGGAGAACGCGCGGTAGGCGCCGGTCAGGTTCGACATATCGATCAGGAACACTTTCAAGATCGTGAGCGCGATAATCACTGCCGAGGCAAGTCTCGCCCGTTGCGACGGCAACAACAGTCCGGCACCGAGCAGGATCACCCCAAGCGCAAGCCAGGCCACAGAGTAAGTGTATTGCTCCACGTCGAACGTCGCGCCGCTGCTCATCAGCGGGCCGTGATAAAACCGACGGATCTGGAACGTCACATATGCCAAAGCCAAGGCCAGGGCACCTGCCGCGAGAGTGTGAGCATACGCCATCGGCCGTCGTCCAACCACGGCATAAGACAGCAGAAGTGCCAGGATCGCGGGCATAGCGTAGCCGAGAAGCAGCACATTGATGAATGCGCCCTCGACACGGATCGGCCAGATCACGGGATTTTCCAGCCCGAACAGTCCGCCGACAATCCCGATGCCCGCGAGGACGGTGAGCAGTACCGCGGAAACATTATGGACGAT
>Ga0247779_1001396_pt1 | contig 11695 bp, 10 predicted proteins | sample UWRJL221509R5_FD_179925 | JGI IMG/M metagenome (GOLD analysis project Ga0247779, IMG submission 179925) | Plant litter microbial communities from Arlington Agricultural Research Station in Wisconsin, United States - UWRJ-L221-509R-5 | ecosystem: Environmental > Terrestrial > Plant litter >...
GGTTTTCGGAAATTGCATTTTTACGCGTATCTTGACCAGTTTCATGATTAAAAATATAAAAATCGGCGCGAAAAATTAATTTTTCGGCTCAGAAATGAGGCGTCGGCTTTATGTGTCCTACACTGTACGCTAAAGGTGGTCATCAGAATTATCACGTGCTGGGCCGTAGTAAAGATCAGCGATGCGATCAATTTCAAGCCAAGATGGGCGAATAATGAGTGCGTACCTGGTGGTAACCCCTTCATCTTTTGTAGTTCTCCTTCTGTGCCACAATGAAATGAGAGCCGATATTTCTGAGCTAATTAGTCTTCACTCTCACAATAAGAACGCTTAGAGAGAAGTAGGCAACATTCACTTCGTTGGTAGAAACAGGCCACCCATTGCGGTCACATTTATGTGTATTGCAAATTGCCCACCTTATAAAGCCCGTTAACTTGCTAATTTGTCATTCTTGCCCCCCCCCTTCACTTTTGAACATCGCCTAATTAGCACGCTCTGAAATTCAACTAATTAACGACTTTGCTGCGATGCGCTACGCCTGCCCGTCGACTTCTTTCATCGCTCCCTCTGCACCAGTAAAACCCAAGAGCACTGTGAGTAAGTGCCACTCGGATCCATGTGCTTCACTAATTAGCATTATAGAAGCTACATGATACCGAACTCAAGGGCAAAGGCAGCGCCAGGCCCGTTCAGAGGCAAGCCCGTATTTCAGGCGCGAAGGAAGCGATGAAAAGAGAGGTCAAGAAGCAGAAAGCTGACATTCTTTCCAAACCGAAAGCTCACGATATCAAGTATGTGTTTGTCGGAAACGTGAGTGCTTGTTTTCAGCGGCTCCAACTTTCTTTCTTATTGTAATTGTTTTCTTCAAAGTTGCTACCCTCCGTGAATGAAGAGCGGATTCGTGCACACTTTCGTAATTGTGGCGAAATACTCCGAATTTCCATTCGTTGCAGCAGAGGCAAACCCCTCAACGTCGACATCCCTTCCATTGAACGTACTGCCAGAGATCGGCATTATGCCTCAGTCGAGTTCGCAAGCTCTCGATCCGCTAGGAAAGCACTAATCCTTCATCATACTTTGTTGGATGGTAACAAGATTGTGGTATGTTTTTTCAACTTCTCCTCTATACGACATTAACATTGCTCCGAAGGTAGCTTCTACGGCTGTGGATCTGCCCGAAGTCGAGGAATTAGTAAACAGTAGGTCAATCCATATATCTTGACCAACCGCTACTAATATAAGATTTCAAATGCCAGCCCGATTCGCTAAAGTGAATGGAAGAATAAACAGACCAACGACTTCAACCGGCAGCACCACCACAAGGTATTGCTCCCGTCTTTGCTTCTTGCCAGACTTTTGTGTTTAATAACTGTACAGGCCTCTTGCCCCACATGACACAGAGCGCTTCATAGACTATCGGTCCCCAGATAGCGACCGGTTCCGATGTTTTGGCTTCTCTTTTCCCAAATGCATTATATGAACGAACGCACTACATATACCCGATTATTAGTACCATTTAAAGTAAGCATTACTCTATTTCCCAAGCATTTTCTTAGTGTATGTAGACCCACATATATACGTACTCTAGTAGAACAACGACTTCACTCGAACTTGCAATATTTTTGTTTTTCATCATTATAAAACCATAGATCATGTATATTAGTCTATTATCTTTTTCCCCGATATTATGTCGAGTTATTATTTGACAATCACAGCAAGTCGCCGACAAGAAGTGGCCGCCTGCGTGATTTGACCCAACGCGTCAAAAGCGTGAGAAAAAAGTACTATTTCGTGCACAAGAGGGATCGTATTCCTCTCCTCTCCATACAGTCATCTCCAAAATGCCAGTCTCGACGCGCCAGGCAACTCCAGGGCCGAGTGTTTCTACATCAACAGTATCAAAGACTTCTTCTCACTCTGTGAACTCGAGAAAGAGGCCAGGATCCGAAATATTAGAGGACATAAAGGATGCGAAGAAGATTAAAGTCGAAGGAGAGACCCTGTCAACTATATCGATCAATGGAAAGGACAAAAAGAAGAAAAAGAGAAAGAAGAAGAAGCGGTCCTCGGTTGTCATCCATGGCTCAACTCAATCCAGTCATAATGAGATCTCGAAGGCAAAACCTGAGAAGGAAGTCACAAAGAGACAAGGCTCTACGTCTGCTTCACGAGAACCGGAACAACACCTTATGAGTGGCTCAGGGGGAGACCAAGCCGAACCAGTAGGCAATGTTATTTTAGAACCCAGCGTACGCTCATTAAATTCTAAATATTTTACCTTGATCTGACTCCCAAATGCAGTTTTCAGACAAAGGCAAAGGCAAAGCGAAATCGAATTCGCCACCTCAAATCATAACACCTCTTCCAGTAAACGTTGTCGAACCTGTAGCCTCAGGATTAGGATTGAGCAATCTAACAGAAGAAACGTCTGCTCAAGCGCTTGAAATAGCTCGATTGAAGGAGCAACTTGCCTCCAAGGATAACGTATGAATATGTTTACTTCACAAGAATGGCGCTATGTGTATTAACGTCACTTTATAGCTCCTTACACAACACCAGAACCTTTTCAATCATCATCAACAATCCCTGACTTGTCAAATTTGTCACGACCCAATGTACAAGCCCTATGCACTTGCACCTTGTGGGCACATAACTTGTTACGGGTGCTTAATCCGCTGGTTTACAGCACCTCAAAACCCCGAAGCTGCAGATGCAAACGAACCTGCTTTAGGAAATGACGATAATGTCGAAGCAATTCTTGATAGCGCTGCTGCTAAGAATGGCGCTTTCATTCGTCGCCGCAAGATGTGCCCAGTGTGTCGCGCTGTGGTCTCGGACCGTCCCATCGAGATGTGGTCAATCAAGGACATGGTTGCTGCCTTGGTACGCAGTGGCCTGGCTGACCTTCCTCCGCCCGTACATAAAACCTCGGTAGAAGATGCCAATAACGTTGATCCTTGGCGAAACTTGTTCCGCAGAGCAGGTCTCGGAAATATGTATATGCACCCTTTCGGAGCTGCTTTCAATGCTTTCCTTCCGCATGCATTTGCTGCCCCACCATTGGAGCAAGGTGAGGAAGACCGAGAGCAAATGGGTTGGCACGATGCGGAAGATGGTGGTATTTATCGCTGCATCGATTGCTACCACGAAATATGGGGTGGGGTTTGTTCTGGTTGTGAACGTCGCTATCCTGGGCACGGTGTGGATGATGATGAGGATGACGACGACGACGAAGGGTCTGATGGTGATCATCCCAATATCTTCTTTCGACGGCACATTGCTTATCCTTATCACTTTGACGACCCTGAAGAGGATAGCGATGGTGAAGAAGAAGATCCAATCTTTCCAAATTGGATAGAGGGCGACCCAGACGTTGAGGATGACTCAGGCTCGGAAGGAGACCCCCCCATGGACTTCTTTGAATATCTTCGCATGGGACGACATCATGGCAGGCATCCTGTTGAGCAGGCCGACTCAGAAGAAGAAGAAGACTTAGAAAATGATGAGTATGGACCTGGAGACGCCCAGAACCTTTTTATACCACCACCGCACGCTCTCGCTAGAATTGAAGAAGTGGGAGACGGGGAGGTAGAAGATGAGGATGAAGAGGATGACTCCTACGAAGGGAGTTTTATTGATGACGATGTTGTGGAAGGCTCCGTAGATGGAGAGGACGAAGATGAAGATGACGACGATGAAGTTGAAATTATGGAACCGCCTCCTATCCGCGGAGCTAGGCGGCGAGTTATCGACATCGACGACGAGACAGATGGAGAAGGGCCGGATGTCGTCGACTTTGACGACGTCAGAGAGGAGGATGAAGAAGTATCTCCAGCCGCGACCCTTTTGCGGCAATATCTTTCAGGAAGATTTGGGCGACAGCAACATAACGTCGGAGATGTTGATTTGGATTCTGACGGAGATGACGATGACTTGGCGGTAAACAATGATGAGGATGATGAAGAAGACGAAGACACCCTTCCAGGTTATGGGAATGCCAGATTGGCAAGACGAGGTCGCAGAATTCACTTGATGTCAGATGAAGACGATGAATGATAAATCGGTTGATGGACTTGGTCACTAAATGTATCTATACCTTCGATAGGCTCTACTAGTAATCTCCTTTAATCGTTATTGTATATGTATCTTTATTCAGCTTCTTTGTCATTTTAAAAAAAAGTATGTGCGATAAGATGAAATAAGCGCTCTGTTCAAATTTCTAATTTTGGAAGTCATTCCCATATTTGGAAAATAGCAATTAAAAATTGATTCACAGCCCAGATGTTGCCCGGATGTCCAGATAGTTAGGAGGTCCAGATTTACTTGAAAAGAGAAAGAGAAAAGCGCGTCTCTCTCGACAAGATGATGATATAGTTGAGAGGTCGCTTGACCAAACTCCCTTTTCATGATCTTTTCATAATATTTTCTTTGATAATTGCTTTGCTGAAAGTGCTAGTCTGTTGCCGTGCAGCTATATAATTCATCCGCACAATCGAGTATAATCTAAGCGACGGATTGTCGCCCAGCAGCAAATAGTAACGGAAAGTATGAGTTCGAGTCGTCATATAAGTTCACCATCGATATCGCGCCATGCAGTTTATTCAAATCATCCATCCCTTATCATCATTTAGTTCGATTAGTCGATTGTTTCAATTTTGAAGTTGCGTTGTCTATTCGATTTTCTATCGCCCAGAGAATTTGGCAGAGTTGATCCAAAAGATTGTTTAGGCTATCGAACTCTCGCAGTGGATTTAAACCTTTGTACGGACAATTAGATACGTTTCTAGAAAAGCGAACCATGAGACTTTGCTGGGCAAGAAAACCCACTGTGGCATCCCGTAGGAGATATGGCTCGCATGACACATCCAGATGGGTTAATCTGAACTGTGCCGCTAGAATGAGATACCACTGGTTGAGCCTTTTGTTGATATCTTTTATGATACTCAGCGTCGGGGAAGTTGGTTTTCATTATGATTTTAAATGAGCAGGCTTCGCAATGACATTGAGGCAGAAAGCGACTAGTTCAATATAAAACACGGGTGATGACAAGATCATGTGTCACATCAACGGTTGATAACCTCTCACCGTCCGGTTAGCAGCAGGTCCTCAGGTCTCTCGAGGATTTCATCAGCCTTCAGTCAAACGACTGTCGTCTGCATGGAATTTGCCTAGTTACCTTTGCTGCAAGTCGCAACAGGTTATTATCTCCACTTTACTCGCTGCTCCTGCTTACTAACCAGTCATGTTGGCAGCCCTTCAAACGGTGTCTTCCCTTGATTTCTTGCCATGGCGAGGAGCGCTGCTCTAAATCCTGCTTCCATGCCCTTCTTTCCAGGGGGTTTTCGTGTCGGTGACGATGAACGAGGTACTAACGGTGTCAACTTTGCGCAGAACATCTTCCGCGAGCAGGATAGAAGCTCCGTTTCCCTGCATTCGACTTCCTCTACAGACTTTCGTTCCGTCAAGTCATCTCCCAGTCCTCCACAAAGCAGGATTCAGGACCCGCGACATCAACCATCCCCAGGTCCGCGCGACATCCAGCGTCAGTCACCGCCATTCCGTCAGGCGGACGCGGGGAAGTCTTATCCGAACATTGAGTCTAGGAGTGTCAGAGATGGGAGTGGTCTAGGTGCTTTGAGCACCCTCACAGAGAGGGAGGATACCCAGTCTCCAGAACAAGAGGAAGAAGACCTGGTCACTGGAAGTGGCCACCACACGCCCGGATCCTCATTCTATTCTGCTCAACAGCAATCCAGCCTCGAGCGCCTTCCAGCTATTCCATTCTCCGTTGGAAGTCTAACCGGATCCGTGTCAGGGGTACCCTTCACGTCTTCTTCGCCTGTATCATCCCTTGATTCCAATAGTCGCGCCACTTCTGCTATGGACCTTCAAACTCAAAACTTTGAGGCTCAGCTCAAAGCTTCCCCTCTGATTCATGACATTCTTGATCGACTCGTGCGCTGCGAATATACTACAAGGGAAATTCAACGCGACCTTGGAGATATAAATCGCAAAGTTAACATATTAGTTGAACGGGCGCTCGGTGTCAACAACCAGCCAGAATTCAAGGACCCCTTCGCTAGTAATGCTTCATCTGTCGCATTGAACAAACCACGGCCTTCAATTGGGAATATTGCGCCAAATCAAGCTGCCAACACGGATGACATTACGTCCATTTCTCAACGCCTTAATACGTTGACATCATCTGTCGGTCAGTTGCTCGCTCTCCAGACCCAGCAAATGCAGCAGACGGCTATTACCGACGGTCGTAACAATTCGGTGATCAGCTTAAGCAGTCCGCAACTGGAGTTGGCGCCAAATCAGACAATACCTTCTGGCAGTGTGTCAAATGCAACATTGCTCGGACACGGTTTGCCGAATCGTCCAGATTTAAGGCCTGCTCCCCGACAGCCAAATCCTCCCATGCGTACATGGTCTGCTGGAAATTTGGATCTTCCTGTCCGTTCAAACGATCCGGGAATGAACCGTCCTGATTCCATGCTTCGCGATAAACGACGCTCTGTCTCTGGATTGCTAAGGCGCGATTCTTCAGGCGTAAGTGTCGTGATTACTTTTTGATAATCAAAGTTAAACTCAGTCAATCATTGTAGATAATTGATCCCCAAGGCGATAATTGGGCTGGAGGGTCTCGAGATAATGGGCCTGTAATTTCCAAGTGGGAACAGTTGGCTCTTGCTCCCGAATTGCTTCGATCGCTTGGGAAATTTGGGTACGTTGACATCACAAACTGTCCAAGGGCTCATAAACTTATTTGATCATCATCAGTGTTGGGCCACCTAACAAGATACAACAACGTGCATTGCCCTTCCTTCTTCGTGGTGCTGATATCATCGCTCAAGCACCTCCAACTCAAGAAAGAATTGCAGCCTACGTTATTCCTGCTATTCAAGTTGCGGTGACCAACATGAATACACGTCCCAACCGCGGTCCGATTGTAATCATGGTATCCACCACTGTTGATCAAGCCACGCAAGCGCAGCGCATGATTCGTGATTTGGGTGGTCCAATTGGTGTCAAATCCGCTCTCGGAGTGGGTGCGTCAACGGCGGGCAATGATTTGGCCCAAGAGTTGCGTCTTCTCCAACAGAATATGCCTCATATTATTTGTGGAACTCCCCAGAAACTTCACGCTCTTTTTACAACTCCAGGCGGACTTATTGGTTCGGAAGTACGATTCCTGGTACTCGATGAAGTCGATCAGTTGATTGCTCGGAATCTTCATGAATTTGTTTTCAATATTGTAAAATTACTACCCCCTCCCCGCTCTCGTCCCCTTTCCACTGGCACACCTACTATTACTAGCCCTGCTTCCGGCCTCCCTGGTCCAGCTCCAACCACCTTTACATCTCCGTTCGAGCCTGGAAATCCTATCATTCCACCTTTCCAGACGTCTAATGCAGGTGGACGCAGGTTCTCTGCTGTTGACACGTCGACACCACCAGCAACTACACCAATCGAACGCCAAACAGCATTGTTCTCCAATACTGTCCCTCAGGATGTCCTCAATCTAGCTTCTGCCATTCAACTGAGAGAACCGGTCCGGGTCCTTGTTCGCCGCGACGGAAATGTTGCAAACCCGGAAACTACTCAGAGTTCTCGTGGTTTGCGGCAGTTTTATTTGTATCTGGCCTTCACTGCAGGTGGTAGATCTGACCCATCTACTACCACTCCCGGTGGTGGACTTGGTATTATAGGCTCTGGAAGAAGTACTTCAAGTGCTGAAACGACACAAGCACGTGAATGGAAGCTTGACGCTCTTGCTGATATATTTGATGACGTTGAAATCACCCAAGCCGTTGTCTATGTTGGAGGGATGAACTCTCTCGACTCTGTCGTCTACAAACTAGCCAGCCGTGGATTTGAAGCTATTCCTCTTGTGAGTGGGTTCAAATGATGACCTCAGGTATCGTCTAACGTATCTTTCAGCATGGTGACATGAACGTTGCTACTCGCGCCGCTGCATTGAATAAATTTAGGAACAACTCCTCGATCGTTGCAAGGCAGCAAACCACTAAAGTCCTAGTCATCTACGATGTTCAGTTGAAGAATAACGATGTTCCGCATGTCCCTCTTGTCATAAATTACGGTACTATATTCTTTTCTCGCAGGCTGTCCTATTTTATTTATTCACAAACAATGCTTTTTAGATCTTCCGAAAGCTGTAGAAGAGTATTCCAACCGGTCAGAACTTTTTATGATATCCATCTTATTGTTATACTAAGTAATATGTTAGTGTGTCACCCGCAATTGCTTCGGCCTATTCGCGAGCTGGGGTAGTCGTCAATTTTGTCACTGCCACTGGCGGCGACGTGGAAATGTTACGATCTATAGAATGTTATTATAAGTGAGCATGTTTTACTCCGTTTTTATATGACCTGAGCTTATAAATTACAATTTCTTGCGATGTTTTTTAGAATCAAATGCGTAAGGTCTATTTTTCAGATTTAGTGATAATTTACTGACATATTCATACAGCCTGAAGTTCCGACGAGTCTCCGCGACATTGTTTAAATAATGAACTGACGTTCCCATGTATTTCTACTGCGCATTCCGTGTTCCGCTGCTGCCAACTGTTTCTTGCTAATTGCACTCGGTGTTTTATACCCCTACATAGCACCCACATTGTCCCTATTCCCAGATGTGTCCTTATTATTCTCGATTGATGTAGTCACTCTTCTCTTACACAGTGTATAAGCAAACTTCGCTTTCGTCCTTTCGCCTTCGTATTTCTAGTTAAATATTTGGAGTTGTCTAATTCGACGGCAATCGAACTTTTATGATTCTTAATGTACCATCGTCACTGCAAGTCGCTAAGTCCCCATGAGTATCGCTCGAATTGGACGGACGCCATGCCATTCGATGAATGTGATCAACATGTGCCAACCTTACGAGATGGTTCAGGATATATCTTTTGAAGAAATCGTAATTTTTTCCTACCTTGAAGAGATGGTTTCGACAAGCTCCCACTCCGATGAGACTTGAGGACTTGAACAAAGTAGTATTTCCCCAATTTCCAGGCCGATAGCCAACCATCTGCAGAAGTGTTAACACTTGTTACAAACAAATGTTTGAGAATGACCTTTTGTTCCCTTGACTTGGGTAGAACGCTACTGCGGTTGCAGGTTGCGAGGTCTTGATGGTGGTCACTGCCTTCCAATTACTATCTACTTGTTGCCAGAGTTTGACCTACATGAAAAATTAGATAAGTGGTTTCGGAACAGTAGTCATTGCTGCGTACTGTTTTGTCTCTTGATGCTGTTGCAAAAAGACCCCCTTCAGCTGACCAGGCACAGTCCCATATGATACGTCCGTGTGATTTGTCGAAGGCGACAGGTGCATAACCTTTGTTCATCGTTATTTCTCGAAAAAAACAGCATAGCATTATGACCTACCGCCATCTGGTTGCACTTCGAATAACCTCCATGAACGATCTCTTGAGACCGTCAAAATGTACTTGTCATCTGGACTGAATGATATACGCGTAACTGTCAAGACATGGCCCTGGAGGGGCGATCCAACTGATTTGAAGGTTACAGTATCATAAACACGAACAACAGCGTGTTCTGCGTTTGTCGATTTACATGCAGTAGCTATCATTCTCCGTGAATTGGATATTCCCAGAGTGATAGACTAAGTCGCAGACAAGGTCAACGGATTGGAACGTGTTGTTGAGGAAATATTTACCTCGTAACCATGACCGAACACCTTTTCAATTTCAGGCCAGAGCGTTATAGACGATAATTCTCCATCGAATGGCCTTCTTGTTACAACTGTTTCTCCGATTACCTCCTGTGGTCCTTCATAAATTTGTTATGTCCCATCGTTATTTTCATTGATGGATAAAATTCACCTTCTGCTATTGCCTTGTTCGACAATCCCAGTGGGGGTACACTGGCTGCCGCAGGTCTTTTATGCTAATGAAAGGGAATAAATATAGCATGATCCACAGAACTATAACCCACTTACCTCTTCCTCCGAAAATTGAGCAACGCCCAATGTTTCCGTAAGCTGGACAAATCCACGGGGAGCCTCAAAGACACGGACAACTTTCTCGTCTGCAATACTTGCAAATCTGAGTGGTTCAATGAAAACCACATTCAACAGATCATATCCGTGGACTTGCGGACGAGCAATTTCATGCCAGGACATGTGGTCGTCATTATGTACTGGTCCGTGGATCCTGGTTGTCTGATCAAGTCTGGAACAGAAGTCAATGGAGAGCAAGTAGAATTATCATGAATTTAAGTACTGACCCAGAAGAGATGAGGTATTTACCGTCAGGGCTCCAGTCCAGCCCTTTGACAGGCCCATTATGACCAGTGATAGATCCGATTTCAAGCCATGTTTCGTCTGTTGAGGAACCATTACAAGTCCAACGTCTCCAACCTCCTGACCAACCCCACGCCAATACTTCTTTTCCTTTGCTCGCCCATAAGCCACCCACGAAACCACCAAGTCTTTGCCCTCCAACATCTCCGAATCTTTCGCGATTTATCCATATCGAAGACGAGGAGTCACTGGATGGGGACCATAAAATTACTGATGAATCAGTGGATGTGGATAGCAGCGTTGGTGTTGACTGAGAATCTTGGCGCCATGTGAGAGAAGTAACGCCAGCTTCATGTCCAACAAGGAGAGCGTCAAATGTAACAGAAAACTGCTGTGAACTATTATAAACTGCGTTAGCGATGCAATGCGGGAAGTTTGCCATTATGCTTACTTTTCAGCAGTTGTCTTGACCGTCAAAATATGGTGCTTAAGTGAGACTTGCCGACCGCCTTCTTCGTTTTCTCCTAATTCCCCTAGAGATGCTTCAAATTCATCCAAAAGTTTGTCTATAGGTTCAGACGACGAAACTTCTTTTGGAATGTTTTCCAACTTTCTCAAAGGCTCAATATTCCATAATCTGATTGTTGCGTCTTGCGATCCAGAAGCCAAAATTAAAGGTTGGTCGCTGTCTTGTGGAACTTTAAACGCAAGTCCTCGTATCCAGTCTTCGTGACCAGCTAGGGTAGCGGATTGTATAAACTGAAAACATTAGTTTCGTGAACTTCAAAGAAGGAGAATATAAAAACCTGATCATCTGAACAGACCCAAAGTCTGACGTAGGTATCGGTTCCACCGACAGCAAGCAAGAAAACTAGTTCAAAAATGATGAGAATGAAATCACAACAAATTTCTGAAACTATGAGCCATACCATTAGTGTCGGGAAGATATGTCAAAGCCGAAGTCAGAGGGTATTTCCCCTTTAGATCAATAGTCTGTAGCTCGAAGATATCGTCTATTTAAAGCAAAGTTTTAATCCATTGTGGAATGGTATATGTTAGCACTAACCTTTACCATCCGTTTTGTTATACTTCCAGATTTTGAGGGAAGAATCTGACGATCCTGTAATTATGCGGTTATCGAAGGTGCAGACAGTGGAGATGGACTTTTTGTGAGCTTGAATAGTGAAAGCAATGTTCCACTGAAGAAAAAGTAGCATACGTTAGTCAGAATCAAAGTAAAGGAAGTAGTCTTGCCTGCCTGATCTAAACTTCTCTTCCATAGGTTTAGCACGCCAGTGTCGTTCGCCGATAATAAGGTGTCGTCATCTAAAAATTTAACACAAGTAATAATACTCTCTGATCCCGGAAGAGTTCCCAATACCCCAGCGTCGTTCAGATCCTATTC
>Ga0247779_1001398_pt1 | contig 11667 bp, 13 predicted proteins | sample UWRJL221509R5_FD_179925 | JGI IMG/M metagenome (GOLD analysis project Ga0247779, IMG submission 179925) | Plant litter microbial communities from Arlington Agricultural Research Station in Wisconsin, United States - UWRJ-L221-509R-5 | ecosystem: Environmental > Terrestrial > Plant litter >...
GCCGGTGAAGATATGCCATAAAGCGTACGTACTTGTGGCCTGGACGTCATGAGCGGCTACTTTCAATGACTTCAGCGAATTACTTCGGGGGTGAAAATCAATTGAAATAGTATAACTTGATTTACTGCAAAATATTTTCAGACGCTCCATTGATAGACAGTTTTTTTGCTTGCGGCCATCAGTCTAATCTGTTTTGTGGCTCCTGGAACTTATCCGATCATGTCGAGGACTTCCAACGAACTCTTTAAGACCACAATTCACGGTTCTGAGGACATCACTCGTTTCCGGACGATATACTGACCATGAATGATAACCATTTAGTATCATGACTGATGATGACCTTCAAGAAAACATAGTCTAAAGTTTAAATTCGCCGTAATCATCCCAGAATCGGAGTACTAGATAAGCAGCCCAAGAACATAAGTATAGCAATGATGCACGAATCGACGGTGTCCATACTCACCAGTGACTTTCGCTTAAATGGGTAACAGTCGCCGATTTTCATTTACCACATACGCGCCAGGCTCATGGGCAGCGTCTAAAAGCTCCTCTGTCCACATCGCACCGTACCCATGGGTTTTGAGTGACGGAGCAATCATGCTAGGAAGGTCTAGATTTCCTAGGTTTGAGTCAGCGCAAATTGAAGGAGGAAACTTCTTTTTTGCTCTTCGTCCTCCGGGCGATGACAAAAAAAAGTCAAGTCAACATCATCGGAATTATGTGCCCGACCGCAGCACTTCGTCGCATGTTCTTCTTCAGGATGTTAAATATCGCCTGAAGAACACATGTAGGTCGTGGAAGTGCGAAGCATGAAACACAATACACACGAATGTCTTCCATTCGGACTTGACGAAATGGTGTAATGGCCAATACAGTTGGGAAAAAGGGCGACTTCTTTGCTCCAATCACAATCAAAAACAATGGAATGAGGAAGGAGAACAAGCACAGCCATAATATTAGGTCCCCGCTGTTCTAAAGTGTGCCAGAAACGCAGGGGTGCAAGCTCTGACTGATCCCAGGTAAGTAACAAAGGACATAGTGCAGTCTGATGTGGAATGTTCGGATAATTCTAGTGTCCAATTTTAGTGAACAATAATTATAGATGATGTAAAGGCGAATCACGATAGCGTACCTGCGTGAAGGCATCATATCGCCAATGTTCAGTCAGGAAGATAGCAGTTTGTTTCAATAGCAGACAACCAAGCTCTTTCTTCCTCAGGCAAACCCATGGACGATCCAGAACTCAGATGGACCATAAGGTATTGAACAATCTATTCCAAAGTAAAAAAATTGGTCTTGTTTTTGACAGAAACCTTGTACATCTGTAAGCAGATGAGCCTTCTCACTTTCCATTGCCATGTTCGCAGGTTGCTAAATTACTCACCATTGGCTCTATATATGATAGGAGAACCAGGTTTCCATGCCTCGACTCAGCCGCATGAAAACCCTAGAACAAGTTCGACAGACGTTGGGCTTTTGACAAAACAGAGAATCAAGCTAAATTGGTGGTACTTGACCCCAACACTACTAGACAGAAGATTTCATTGGTTGTACCTGGCCAAAAAACCTTGCCTTGGGTGAGGAAAGGTAGTAAAGGGACCTGAGAGAAGTTCAGGTGAAAGCCGTGCGTGAGAAAAAGTTTCCGGCATCGCGACGAAAGTCTGAACTGAACTCAAAAAAAAATCTTATATAGTCATCCGTTTCATCCTGATTACACCGGCAATGACTTCTCAGAACCACTACCAATGGATGATAATCGCGCCCATACGTCTGTGTAGCGTTTACTTCATTCAATTCCAAGTTTTTCGGGCTCACCATCTATCTTTATTACAGTTTGCAAGCCCTGGAAGCGTTCATTCAAACGCAGAAAATTTTACTCGCCAGACAACAATCAGACATAGAACGATTAAGAAAATTGCGCGTTGACTTTGTTCATACTCCTACACAGATAATCTCAAACATTGGAAATGAGGTACATTGCACCTTCGTTTAATAAATCCAGTCTAGTAACGTCTCTACAGCTAGAGCATAGTACTTTCCGCATCAGCGAGCAAGCAGATTGCAGACTCTCTTTGCCGAAAGATATCGAATGGTCAGTTTTTGACAAGTCTGGTACGTTCGATACTTGATCCAAGTACGAAAAATAACTTGGCTTCCCCCAAAGACACTGGCCCATTGCGAACTTTTGCTCAGAGCGCCCGAGATCGAATCACCCAGCGAACCCGACCATCCCTATGTCAACGATCCGACCTGTCTGAACTCCAACGATTCGTCAAGCAAGCAAGGCGCTCCATCGTTGACCCAATCTTGGCCCGTTTCGCTGACGTGTCTTCGCCAGAACCAGAGAGCGAAGAGGAGATAGACCCCATCGAGCTCAGAAGGCGACAAGAGCAGGAAAATATTCGCGAATTAAAAAAGCGCCAAATTCGCCCTTGTGGACTCAGCTTACCTCTTGGTACCAAGGCCGTCATCATTCGCCCAGAAGTGGACGACGAAGCTATGGATGTCGATGTCTCCATCGACGACAACGAGGACATCATCATACCCCTCGACAACATGGAGGCTGTACCATCATCCCCGGTCAAACCCAAACCTGCAAAGGCCGTTCGTCGCCCACCTAAGAAGACCGCCAATGAAATGCTAGACGACGATGGTCTGTCTGCCTACGTGCCGGTGCCCGAGAAAGTTCGTCTTCCCAAAAATATCAAAGTGAAACCTCCTCCCAGGTCTGCTATCGCTTCTGACGTCGAGTCAGAAGTGGAGAAACCTAAGAAGGCACGAGGTGCTGCGAAGCCAAAGCCTGAGACTTATAAGCAGGCTTGGTCCGAGTCGGAACAAAATCTCCTGGAGCAACTCTTGGAACAGATACCAGATGGCGAAAGATTCAGGTATGTCGTCTCACTCCCCAAGGTAACCTATCTAATCACTGGCTTTAGATGGCAAAAGATATCGAGGGCCATGGGAGGACGACGGACACCTCGCCAAGTAGCTAGTCGGGTGCAAAAGTACTTTGAGAAGCTGAAGAGGTTTGGAGTGGATTCATGAATGTCTGCGTTGCTTTATATACCATATTATACACTCTGAATAAAATTTTGCTATTCGTAAAACGGCTACACGCAAAAGCCCATTCTTACCGAAGAAGCCTCGCAAAGTTCGATCTCATCGAGTTAGCGAGTCTTCTGTTGGTTTGGCACTTATCAGGTGAATGCAAGTGTCCTAGGGTTGGGCGCTTAATTAGCGGCAAGCAATTATCACTATCACGCTTAAAGTCAGGAGACTAACCTAATGTTCGCCTTAAGCTGTTTGAACAAACCATTTGTGAATTTATGGTTTTTACCCTTTCGCAAGAGCTCCGGAAGCAAAAATACGATAGCAAAAAATAAGATGCCCCTTTATTATCGAGGGGAAGATAGTACGGGCAAGTTGATATACCGATATCAAACAGACTGGTGTTAACTCATTTTGGTGCATGGTTGGTGTTTTGTTTTGTTTTTCTGGTTAAAGCGCTCGGAGGTAGGATAAAAAATATATGAATGAGTCCTAGTGAAATAAATAAGGTGCTGCAGAGCGAGCTTCCTGATCGTGTCCCTGGCGCAACCAGAGCGTTTATCAGAAGCTCAACCCTTCTTCGTGTGCAATGGATTCGTGGTCATCTAACACGAGTAGTCAGTGTTCGACACTCACCCAGGGATAAATGGTTTGTGTTTTTTTACCTATAATGTTAAAGGATGCCTTCATTCTCATTTGAGCCTGTTTAACTTGGACAGAGAAGATTCGATGATCCAACACGATGTGGCGATGATTCTGACATCGGCGTTGATCTACGTGGGGTCTTCACTAAGTGGTATACATTAATGTTATACCCTACGTTGTTACCTTGAACCAATAAATATCCACTGATTTAATTATTTCATGCACACGCTCTATGTCTATGTTTCGGATTAAGATCATGTCTTAGTTGACTAGGATAAATTACGTGGTGTACAACTGCTCGGTACCGTGTCTACATACGCATCTGTCATGTCTGTGCGGAAAAGACGCACTTCGCCCTATCAGCGCTTGTCGAGATGCAGGCGCAATTCATCCAGTGTCCAAAATTCAGATCGCGGAATGATGGGGGAGGAGGGTGAGTAATCAAGGAAGGGTAGCGAAGAAGTCACGCAGAAACCAATGCGAACGTGAAGAAATCAATACCGAGAACAGTAAAAAGGTTCCAAAGGAGGGTAAAGAATGGGTTGGGTAGGTGCTTGTGCAGAAAGAGAAAGGTGTCATGTAAAATTTGAACCTCAAACCTCCCCCAAAAAAAAGAGTATGAAAAAAAAAAATCTAGTGATGGTTGTGGTGACGGTCTTCAAGAGAAAATAAATAATATCCTCTCGATGATTGTCCAGTGGTTTTCAAGTGTTCCCTGCGTCTGTCTGAGTTGCCGCTCTTGCTGTTATTTCGTTCGTTTTAAAAATGACGGCCACAAATCCGTCGTTCTGTGTTCTGTATTTCCTCGTACACGGACACATCGTCTCGATCGCGCGAATACTGAGAAGAAGAGTCCCCAATTGTTTGTGTGACTACGTAGAGAAGACACCGATAATCTTAAACGCTGGCACTCCTTGACCTTCTTCACCTAGCAGCTGGCATTCTACGTAATGCGAGCCTCGGGATACATAGTGATCAATAATTTGCAGACTATAGGACAGTAGAGATTGTGGTTAGAGGAGGTCAGAAGAAAAGAAAACTACTTACGAAGCTGTTGGCTCGCCTACAGCGCCTGCGTTCTCAATAACCTTGGCGCCACCGTAGTTATCATCTACCCAACATTCAACTGAGCTGCCCTCTCCAACGGAAGAGACAGGCTCCTTCAAATAATAAATTCCGATGTCACCGGCTCCAACTTGGATAGGAATTCTCAGCTTGCTCGTTGGTAGTGTGGAGTACCAGTAATGCGCTGTGGTCTGTAATGATGAGCCTCCGGAAGTGCTTGGGTGATATGGGAACCAGCCAGAACCGTAGAATAATGATGGGGGTAAGGGATTGATCAAGTCGTTCGCAGATACACAGAAGGGCGCAACTTCTTCGTAGGGTCTTCCAGTGTTTGGTCGAGTGTTAATTCGCCCAGGAGGTACGTTGAGAAGGGCCTGTTGTGCTGTAAGTTCCTTCAACAGGGCAGCGGCATCTGCTGCTTTGTGGTTTACATCTGCAGCGGCTGCTCCCCCCTTCTTTTCTTCTGGCTCTGGTATGCCCTTTCTCTGGCCCACGCCACCAAAGAGCGCATGGCCTTCCCCACCATCTCCAGCGTGATGAAGCGGAACAGCATCGAATGCCTGCCCATGAGCAATGGACCACGCTATACAAATTTGGGACTGCATATATGCCACAAGCACGTCCGTGATCAGGTCATGGCCAGCAACCCCAGCAAGAACTGGATCGACGTAGTATTTATTTATTGAGTTGGGGTCGCGCATATACTCGGGGAATACGATAGATTTGATGCTGACGTGCGGCAGGTCGTAAAACTGAGCGACAATGTTGTGCCAGTGGTCGGGTCCCGCAAAGCCGTGCGACTGATGTATTTGCGGGCTGAAATGTCCAAGAAGGAGAACAGCGGGTTGATCAGGTCGGATAAGGATTGAACGGACAAGTATTTCAAAATTTTCCATCATTTCTGGGCCGCTAAATAACGGTTGGGTCGTCAGTGATATTATACATCTTGCTTCGTTGGATAGACATACGCAGGGTCATCTGTATCGAGCTCGATGATGACAAGGTCTGTTACGTCTGGTAAGTGATGCGAGTTGCAGAAACCGAAATAACCTGAGTTCGTTCGTCTCATGGCGCCGTTGGTCAGTTCCGAGGCTGGGTGAGGAAACACGGTGTTCCACCACTGGAAAAACTTGGACGGGTACCCTTTCGGCGATATAGGGTCATTTCCGGCCCCATGGCAGGCAGATACTTCGTTGAATGTTAGTATACATGAGCGGTAAGAAAGATTACACGATACTCACTTGAGCCTCCGAGAATGCTGATGGTGACTGGCTGGCCAGCTAGCGCCTGGTTCAGCACCCGCTGAATACGTCCTCCGCTACCAAGATGTAATCTGCTCTTTGACAGGGTTAACGCCCCATATTTTGCCCCTAATTCATCGCCTGGCCCGTAAACAGGACAAAACGAGAAAGGATTTGGGCCCGCCTCGGTGACATTGAAGTAGTTCTTCGCTTTTAGGTCGGCATTGGAGTAATTCTGAACCACCGAAACGCTTCCAAACGATGGCCAGATGAAATGTGTGAAAGATAGGACGAAAATGAGGAGAATGAGGAGCATCCATATGCGATTGGTGACACCCAACGAACGCTGGTTGAGGCGGGAGGTCTTTTCAGAGTCGGAACCCATATTGTGGTTATCTTGGACTGGCAGCGAGATATGTGCCTGTCCTCTTCCAGTCCGTCGTTGCATGCGACGCCCTACTGACTCCTACTGAAATAAGATATAGAAAACGAAACCTGGAAAAAGCCTTGTATGGAGAGAGACAAAGATGAATTTCAAATTTCTGTTTCCGCTCAGGGGCGTGCCGCATACACACACAATTCCCATGCACTTTAATTATGAGAAACCCATCTACATATGCTTGATCGTATGTATTCTATGCAATTCTACACATTATAAGTACACATATGCGAGAGAAAATAAATTGCTCTTGAGAGGCAGAAACGTGATGGACAAAAACCCCATTTTTTGCTGACAGTAGTACTGGCTAACAATGATTAATACTTTTTCTGTTTTTTTGAGTCTTATGGCCTTAAAACACTCCTAGCTAGTGTAACGTAAGTTGAAGCACCTCGAAAGGTAACGAAACATCATTCAAGTGTCGATGAATGGATGTTCAAGTTTCCGAAGACGTGGGATCTCGAATTTCCCAGAACTTGATCACGACCCTCCACCATCTTTCCCCGTCAAAACGGTCTAGTCGCTGACGATGCTCAAGACCGGCGTCGTGCATCAGCTACGGAGGCTGCCAACGCCAGTAGCACTCGCTATAGGCATTTTATTCGGCTTCCTCTTTGCTAGACTTTTGCCATGGACAACGGTGCGTTCAAGGTGTCAAATCTTTCAAAATTTGCTGTCCTCATAAATTACAACTTACAGTCGACCACGCCTATCTGGCGCAGCGGGCATATACCTTCCAAAAATCGTCAGCAAAGCCGACAGCCTATTCAACTTCCTACACTTGATCAGCGTGCTCGCGTCCTTGAACTCCTTACTACGCTCTCGCCACACTATACCAAAGAATGTACACGAAACTCTCAACCTCTATACGCCCAACAAGCTTTAGAGAGATATGCACCGTTAGTTGGGCACAGCATTCCAGCATCCAACTCCTGGCTTTCTGGCTTGCTAGGGGGAGCAGGTGCTGAGCTCGACCACAGTGCGACAGTCAGACGAGACCTGCAAGCCAGCGAGCACAAATATTTCTTCGCCATCAACTTGTACAACTCATTCGACGTCATACCTGACTTGTTTGCTACGCTTTTCCGTGTAGCGGCCATTCTGGGGTACCACAATGTATTTGTATCGATATACGAAAACGGCTCGTCAGACCAGACTAAAGCTCTTTTGCGCATATTTGACGCACTTACACGGAGCGTTGGCATGCGTGTCATGATTCGTACCTCTATGCGTACCCGTGGCGCGTTCAACCATCGTATCGAGTACCTTGCCGAGGTGCGAAACTCAGCCTTCGTACCCCTACATGAACTGCGCGATTCAGAGGGGGAATACTTTGACAGCATCATTTTCATGAACGACATTCTCCCCTGTGTCGATGATCTTCTTGAACTCATCTGGCAAAGTAGGAGAAACAATGCTGGCATTACATGCGCAGCCGATTACATGTACCACGAAGAAATTGGCTCGCCGGTGTTCTACGACAACTGGGTCGCACGAGACATCAACGGAACAGCGTTAGAAAACGCGCCTTTTGAGCGTATTTTCCATCATATGGAATCGTCCCAGCGGTGGCAGCGGCACCTACCCATCCAAGTGCAATCGTGTTGGAATGGGATTGCCGTGTTGGACCCTGCGCCATTCTATTCCCCCCCTCATGTGCGCTTCCGTATGGCCAGGATCACGGAGGGAGAGTGCAGTGCAAGTGAATGTAGTCTGATTTGCAATGATTATTGGGAGGCTGGCTATGGGAGAATTATGATGGTTCCCCGGGTGAAATTGGCTTATGACAACGTACGTCGTTTTGGATTTCGCTCGTTATTTTTACTGATGTGAACATAGCGAGTCTACGATATCATTCATCCTGCCCGACGGAACCTAACCGCTATCCGTGGCTATGTCCGTCTGGGAGGTTTGCCAGACGATCCCCGTACAGATCCTCAGGACAGGACATGGTTTGGTCCTCATGATAGATTGTTTACGGAAGAAGAAAGCGAACCTCTTGGGTTTGTCCCTGGTCCTTCACATGGTATGTCTTCTGTCTTTTCCTTCTAATCCTCGTTCTCACTGCTATGGATATCTAGTTTGGTGCTGGGGGTGGGATGGAGCTGGTGATCTCGAGGGACCCGATGTTGATCCTATCTGGGAACGCATGCCAAATAAGTCGACGCGCGTAGATGCCGTGCAGGTCAGGCACGATCGTTCGATGGCTCTCTGAACGGACATTTTCTGAGTTACCCCTCTGTATTCGTATTGCTGGTTTATTGGGTCACGACGACGACAATCACTGCAAATATCTGACATCTGCTGTAATGAGGTGGAAACAGTTTTCACCCTTTGGGTGTATCGCCTCAGTGGCTAACACGCTACCCATACATCCTCCTTTTCCCTCTACAAGTTCATTCTGCATCTCCTTCTCCCCTACGTACATACATAAACATATTACATCCTTAGCATACATAATACCGCAAGAATACAAACACCCGCATTACCTACATATATCAAAACGCAACATACTTATTGGTTATTTTAATACAGTGTTTGTTCGTCATGGTTTTTTTTTTGGGTTAGAGTTAGAATAACTCTGTACAATTGTAATTTGATCGATATTTTTCAATCGAGGCAATGTACGCATGCCAATTGGAGGCCTCCGGCCGTATCTTATGTCGCTATCCGCACTCCAAACGCATTCGCAAATTCAGTCAATGATGAAATGAAAGACTCCAAGTCGTTTAAAAAGGTTCCAGGCAGCAGGTATTATACAGAAGGATGATACAAAACACTTTACTCAAACCGCTTCCAAGCATGCTTCTCGTATTCAATGACTCTGTTTTTGCGCTTTTTAGGTCTAAAGTTGTGTTATTAGAATTTATGAGATGTAGTGTCGTCGGCAATGAAAAAACTTACAGCACAGGGACTCGAGGTTCGATTAATGCTCGCTGCTGCAAGCTTTGGAATCGATCATGGAAAAGACTTCCTTCAGGCTAAAGGATAATGAGAAGAGGTACCTTAATTATGTGAGACAACTTTACCTTCAATCCTCTCAAACTTTCGGTAAGATCCTCTCCCAGCTGTACTTCGACGCGACCCTCAGGAACTTTGTGTTTTCCAAGTTTTTGTCCCGAGAGACCTTGCTTCTTAAGTTTTTCTAGAAGGGCCAGTCGTTTTTCTTCCCGCTGCTTTTCTTTTTCCGACATGATCCTCGCTGTTGACCGTCGAATACTTTTAGCATCATTAATAGCTGCCAACAGTTGTTTCTTCTCTGCTTTCAGTGCGAGAGCTCGTTTCTGAAATTGTGTTGTTACATTACAGTCTTACAAGAGAAACTGTGGCTTACCTCTGCGAGAACACGAGCCATTTTGTTCCGTTGAGATTTTGTTTTCCTTTCAGCAACTTTCGTCACCGAGGACCCGGCCTCATCCTCCTCGTCCTTAGCGTCGATTTCATCTACATCCTCTAGCGGCTGTACAGTCATACCAGGTGCCACTCCAATATCGTAGTCTTGGGTGATCTGTGCATTCTCCATCTTTCGTTTGACGTCGGCCATTTTTTCTAGGTCTTCCAGTTTCTTCTTCTCAATCTCAGCAGCTTTGAGCAGTAGTTCCTGATGCGCCTCCGCAGGGGGGTTGTAAGACGACCCTTGATGAGGTTCCAAAATAGCAGGGACTTCAATAAGCTGTCGCGTTTGTTTCGTGGAGGGTGCCTGTATGAAACCAAGTTAGCAAAATCGAGATGTCATTCAGATGCAAGTACCTTTGGTTTTTGCTTGAATACGGTCTCTAACCCGTCCTTGAGTTCTTCCACAGGTTTAGGCTCTCCCCATGGATCATAAGTTCCACTTTGTTTGACCGCCTCGCTGAGATCGACAACAGCGCTTCCAGCAGCGTATTCAGATGGGTCGAGGATGCTATTGAAAGGTCCTTTTCTTGGCTTTTTTGCAATTCTTCTCAGCCTTTCTTTCTCTTCATGACTCAGTTTACGCTTTCCAGTTTCTGCAGAAGTGGTTCGAGAGAAGACAGCCGGGACGGCTGATCGCTGTGCCAGTATTTTGGTTGATGTTAATTGGGATGTAGAGAATCGTTTGCGAACTAAGAATTGATTGAGGACTATGGTTATTAGATACGATGCTCATACCCACCTTGGGCATCCCCCTGAGTATCAGTGAAGAAAAGTTCGCCATCCTTCAATTTATTGAGCGCCGTTCTGATATATATTAACGTTATAGTTAAAATGGGTTAATGAAAAAAGCAAGAAACACACCCAACGACTCTCTCTTCCGCCCTTAGCTCTTCTAAAGTTTGTTCCACATCTCCAATGTCTACATTTTTTCTCCAAGCCCGCTTCCCTTTGCGGCTGGACTGATTGTACTGCGAAGGGGCGCCTACTGCAGATTTTTTAGACATGGTAAGACGAAGGAAGAAGACTTATTTGAAATTCTTACACAATTCTTAATTTGGTAAGAATCGCCCTCTGATCATATTGCAACCGCCGGGTTATTCTATAAGGGCTCTTGGCACAGGGGTAGCGCGCACGCTTTGCATCGACAGATACATGCGTGAGGTCGTGGGTTCAAATCCCACAGTGTCCATTTTGCTTAATTTATTTTTGGTCGGTAGGGTCCAAATGAGCAGATACGTTTTGAGGTAACAAAATCAATTAATCTTTCCGCTTTGGACTGTACTCGATAATTCGAGGCTTTTGAGCAAAGTCGATTCTGATAAAACTGTGTATGCATTACTTATTTTAAGAAATACGGGAGTTAATACCAGCCAGTAAAGTCTAGTTTATCTGACCTGTTCCAGTTCCTCGTCATTGTAGATAGTCCCAGATTTAGTAGCATACATTCCTCAAACATAAGTATCATCATATTGGACCGAAAAAGCCTATGCTTTGCTAGCTGAGCGGCCCTGGTCGGTTCATTATTGTACTGTGGTTTGGCATCAGCATTTCAATGTTTTCGCTTGGTTTATGAAGCTCCTCTCTCAAAGAACAGTGGCGAAGCCGTTTGGTCGCGTCGTGATGTTTGCGGTACATCGCTCTTCGTATCCAGCCATCTCGATGGTCAAATACGAGGCGTTAAGAGGCACTAAGCGGCGTGTTCTGGGATCAGTGTCGTCTGAGGTGTATCCTTCAAATACTTCTTATCCGTATCAGGGATGCAATCTACTTGCCATCTGCGTTGCTGCTGGAAGATTTAGATATCAGTCGGATTCAGTCCTGAGCAGGACCAAC
>Ga0247779_1001399_pt1 | contig 11664 bp, 15 predicted proteins | sample UWRJL221509R5_FD_179925 | JGI IMG/M metagenome (GOLD analysis project Ga0247779, IMG submission 179925) | Plant litter microbial communities from Arlington Agricultural Research Station in Wisconsin, United States - UWRJ-L221-509R-5 | ecosystem: Environmental > Terrestrial > Plant litter >...
GGAACTACCAAGTCCGCACCATTGCTGCTATCCCCTTTCTGACCCGTTAGGGATCGATAACCAACGAGGACAACTATTTATAATGTCAGTTAGGCCATACAGAGGAAGACCTCGAAGTGCCAGAATACAGACCTATCCAGAATAGAGCAAATATCCCTATCATGGCCATCTCTTCCTGTGACCGAGTCAGCATCTGTCCGTCCATTCGGTGGTGCATCATAATCCTAAATTATCATGGACGAGTAGGTTAATTACACGTGCCCACCAGGAGAACATCTCAGCCTCACATGAACACCAACGTCAAAATGGACAGGACCGCGATAGATGTCTGAGTAAGTTGGAAAGCATCTATGATTATAAGTAGTCGATTGTCAGTAAAGGCCAGGTTCTCCTTTCAGTAATTGTGACTGTCGTACGGAGTGATGACAAAAACTTAGTCGAAAAATGTGCAATGGAAACCACAACGGCAGCTACCAGAATCGTCAGTGAATTCGACTCCTCGCACGAAAGGCGTAGGGCGTGTACCTGTTGCAGCAGAGCGGATTGGATTGTTGCTGAAGAGCGTCATATTTAAAAGGTAGCGGTGATTTCAGTAGCAGAAAGGTGAATACAATCTTGTTTGAAAATCGTCGCTCTTAGTAAGAAATATTACAGTACACGAGGTATCCACACGTTGATTTACATGAGGCCCAAAACATCAAAGCACGTCGACTACCTAAACGTAAGAAGTGGTCATTGAAATACATAAAATTTCATTTATCATCAGTATTTGCAGCCTTTCACCGCATAGAAACAGCATGGTGCTCGTTAAAAGTTCATTTTTTGCACTAGTGTCGTCGCAAAAGCATCGTGCATCGGCTCTGATTAGAAGCATGCTTATACGGCCGACATTGGCACCTGAGTAATTGTTGGTGGTGCACCGTTCATACCAGGATGGATGATTAGGGAATGACCAGGCGCGGGTGCAGGCATTCCGGCACCGTATTGTGCGGGGTATGCATAAGCTCCGGCAGAATTGGATGGGTATTGTGCCATACCAGGCTCGTAGGTATTGGAGTTGTAGTAGCCTGGCATTTCTCCAAACCAAGGGAGTTCTGGAGAGAAGGTCCACAAAGTCAATTCAAGCTCGGGATGGAAAAAAATGCATCAGCACTGGGAATCTACTAACCTCGAATAGGCTCAGACCAAATACGATAACGCCCGAATCGCTCGGCTTGCGAAATGAGTTGCAGCAAAATCCAGAAAGCAATGACGAATATCGAAAACAATGCCCATGAGAAGGCCTGGATAACTTTCATTTCGTAGCAGAATCCTTGAGCGCTGACTGCCGTATTGAAATTATCAGAGTTGACGAAAAGTACCTATGTAGATTGATACTCACTGTCTCCATTTTTTGCAGGAGTCGTTTGACCGCCCAAACCGTCGCATTGAGTAGGACCAATTACATCCCTGTGAGTGTAAAGTCAGATATTCATAGTTTGACCGATAATAAACGCATTATACGTCGCCCAAGCACCCATCGCTGAGAAAGGCGGGGTAAGTCAATGACGTCAGTATATCTGCTCAACATCAAAAGAGAAATTTAACTCCGTACCCAGCCACAGAACACCCATGATGAACACAGTGATTACTTCCGTCCTTGGTGTTGCCCATTGAAGTCTAAGGAGACAGATAAGAAGTCTATGAAAAGCATAGTGTTAAGTGGAGTACTGACGTTAATAGGAAAACGAATATCTGTAATGAGGACACAATCAAGGAAAAGACAATGAAGTTCGCTGTTAATACCGAAGGAGTCGTCGGATGGATCATAAGATACAGGAATTGGGGACTGTGGATATAGACATACGATGGAAGTGGGGTAAAAATTCATTTGCAAAATTGGCTGCCAGCCCTAAAACAACAGCTGTGTGGCATCGATCTCAACGACTATGTCTTTGCGCATCGCTTTCCAACCATTACCTGACAAGAAAAAAGTAACGACTGCAGCAGATAGATCAGGAAAGACACATGGAGTGAACATGCATAAACTTACCATAGAAAGCCAATCTGTTGTTCCCAAAGCGCACGGTCATGATGAGGGGAAGAGGATAAGAAGGCAGAGGAAGGGAACGGAGTATAAAAGCGAATGAAAAGAAGAATGGTTGACCTTCCCATCCTATTTAGGACCTAGCCTCGTACATGTCATTTCCCGACTATGACGTTTAATATGTTCGCATTACTGTTGCCGAACATATTTAATATGTTTAGCGGCGATATCCACTCTCAAATCATGAAATCGTCTTATATTCGTCTATCTACTCGTATATACTACTCTCGCTGGCACTACTGCCAGCTAAACTAATGTACATGATCATGATAGGCCTGGTGTGTATACAGGTCCATCATCTACATATCCTCTTTCCAGAATCATACTCAATACATAGGGAAGGAGAGAAAATGTCTCTACAAGATAAATCGGGGTTCATCGAGAACCTCGCGTTCTGCTGTATGGATTCAGCATCCCGCCGCTTTCTAGATCAGGTACAGTCGACGCCCCATAGCGCGGAGAGTTTCCAGAACCTGGCTGTCGCTGGGAGCGCTGTGATGGATATCTGCTGGGTTCATCGTTCTTGGGGGGTGGTGTCGGATAAGGGTTTCGTGATGTAGGTGATCGCGTAGTGGTGTAGTCGCGGTCGCGTCTTGATCTTGAACTTGCGTGTCTTTCAGGTTTCTCTGTGTATATAGGCTTGCCCATGTGTGCTGATGCTACAGGGAGAACAGGCAGGACGCTCGAACTGCTTGTCTTGCCCATTCCCTGCTTTGAATTCTCGTAATTGTTGAACCAAGCACATGAAGTGACGGGACCGTGCCACATATGTTCATCCCCTTTGCGATGTCTGCGGACTGCTAGGAAAAGTAATGCAAAGAGGGCAAAAAGAACTAGAAAGGATGTTCAACACATCGATAACAAGAAAAGTAAATTTGAAGTACCGAGAGCCGCATTCATTAATGAAAAAGTCATCAACACCCTGTACATTGCCTGATACTGGTCGGTATGAACTTCATTCAAAGCGTGAGCAAATTAATTATACGAGTAGAGGGTAAATAACTCACAATCGGCCACTGCATCATCCAAAACCGTTCCATCTGCTTCAGAAGCGAAGCATTCAACATCCGCTGACTGCGCATCGGAAGTTGCGAGGAAAACACCAAGAACTATACGCACGGAAATTGCGAGTTGAGAATCCAACTTATTTGCGGACGTTGCGGAGAAACCCACCGAGCCAAAATATACCAGCCAATCCCAGACAAGCTAGTTCTATCCGTGTTGAAATGGGATTCCTTCCCCGAAGGAAAAAACTGAACGTGATCCTAAGAAGACTCAGTCGTCGAACATATCCAATTCCTACGAAAGAGAGAACTTACAGAATGACAAAAATCAACATGCTCGCTGAGCACACGAAGATGGCAAATGGCACAAAACGGGCTATATTCGGATTAGCGGAACGAAGAAGAACAAACATAAACCCTGTTACTCACTCAGGTCCGAAGCAGCCAGAACCGACTGAAAATGCCCCGCCATTGCCAGACATATTATGGTGAAGAGAATGACCGTGCCTTTCGCGAACGCATATTAGCTTCCGCTCAACCCCGTGAACAACCAACGAAGAGCATTCGCTCACCATAGATAGAAGTGCGAATTGTGTTGAATAGTGAAGACATGCGTGTTCTAGTAGGGGTAGAAGGTTGACCTGGGCGAGAAGAGGACTGGTTTGCAGAAGGCGACATGATAAAGAGGTAGATGGAATTAATAGCACGAGGTGAACATGAACTTGCTGAAGGTATCCTAGGGGCGTGAAGGGCGTGATGAAAGGTATCCGGAACAGCAGACCAGACAGGCACCTGCAGAAAACGCGCAAACGGCGAGGTCAAAAGACAACCTGAAGAAAAAAAAAAAGAGTCCGGCCTCAAATAAGATGAGGGGACCAACGGAGTTATCTGCGCTGCAACAATGGCCTCGAAGCAACATGCAACACAGCCACATCCCCTCAAAGATAGCATTTCACTCACACGATTGGGCCAGTCCTCCGTTATAGCATTTTACATGTTCCGTACTCGCTCCATGGCCTCATGGCCTTCTCTCAAGTTAATCTACAAGGTATACGGTATATTAGACCTGCAATTACGGGCGTTCTCGACGCAAAAACTCTCCAACATCGCGATAAAACATCAAGCATTCGGGGTTGGTCAGCGTTGCGGGATTCACAGAGGACAATGGGGCGCCATTGATAATCTGTCGGAGGTGTCGGGTCAGTTTGCGAAGGACACGCGTTTTCGGCGCAGTAAATTTCTGCATTTCCTCACCTTCTTAACGAGAACCTCCACGCGCTTTCCGTTTAGGGTATAGGGAATATCCGACACTTGAATAATCTATTGAGAAGTCGAGTCAGACGAGTTGCAATGCAGAGTGGAATGTGATCTATCAAATGGAAACCAGACACATACCCGAGCGGGAACATGTCGTGGACTCCTTCGAGCCCTGATTTCAGCTTTGATTTTCTGTTCAAATTGGTCCGAAATCTCCTGTCCCATTGGGAGCTTCACAAAGAGGATCACGCGTTCATCTGCCCCACCGTCCGTTTTCTGCCCAACTGCCAAATAATCTGTGACTATAAATTCCCCCACAGTTTGGTTGCTGAAGCACAAGTCGAGAACTTCATAGATTTCCGAGGAGCCAAAGCGAATGCCTCCGGGATTGCTGCAGGAGAGTATAATAATACGTCGATCAGCTGATATTTAGACTTGGGCGAGATTGGCAGCGCAGGCCGGACATAGATAAAGTGAAAAGTAACTTACAGCACCCCGTCGGAACGTCCCAACATGATCAAGCCTCCACCATTGCCCTCCCTCGAACGTGTGATAACAATGTGATCACCGTGGTCTTCTCAAACCAAACATGTGAGCAAGTGATACTTCACATTGAAGCGTAAAGAGACACTCACACCATACATCCTTGAACTCTGAGAAGTAAGACTCTTGAAACCGATCTTTGGCTGCCTTGACATCCGCGTCAGCTGCACCATATCCAGGTAGAGGCCAAAATCCAAGCGGCATGCATGGGAATGGCTTTACACAAACGAGTTCACCAGCTTCGTCAGGCGCATTCACAGTTCCAGTGGGTGAGAAGCTCTCGATTGCCATTCCAAGCATTCTGCATTGAATCTCCCCTCGATACACAGGGAGCGCAGAACACATTCCGGCAAATAAGGAGCAAATATCGGTCCCACCTGACTTCTCTTGAGAATGACTGCGCAAACCGATCATTTAAAATAGATACTTACCGGTAATAGAGCCTAGAAGAACATTAGGATGGATATGTTCGTATACATAATCGAAAAGAGGAGGAGCCAAAGGAGATCCTGTTGAATAGATATGTCGAAGGGTACTGAGGTTATGGTGTTCTCGGGGTCGATATTGTTTCTACCGATTCGCCAATAAATTGTGGGTTGCACAATTCCGCGAAAAGGGGTACTCACTGAAAGCTGGTCAAGATATTTCGCACTCGTGCCAAAGATAGTGATTCCCAATTCGTCTACCAACTTCCAAAGAAGACTCGCATCTCTTAGGGGGCTGCCGTCGTATAACACAAGAGTGCAACCGATACTGAGGCCCCCTACAAGGAAATTCCACATCATCCATCCCCTGCAAAAAAGGAAAATCAGAGATGTTTGTCAGTGTCATTGGGCATGATATCGGGCAATTATAAAAGGCCCTGAATGTCAAAAGTACCAACGTTGTTGTATAATAGAAAAAGACGTCGTCAGGACGAAGGTCGCCACATAGAGCAAATTCCTTCTTTGCCTGAAGGAGCATACCTCCGGCTCTGTGAACGATGGGCCTGAGCAGAATTACTCTATTAGGGAAATTCAATTCAGATAGCCGCGTGTGAACAGACATACTTTGGTCGTCCAGTGGTCCCACTGCTGAAAAGAATCCATAGGGGCCAGTCAAATGGGGCCCTATACCACTCTATCTCCCCATTCTCAGAGCGACCGAGCTTATGCTGCTGGCCTTCTTTCACAAAGTCTTCCCATGCGAGCCATCCAGACTCCCATGTCTCGCGGGTTCGATTTGGCTGATCATGAGAACCTAAAAGAGTGCTGATTATCACCACTTTTGGCGATGCGATTTTATTAGTCAACCCCGATAAGAGAGCGGTAAGCTTGGGCAGATGCTGATGAATCTTGTGATTGTAGCTATAAAGCAAAATGGATTCCAGAAAGGATACATAGAAAATGGGATAGTAACGCACACAACAGCATCTACGGAGAATATAAACTTTGGCTGGACTTGTTCAAATCTGTCGTTTTCCCGAGTCAGATGGATGCAGATGGTAGACAGACAGACAGACAAGGAAATCAACTGAACGTACCGCTCTTTTACACCTTCAGGCCCAAAATCAGCAGCAGCGCTAACCCAAATTCCGCCGATGGCCGCTGTCGCTAGACACAAAGCCACATTCTCCTGCGAAATAAAGGTGTATTATAATCCCCGAAATTCACTGGGCCGTCACAATGAAGTAATGGAGGCTTACGATGCAATTTGAAGAATACGCCGCAACTCTGTCCCCTCGTCTAACTCCGTGGTGAAGTAGCGCTGAAACCAAATCTGCAACCAATTCATATAATGCTGCATACGTGACGCGTCTGAGGCGGGGATCCGGGTCGTCCGGAGTGGGTTCAGCTAAAGAGACAGGTTCCTGAGTAATTACCTACGCGGACAAGATGAAATTTGACACAACTAGCTTCTATTAGCGCGGTCTTGGTCTCGGAGCGGCAGTGCAACATGTTTTCTGCCCAGTTAACGCGTGCATCAACAAACCTGAATGAGCGAGGTTAATTATCGACTAGGACATATGAAGCTAGCGGATATCAGTGAACAGCCTGCAAGATGATGCTTACCACGGAGGATTGGTGGTAGGCATAGCAGTATTATCAACAACATGGGATCCTTTCTCGCCAATGACATTGGTTTCATCCCACACCAAACCCCAGAAATTATCGAGATGAATGGTTGACCATTTGTAGAGGTCGAGATAGGTTTGCAAGTTTAGACCGTGTTGCAAGTTTACTCGATGAAGAAACTGAAAGGTGGCGGATTGATGGACGCTTTGAGGTCGAAATAAAGGTTCTTGTTCATAAGATTGACCTGGAAGCATTGTGGTGGTGGAATAAATGGTCTATGATTAAAAATGCCAAGAGGAGCCTCGGTAATGGTACGATAACAGGGACTGGGGTAAATTGTCGAGCCGAGAATTGAATTTTCCATGCAGTCAACAATGACAAGATTCACATACAATATTGAGAGGATAGCCGTAAGTATTGTGAGGAGAAGAGATAAAGACGCGTAAGAGGACTCGGGCCGAGGCACGTTTGCAGGATGTGATTGGATCAAATGTGGGGAATTTGGGTTTAAGGCCGAATCGAGACGGAGGAAATTGTCTCTTTCTTTTCATCTTGTCTGCCTTCTCTCACGTTTGTACACACATCCATCTTTACCCCTTGAGTAAATTGCGTCAGCGCTTGTTAATCCAGTCCTATAAATTACTGCGCCCTCGTCCCACTTCTTCTTTCCTTCCACACCACCGCCATCTCCCTTCAATGGATAGACTCCTTGCCCCCCACAGCCCAGAGGCTGCTGCACACAACCACATCACGTACGTCTCTTTCATCGCTTTTTATTCCCCCTCTGCTAACCTTTTTTTTTTCAGCGAAAATTATCTCGACTGGCACACCGACCAACCTTCGGTCGACGAGTCATTGGTCGCCGGATGCGCTTCTTATCGCGCGTTTGACCGCTATCTCGGTGGAAATGATTTATTCCTTTTGCCGAGGACGCGTTCAGAGCTCGAGAGCGTTTTGTAAGCACCATTATTCTTTTCTTACTTGGCGCCACTCTTGTTGACGGCCGCATTTCTTTCTAGGAAAAGATACGCCTACGACGCCATTCATAATGCTATTGCGAGCAGTCGTTCTCAACTTCAAACAGGTGGTTATAGCAGGGTGAGTTTTCTTGTTATCTTTTTTTTTTTTTGCCCGGCGTGATGATGGACACCCCTGATGTTGATCGTATGCAATTTCCAGATATGCCACCTTGCGGAAGAATCGATCCGAGATGTTCTTAACACCGGTGACAACGTAGACATCCTTCTCGCCCTGCATCGTCCCACAAAGGCGAAGAAGTCGACTCACGAATCTCAAGACTGTTGCAGTAATACTCGGCCTATCACTACGAAGCTGAAGTAAGCCCGACGGTGATCTTTTACACTTTTTTATTACACATCTATCTTTATTTTCCATCGTCGCATTTGAACCTCTTCGCACACTTGTATACCAATCATACACCATTCTATCTCTTGTACATATTAGTTCTGCTCTGTACCTACATACCCGCAGTGAATTACCTTGTAATACTCCGCCGGTGAATAAAACTTGCTTCTGTATTATTAGAACGAGTCAGACTGCAAGTAAATTTGTCCAAGACTTGTTCCAAAAGGAGAAACCTGATCGAGCCGCATATAGTCACTGCAGGCTTCCTGCAACTCCGATAATTTTCGCTTCATCCATAGTGACATCAACATCGAGACAGCACGAACGTGCGAGGTCGCCTTACACTTCCAACTCCCTGTTAAACAGCTCTGGTAGCTGAGGCATTCATTTACTTGTCTTGCTTCAATCATGTTCTTCCCCCCATCCCTATTCTTCTTCGTCGCTACCTTCGTCTTCGAGCTCGTATGTTCGTCACCGGCACAAATACCTTTTTCTATCCAGAATACCAGTATGCATATCTCATCCTTGTGCATTGCACGCACGTATTCTAATAATGTGCTTAATAGGACCGAGAAAGCTTCATGGACGTTTTCTGCATATCACAGACATGCATCCAGATCCGTACTATACTCCACACTCCGCAGAGTCAACAGCGTGCCATAGAAAAAAAGCAAAAAAGAAAAACAACATTGCAGGGCTTTATGGTACACCGTACTCGTACGTGTTAATCCATTTATCTTGTGACATTTGTTAACATTTCTGTCAATTCGATAGCGAATGTGACTCTCCCTTCCGCCTCACCAATCACACCCTGGATTATCTAAAGGAAAACTGGGCAGACGAAATTGATTTTGTCATATGTACGTTATCTTAACCCATCGCACAATAAGCTCATAGGAGGTTTTAACCGAGCTGTCGAATTTCAGGGACAGGAGATAATGCGAGGTTAGCACAACTTCACGTATATGGGGGCACGCGCCGTCCTAGTACTAAAGTCGCGTCTTCTCCGAATTAGACACGACAATGATCGCAAGCTTCCTCGAACGCCATCGGAAATCAGTGACCTAAATCGAGCAGTTGCTGCTAAAATGAAGAAGGTTTTCACGAGTCGGGGAATCCCTGTTATTCCTAGCTTAGGTGTGTCTCGGTCCAGATGATAATATGACTATGAGTGGAGAGTGCTAATTTGATAACACTTTTCTTCAATAGGAAACAACGATGTCTGGCGTAAGCAATTATTTCTGAAATTCGTTACTGTTGATTGGCTGAATTGTGCTTCGACATGCTTTGTTCGTTACCTGCCTATGCAGCACACGTAAGGATTCAACCTCTTGATTGATACACGTTCGTTGTGGCTTACACAGCTTACGTCTGATGACAGAATATTTTTACTGCAGGTACGCACATGCATCACACCCTGTTCATGAAAAATCTTAATGATTGATTTTCTTCAAGGTCCCAACAGCATTACCAATGAATTTTCATCGTGCGTTAATTCTTTTACTTTGTAGTTTTTCAAACAGCGCGCTCAAACTATATCACAGAATATGGAGCACTTTTATCCCCTTTCCTTACTTGCAAGTGTTCCAGCGAGGAGCATATTATGCTGTCGATGTCATTCCAGACCAACTAGGCGTTATTAGCTTAAATACAATGTATTTTTATGATTCGAACAAAGGTACAGTAAAATCTTCGCCTTCCAGAATCAAGTTTAAAGAGAGGGCTTTTTTATTAGTTGTTAGCGGGTGTTCCTTCAAGGATCGAAATGACCCAGGGAATTTGGAGATAGATTGGCTAGAGGTTCAATTAGAAATGTTCCGAGAGAGGGGTATGAAGGTGAGTTTTTATAATATGTACTTGATGCAACGCAATTTAGCAGAGAGTGTTAGGTTTGGATATCAGGTAAGTTGCAAGATGGACATGATTGTCGTCGGCTTGACTTAAACTGCATCAGGACATGTCCCTCCATCTCCCGGAAACTATTTCCCAGAATGCGTATGCCGAGTTTCCATCTTTGTTGTCCTGTTGTTAACAAGCCCTGATGCTGGACACCCACATTTAGTATGTGCGTTATGTGGATTTGGCCCTGCGATTCCAGGACATCGTTTTGGGACACCTATTCGGGGTATGTGCATAAAAGCATCTTCTATCGTTGATTTTCGCATTGACCAGATTCTCGGTGTAGCATATGAATGTAGACCACGTATGTTATTTCTGTCAAGAGCGTGCGTCCAGAAGTGTCTAAGAAATGATGAAACCATCCTCTTTAGTTCTTCTTCCTAGAAGCCGTTGATCTAGAAATCTTTCCTGACGAAAAGGCGGCCATACGAAACGAAGAGGAAATGGAGATTGCTGGCGATGGCGGGCTCTTCGAGACACTGATAGATGAGTTTAGCGCCCTACCCAAGTCACCAAAGTTGGCAGATTATGCAGTTGTCAATGTCGCGCCGTCCGTTGTCCCAAACCCGTTCTTGCCGGCATTCCGAGTGTTTTCATACAACATTAGTGACACCACCCACGAGAAGACGATTCGAAACAGGAAAAAGCCCAAGAAGCCTTCCAAGCGAAAACATGGACACAACCGCGGCGATCAAGGTAACAAAACGGAACATTGTAGATCGGAGGAATATCAAGATACGTGGCGGTGTCACTTGGACCAGCCTTGGACTACAGACCCAGACTCTCCGTCAAGACGGAACCAGCGATTCACGCCACTAGGATATGCGCAGGTTAGTCATAGTTATTGTGTAGCGAAACAATCAATATTGACAGGGACCGTGCGAGGGTCTTTAGTACTATGCCCCGAAACTCGCGCGAGCAAACAAGACGGACGGACCGCAGTTTGAGCTGGAATACATGACCTATCCGCTGGACTTGCTGCACCCAGAAGCTGGTGCGGAACGGGGGTTCCAGTACCCGGTTCCGCTGAGATACTTGCCTGAAGAACTGAGAGAGCGTGGAGTCTCAAAGAGCAAATACGCGCCGTACCGAATGAAGGACTTGACGATTGGGTCGTGGATACGACTTGCACGTCAGATTGCGGACGATAAACGGGATAAACTACGAAGACGATTTGAGAAATACATGTATGTTGGAGGGGAAGGGGATAAATAGGTCAGCTGATTGTATGATGTAATATGACTATGGGAAATAGAAAAGTTAAAAGAGGTCGAACGTGTTGTCTTGACTACCTTGAATTCTCTGCCAAATATCTCGTGGGTGATCTGGTAACCAACAGCTTGATTCCGAACATCTCTTTCCGCTCAATTATCTTTGTCGCCGGGAGCCAGTGTCATCTTTCTCTCTCTTACTTACATCCAGCAAAGGACTTTTTTTTTTTTTTTTTTTTTTTCCT
>Ga0247779_1001400_pt1 | contig 11663 bp, 7 predicted proteins | sample UWRJL221509R5_FD_179925 | JGI IMG/M metagenome (GOLD analysis project Ga0247779, IMG submission 179925) | Plant litter microbial communities from Arlington Agricultural Research Station in Wisconsin, United States - UWRJ-L221-509R-5 | ecosystem: Environmental > Terrestrial > Plant litter >...
GTAGGCGTAAGCTGGGATGCCGTTCTGGTAGAGATACTCGGCTGCTTCCTCGACTTCGACGTCGCCCGCGAGCGATGCGACCATCGGCTTGCTGATGCCCTTCGCTTCCATCTCCTTCTTCACCTCGACCATGTTCTTGGCGAAAACCATCGGCGGAGTGACGATGGTGTGCCAGTAACCGAGGATCAGGGAGTGAATGCGGTCGTCGGAAAGGCCGAGCTTGACTGTGTTCACGTAAGTAATCGGCGGTTCGCCACCGGTGATGTCCACCGGGTTACCGGCTGCGCCGAAGGGTGGGATGAACTTACGGAACGCGGCGTCGAGATCCGGCGGCATCGCCATCAACGACAGGCCGTTATCGACCACCGCGTCGGACAGAAGCACGCCCGATCCACCGGCGCCGGTGATGATCAGAACGTTTTCTCCCTTCGGCGTCGGCAGAACCGGGATGCCGCGAGCGAATTCGAGCAGCTGACGCAGCGAACGGGCGCGGATAACGCCCGATTGCTTCAACACGTCTTCGTAGATCTTGTCGTTGCCGGCGAGGGCGCCGGTGTGCGACGAAGCTGCCTTGGCGCCTGCCGATGTGCGGCCGGCTTTGAGGACGACGACCGGCTTTTTCTTGGAGACGCGTTTAGCGGCTTCCGCGAAGGCGCGGCCATCCTTCAGATCTTCGCAGTGCTGCGCGATGATCGTCGTGTTCGGATCCTGCTCGAAGAAGGCGAGCAGATCGTCCTCGTCGATGTCCGACTTGTTGCCGAGGCCGACGATTGCGGACACGCCCATCTTGGCGGAGCGCGAGAAGCCGATGATCGCCATGCCGATGCCACCGGATTGCGACGACAGCGCCGCCGAACCCTTGACGTCATAGGCTGTGCAGAAGGTCGCGCAGAGATTGGCCGGCGTATAATAGAAACCGTAAATGTTCGGTCCCATCAGGCGCACATTATACTTCTTACCGATCTCGACGATTTCTTCCTGCAAGGCAGGCTCGTTCGCTTCGGCAAAGCCCGACGGAATCAACACGGCGCCTGGGATTTTCTTCTCGCCGCATTCGGTCAAGGCCGCAGCAACGAGCTTCGCAGGAATTGCGAACACAGCGGTATCAATCGTATCCGCCACATCCTTGACGCTCTTGTAGGCCTTGATGCCCATGATTTCGTCGGCCTTCGGATGGATCGGATAGATCTTACCTTTGTAACCCCCGTTGATCAGGTTCTTCATCACCGAGTTTCCGATCTTGCCGGCTTCAGCCGAGGCGCCGATCACGGCGACGGCTTTGGGCTGCATGATGCGGTTCATCGCGGTGACGATTTCTTCGTTCGAGCGCGGCGCGGGGCGCGGCTTGTAATCGAAGTCGACGACGATGCGCACGTCTGCAGCGATCGCATCCTTCTTGGTTGCAAAAACCGGATTGAGATCAAGTTCGACGATTTCAGGGAAGTCGCTGACGAGTTGCGAAACGTTGACGATGATGCTGGCAAGTGCGTCGCGATTCACGGGATCGCCGCCGCGGACGCCGCGCAACATTTCGTGAGCCTGAATACCGTCAAGCATCGACAGCGCATCTGCACTTGTCGCTGGCGCGAGGCGGAAGGTCACGTCCTTGAGCACCTCTACGAGGACACCACCCAGGCCGAATGCCACAAGCTTGCCGAACGAACCGTCAGTGATCGAGCCGATAATGACCTCGGTACCGCCCAACAACATCTGCTGGACTTGAATACCTTCGATCTTGGCGTCAGCCTTATACTTCTTCGCATTTGCGAGAATGGTGTCGTAGGCCTTCTCGGCGTCAGCCGCGGTCTTTACACCGACGATCACGCCACCGGCTTCTGTCTTGTGGAGAATGTCGGGTGAGACAATCTTCATCACCACGGGAAAGCCCATGCCGGTCGCGATCTTCGCGGCCTCGGCAGCGGACTTTGCCAAACCTTCCTTGGGAACCGGGATATTGTACGCGTCGCAAACCAGCTTGCCTTCTGGGGCAGTGAGGCTGGTGCGGCCATCGGCCTTCACCGCGTCGAGAATCTTGCGAACTTCGCCTTTTGCCTGTTCACTGAAATCGACTTTGCGAACTGCGTCCTGTGAATGAGCCATTGCTTCCTCCTGTCACGTCCTTTTTTAAAACCTGGATCACGCACAAGACTCAGGACGGCTTACTCGCGCGCTTCAATTCCACGTTCTGATTATCTATCAACGCGTAACCGTTGACGGATTCGGCTCAGCCAACCGTTCGATCAAAGCCATCATGAAGCCTAGACAAGTTCGGTGCAGGCAGTATGACCGATCTTGGCATTTGGTATGCCAAGAACAAAAATGTCAAGGGTGTTAATTGGGCTGTCCCCGTCTTTACACGTCAACTTGACATGGTGGCATCTGGTATGCCAAGTACATAAACCTTACTCACCGTGGTATTACGGCGTCTCCAAGAGGGGAGATGATTCATGGCTACGCAGAAAATATCGAAGGCACCGCTGACCGACGCCGATATCGCAATCGTTCGAATTGCGCCTGAAGCCAGTTTCAAGAACAAGGCCTATGAGGCTTTGAAAGATGCCATCCTTAAGATGGACATCTACGCGAGCCCAGAGCCTGTCATGCTCGACGAGCGCGCTTTGTCGGAGCATCTGGGCGTCAGCCGCACACCGATCCGTGAAGCCATCGCGATGCTCGAGCAGGATGGTTTCGTAAAGACGGTGCCACGGCGCGGTATTGTCGTCGTGCGCAAAACCAAGACAGAAGTCGTCGATATGATCCGCGCATGGGCTGCGCTGGAAAGCATGGCGGCTCGCCTCATCACAACGACCGCGCGCAAGAAAGATATTTCGGCGCTACGGACCTTCTTCAAGGACTTCAGCAGCGATCGCCTGCCGCAGGATCATATCCCGGAGTATTCGAAAGCGAACATCGCTTTTCATCAGGCGCTGATTTCGCTGAGCGAGTCGCAGGTTCTGATCGATATGACCAACGATATCCTGCTGCACGTGCGCGGCTATCGGCAACTGACTATCGGGCGCGAGGAGCGTATGTCGGCATCGTTGACCGAACATATGGCGATCATTGAAGCGCTTGAAGAACGCAACACCGAGCTTGCAGAGAAACTCGCTCGCGATCACACACTTGGGCTTGCGACTTACGTTGAGACGCATGGCCAGGAAATATTTGGTTAGACCAACATCAAGAAAAGGTATCAGGGAGGCCATTGATGCTGACGACGGCAAACAAGCCAGAGACGACGGGCGCGGACGACCAGCAGGAATTGACGGATGGCTTTCATCTGATCATCGATGCGTTGAAGCTCAACGGTGTCGACACGATCTATGGTGTGCCCGGTATTCCGATCACCGACTTCGGTCGCATGGCGCAGGCTGCAGGAATTCGTGTTATTTCCTTCCGTCATGAACAGAATGCTGGCAACGCTGCAGCCATTGCAGGCTTTCTGACCAAGAAGCCCGGTATCTGCCTCACGGTTTCGGCTCCCGGTTTTCTCAATGGTCTGACGGCGCTGGCCAACGCCACCACCAACTGCTTCCCGATGATCCTGATCAGCGGCTCGTCCGAGCGCGAGATCGTCGACCTGCAGCAGGGCGACTACGAGGAAATGGATCAGCTGGCGATCGCCAAGCCGCTCTGTAAGGCGGCGTTCCGCGTGTTGCATGCAGCGGACATTGGAATCGGCGTGGCACGCGCAATCCGTGCTGCTGTTTCGGGGCGTCCAGGCGGCGTGTATCTCGATCTGCCGGCCAAACTCTTCTCTCAAGTCATGAATGCCGATGCCGGTGCCAAGTCGCTGGTCAAGGTGATTGATGCCGCGCCGGCACAAATTCCGGCACCAGCGTCCATCAAGCGTGCACTCGATGTTCTGAAGAGCGCGAAGCGCCCGTTGATTATCCTCGGCAAGGGTGCGGCTTACGCACAGGCTGACGATACAATCCGTGCGTTCGTCGAAAAGAGCGGCGTTCCGTTCCTGCCGATGAGCATGGCCAAGGGCCTTCTGTCAGACATGCATCCGCAATGCGCGGGCGCGGCACGTTCGACGGTGCTGAAAGACTCCGACGTCGTGATGCTGATCGGCGCACGACTGAATTGGTTGCTGTCGCACGGCAAGGGCAAGACCTGGGGTGACGCACCGAAGCAGTTCATCCAGATCGATATCGAACCGAAGGAAATGGACAGCAACGTTGAGATCGTTGCGCCAGTCGTCGGCGACATCGGCTCCTGCGTGTCCGCTCTTCTCGACGGCATGGGCGACAAGTGGACGGCTGCGCCGTCCGACTGGGCCAATGCGGTCAAGACGAAGCGCGAAGAGAACATCGCCAAGATGGCGCCGAAGCTGATGAAGAATTCGGCTCCGATGGATTTCCATGGTGCCCTTGGCGCGTTGCGCACGGTCATCAAGGAGCGGCCGGATGCAATCCTCGTGAACGAAGGCGCCAATACGCTGGACCTCGCACGTGGTGTCATCGACATGTATCAGCCGCGCAAGCGTCTGGACGTCGGCACCTGGGGCGTGATGGGCATCGGCATGGGCTTCGCAGTTGCTGCTGCGATTGAAACGGGGAAGTCCGTTCTCGCGGTCGAAGGCGACAGCGCCTTCGGTTTCTCGGGCATGGAGGTCGAAACGATCTGCCGCTACAACCTGCCGGTCTGCATCGTGATCTTCAACAACAACGGCATTTATCGCGGCACCGACGTCAACTCGGCGGGCAACTCCGATCCTGCGACGACTGTGTTCGTCAAGGACTCGCGCTACGACAAGATGATGGAGGCGTTCGGAGGTGTCGGCGTCAATGTGACGACGCCGGACGAACTCAAGCGGGCCGTCGACGCGGCAATGGACTCGCGCAAGCCGACCCTCATCAACGCTGTGATTGATCCGACCGCCGGCAGCGAAAGCGGCCGCATCGGTAATCTCAATCCGCAAAGCGTGGTGAAGAAGAAATAAGCCGGCTGCAGCTCGTGTCCCGAACCCGAAGTTCGCCTCATAGCGCAACCCGCTTCGTAGCGAACTTCGGTTCAAAAGGACGCTGGCAAACTATGATTCTGGTGTGGGCCAGGTTCAGAAGTTCGCTTGAAGGACGCGTGGAGAAAATGAAGCGAACTTTATGAACCACCACACTCGGTATTCACCTCATTCGTTAGACACAGGAACAGGCGTTAGGGAGAACCACAAATGACACAGGCGCTTAAAGGCGTTCGTATTCTCGATTTCACACACGTTCAGTCAGGACCAACCTGCACGCAGTTGCTGGCATGGTTTGGCGCCGACGTGATCAAGGTCGAACGCCCCGGCGTCGGTGACATCACGCGCGGCCAGTTGATTGATGTTCCGAATGCGGACAGCCTCTATTTCACGATGCTCAACCACAACAAGCGCTCGATCACGCTCGACACCAAGAACCCGAAGGGCAAGGAGGTTCTGACCGAGCTGATGAAAAAGTGCGACGTGCTGGTCGAGAACTTCGGTCCCGGTGTGCTCGATCGCATGGGCTTCCCGTGGGAAACCATCCAGAAGATCAATCCGAAGCTCATCGTGGCGTCGATCAAGGGTTTCGGCCCTGGTCCCTATGAAGACTGCAAGGTTTACGAAAACGTCGCGCAGTGCACCGGTGGTGCGGCTTCGACCACGGGCTTCCGTGATGGTTTGCCGTTGGTGACCGGCGCACAGATCGGCGATAGCGGCACCGGCTTGCACCTCGCGCTCGGCATCGTGACGGCGCTTTATCAGCGCACGATGACCGGTAAGGGACAGAAGGTCACCGCCGCGATGCAAGACGGCGTGCTCAATCTGTCACGTGTGAAACTGCGCGATCAGCAGCGCCTCGCACACGGCCCGCTCAAGGAATACAGCCAGTTCGGTGAAGGCATTCCCTTCGGCGATGCTGTGCCACGCGCAGGCAACGACTCGGGTGGCGGGCAGCCCGGTCGCATTCTCAAGTGCAAGGGCTGGGAAACCGATCCGAACGCTTACATCTACTTCATTACCCAGGCGCCGGTCTGGGAGAAGATTTGCGATGTCATTGGAGAACCAGGCTGGAAGACCCATCCGGATTACGCCAAACCGCCGGCACGTTTGCCGCGCCTTAACGAGATCTTCTCGCGTATCGAGCAGTGGACCATGACCAAGACGAAGTTCGAGGCCATGGAAATCCTCAACAAGGATGACATTCCGTGCGGCCCGATCCTGTCGATGAAGGAATTGGCTGAAGATCAGTCCCTGCGCAACACGGGCACGATTGTCGAAGTCGATCATCCGGCGCGCGGTAAGTATCTGTCGGTTGGCAATCCGATCAAGCTGTCGGACAGCCCAACGGTGGTGACCCGTTCGCCGCTGCTTGGCGAGCACACTGATGAAATCCTGAAGCAGGTGCTCGGCTTCAACGACAACCAGGTTGCGGAAATTCACAATTCGGGCGCGCTGGCGCCTGCGCCGAAGGTCCAGGCGGCCGAGTAATTCGGCTCCTTTCCAAGCTCCCATCAAAGGCCGACGGTTTCCGTCGGCCTTTTTTGTTTGGCGGAGCAGCTCTTGTCTGGGGTAGTTCTCCCGGGCGAAGCTGGCGGCATATCGTCGCAATATCGCAATGCAGCATAACGAATGCTGCTATGCAAAATCATGAGTTGAGCTTGGTATCTGGTATACCTAGATTGGGGTCAACGCGGCGCCGCAAGGGTGACGCTGGTGTGCAAATGACCGGTTTTGAAAGGCCCCTGAAATGTCCAAGACTGTCTCGCTCGGCTACGCTTCCTCGAACGGAATTTTCCGTCAAATCGTTGCTTTCATTGACAAAATGTTGATGAAGAGCGCTCAGATTTCGGTCCGCAACGGCGACCTGCCGCGTTTCGGGCTCTAAGGACCAAATGGTCTCTCGCGCGCTGATCATCGCGCGCTAAAAACTTGTTTTTCTGCAAAGGCTCCGGTTTTTCCGGGGCCTTTTTCTTTGTCCCCCCAAAGCCTCGATATTGCACCGCCAGAAGGTAATGGCCGGGAATAACGCTTGTGTGCTGGCATATCGCATACAAGGATGAAAGCCGAGCAGCGACCGTCGCATTCAACTGAACGGCGCACTCGGGAGGGGACTGATGGCTGATACCGTTCCAGCGGCGGCCGCTCGGGTGGTCCAGATCGCCGATGATGCATCGCGATATCCGGCGAGCGATGGTCCTCGTCCTGTGATTGCAACGTCCAGCCGCATCACGCGAGCGGCACGCGCCGCGCAAAGCCGCGCGCACCTGTCCGTTTCCCTTCCATCTAACAAAAGCTGCGACCCAGCGGCGTCGGGAGCATCGCGGATGCTGCCTCACGCAATTCGCCGACAAGAGCGAGAGGATTTCAAACTGAGAACTGTGTGACGACCTCTTTATCAAGCCGACGTTGAGCGGCGGAAAACGATGCCCAGGGAGAGATAGAATGATCCGATTGCCGATCCAGATATCCGGTCTTGGAATTGCACTTTGTGCGACCCTTGCTCTGACACCCGCTAAAGCTGCGTGGGAGCCTACCCGCCCCGTTGAGATTGTCGTCCCTGCAGGCACCGGCGGTGGTGCGGACCAGATGGCGCGCACCATTCAAGGCATCATCACCAAACATCAGTTGATGAAGCAGCCGATCGTGGTGGTCAACAAAGCTGGTGGTGCCGGCGGCGAGGGCTTTCTCGATGTCAAAAGCTCTGCGGGAAATCCGCATAAGCTCGTCATCACACTGTCGAACCTGTTCACGACACCATTGGGAACAGGCATTCCCTTTAGCCACAAGGATCTGACACCTGTGGCCATGATGGCGCTCGATGAATTCATCCTCTGGGTTAATGCGGAAAGCCCCTACAAGTCGGTGAAGGATTACATCGCGGCCGTGAAGGCAAAGCCCGGTGAATTCAAGATGGGTGGGACTGGCTCCAAGCAGGAAGACCAGATCATCACGGTTGCGATCGAAAAGGCCTCCGGCACAAAGTTCACCTACATCCCTTATCGTGGTGGTGGCGAGGTCGCAGTCCAGTTGGTCGGCAAGCATGTCGACTCCACCGTCAACAATCCAATTGAGGCTGTCGCGCAATGGCGTGGCGGAGCCGTACGGCCGTTGTGTGTGTTCGACACCAAGCAGCTGCCTTACAAGGACGTCATCCACGACGGCAAGTCGTGGAATGATATTCCAACCTGCAAGTCCGAAGGACTTGATGTCGAGTATGTGATGTTGCGCGGTTTCTTTACGTCACCGAAGGCGACGAAGGAACAGGTCGAATACTACGTCAACCTGCTCAAGAAGGTTCGCGAGACACCGGAGTGGCAGAACCTGATGAAGGATGGTGCCTTCAATCAGACGCTGATGGTTGGCGACGAATACAAGGCGTGGGTCCAGAACGAAGAGACACGGCATCAGGCGCTGATGAAGGATGCCGGCTTCCTGGCAGCATCGCAATAATCTGACGACAATCCTGCCGGTGGCGTCGCCACCGGCAGCCATGAAGCGCGAGGAAGTGAGATGAGCGAGCATTCAAGTGAGCTTGGCCGGGGTCCGTCGCACAGATTGATGGAATTCGCGGTTGCCGGAGTTTGTATTCTGACGGGGGTGATCGCAATTGCCGGCGGTTTGAAAGCCGGGATTGGCTGGGGCCCTGAGGGTCCGAAATCAGGTTTGTTTCCGTTTTGCGTTGGTGCCGCGATCGTTCTCGCGAGCATCGTGATCTGCATTCAGCTCTGGCTCGAGAAAGACGACGGCAAGCTCTTTGCGGAGTGGGGGCAGTTGCGCCAAGTTCTCTGCGTGGTGATCCCGACGACGGTCTATGTGTTCGCCATACCGTATCTCGGTATCTACGTTTCCTCGATCATTCTCATCGCGCTGTTCATGAAATGGCTTGGGAAATATCCGTGGAGCATCACAGCGGCGATCGCGCTGGGTGTGCCGGTTGCAATTTATCTGTTTTTTGAAAAATGGTTTCTCATTCCGCTGCCGAAGGGGCCATTGGAAGATTTACTCGGTCTCTGAAATCGAAGCTGGGGTTGGAGAAACGATATGGAAGAAATCGTAAATCTGTTTCATGGCTTCGCAACGGTTCTGCAGCCATTCAATATTCTCGTGATGGTCGTCGGCATCATGCTCGGCGTCATCATCGGGGTCTTGCCCGGTCTTGGCGGCGCGAACGGCGTGGCCATCCTGCTGCCGCTCACGTTCAGCATGTCGCCGACGTCGGCCATCATCATGCTGTCTTGCATATACTGGGGCGCGCTCTTCGGCGGCGCGATTACGTCGGTTCTCTTCAATATTCCCGGAGAACCGTGGTCTGTCGCCACGACATTCGACGGCCACCCCATGGCGCAGAAAGGCAAGGCAGGTGAGGCGCTGACGGCTGCGTTCACATCGTCGTTCGTCGGCGCGCTTTTCGCGGTGATCATGATCACGCTGGTTGCGCCGCTGGTGGCGAAATTCGCGCTGCAGTTCGGTCCTGCAGAGAAGTTCGCGGTGTTTTTTATCGCATTCTGCAGTTTCATCGGGATGGGCAAGGAGCCGCCATTCAAAACAATTGTCTCGATGATGATTGGCTTTGCGCTGGCGACTGTTGGACTGGATAGCGTCACAGGCCAACTCCGCCTGACATTCGGCTTCACGGAGTTGCTCAACGGATTCGACTTCCTGATCGCGGTGATCGGGCTGTTCGGCATCGGAGAAATCCTGCTCACGATGGAGGAGGGGCTGAACTTCCGAGGCAAGCCTGCGAAGATCAACGCGCAGGTGGTCTGGCAAACCTGGAAAGAGTTGCCGCGATTGTGGGCGACTTCACTGCGGTCCTGTCTTATCGGATGCTGGATGGGCATCTCGCCTGCGGGCGCTACACCTGCGTCCTTCATGAGTTATGGCATCGCCAAGCGCATGTCGAAGCAGGGGGCAAATTTCGGCAAGGGCGAGATCGAAGGTGTCGTCGCGCCGGAAACAGCCGCGCACGCAGCGGGAACTGCAGCCTTGCTGCCGATGCTTTCGCTCGGCGTTCCAGGCTCACCCACAGCAGCTGTTCTGCTCGGCGGTTTGCTGATCTGGGGCTTGCAGCCGGGCCCGCTTTTGTTCGTTGAACAGAAGGAGTTCGTATGGGGGCTGATCGCCAGTATGTATCTCGGTAACCTTGTGGGACTGATCATTGTCCTCACCTGCGTGCCGCTGTTTGCTGCGATCCTGCGTATTCCGTTCAGCATCATCGCGCCGGTTATTTTGGTGCTCTGTGCGATCGGAGCCTACACCGTGCACAACAATGTCTTTGATGTCGTGTTGATGCTGGTGTTCGGTGTGATCGGTTACATCATGAAGAAATGTAATTATCCGCTTGCGCCAATGGTGCTGGCCATTGTTCTCGGCGACAAGGCGGAAGAAGCATTCAGGCAGTCGCTGCTCGGGTCGCAAGGCAGCCTCGGCGTCTTCTTCTCCAACGGTCTGGTGGGCTCCATCATGGTGCTGGGCTTGATCGCACTGTTCTGGCCGCTGATCTCGAATGGCCTCGCGTGGTTGCAGTCACGCGCGCCAAAGACTGCGATGTAGAAAAAAAGAAAAGCTTCATTGGCTTCGCGCGCTGCGAACCCAGTGAAGCTTTGCGTTTCGGAACGCGCTTATCCTTCTGATATTCGACGAAAGAAAGCTCGGCTTCGGCCGAGCTTTTTGCTTAGATACACACCCCGTTACCGCGTCGAAAAGCCGCACAAACCCGCTGATTACCTCTTGTCGGGTGGCATATCATATACCAAGATGCACGCCCGGTAGCCTTGTCGCCATTCAAACAGAACAGGGCACCATCAGGAGGAACTATGGCTGATACTGTTCAAACGGCGGCCCCTGTGGCCGGCCGTGTTAGTGACACCTATCGCTGGATGCAGTTGGCTATCGGCGTCGGCGCGATGGTGATGATCGCAAACTACCAGTACGGATGGACGTTCTTCGTTCCAGACATTCAGAAAAAATTCGGATGGGATCGCGCGTCGATCCAATGGGCGTTCACGCTGTTCGTATTGTTTGAAACCTGGCTCGTGCCTGTCGAAGGTTGGTTCGTCGACAAGTACGGACCACGCATTGTCGTTCTTGTGGGCGGCATTCTCTGTGCCATCGGCTGGGCGGTCAACGCGCAAGCAACATCGCTCAATGGCTTCTACCTCGGAATGATCATTGCCGGCATCGGCGCGGGTGGCGTGTACGGCACTTGCGTCGGCAATGCGCTGAAGTGGTTTCCGGACAAGCGCGGTCTTGCTGCGGGTATTACTGCCGCGGGATTCGGTGCTGGTTCAGCGCTCACAGTTGCGCCGATCCAGGCCATGATCAAGGACTCAGGCTTCCAGACGACCTTTCTTTATTTTGGTCTGGGGCAGGGAATCATCATCGTGATTCTCGCGTTCTTCTTGTTCGCGCCGAAGGCGGGGCAAGTGCCTGCACCCGTGCAGAATGCAGCTCTGCAGCAAACACGCCGCAACTATTTGCCAACCGAAGTGATCCGCCAACCGATCTTCTGGCTGATGTACTTCATGTTCGTCATTGTTGGTGCGGGCGGACTTATGGTCACGGCTAACCTGAAGCCGATTGCGGCGGACTGGAAAATCGACAACACGCCAGTGACGCTGATGGCCATGACCATGACCGCGGTGACGTTCGCTGCAACCATCGACCGCGTGCTGAATGGTTTGACGCGTCCGTT
>Ga0247779_1001401_pt1 | contig 11659 bp, 10 predicted proteins | sample UWRJL221509R5_FD_179925 | JGI IMG/M metagenome (GOLD analysis project Ga0247779, IMG submission 179925) | Plant litter microbial communities from Arlington Agricultural Research Station in Wisconsin, United States - UWRJ-L221-509R-5 | ecosystem: Environmental > Terrestrial > Plant litter >...
CGGAGACTATGAAAGGCCACCTTCTGGAATTGCAGAGCTATGGGAGAGGGCACAAAAGGAATGGAATGATATTCCAGCTTCTGTTTGTCAAAATCTAGTGGAGAGTATGCCTAGAAGGATTCAGGCTATGTTATAGGCAAAAGGAGGTTATACCAAGTACTAAAAACCTAGAATAGTATATTATAATATGGAAGGGACAAAACCGTTCAAATGTACTTGTACGAGTAGAATATTAATAGCATGGGAGTAAAATGATATTATGTAATAAAACAAATTGTACCTTGTTTATCACATTTTAATCTACCTTGGTTAAAAATTTCAACCAGTTTGGATTAGCCAGTCCTGAGTTATTCAAGTAACTGTCCAAATTGAAAAAACATTGGAACAGTTTTGTCCCTCACTGTATATCAGTAGCTTTTGTATGTTTTTTTGACAATAGTGTATCACATAAGTTTATATGGCTCATATGTAGGCAATGTATACATACAGTTGTATTTTCCAAAAGTCAAAAGAAAAAAATGATAAAACATGTATATATAAAATGCTATCTATTTTGATGCACGTTGGCATCAGTAACCCATTAAACAAAGCATGTAATCTTTTTAAGGCAGGCAAGACAATAGACAATAAAAGAAGGAAGACGAGAAGAGGCTTAATGAGAGTGAAGACGTGGAGCAAGTAAACAAGAAACAAGAACGTAACAGTTCTGGTTTACTATGTGAAGTCCTCAATCTTATCTTATCAATGCCATGCTGGCCACACTCGTGTGTAGCGGACAGCCTCTATTATTATTGATAATCGTAAGTTCTTCCCATAGACCTTTAACCATATCTTCTCTAGTCTATTCTATGTTTGACAGCTACTACAGTCTTGGTAGTATGTTTAACATTAGATAATAGTAGTAATAGAAGCCAAAAATTAAGTAGAGGAGTAAAATACATGGATGTTCAGCCCTGGCTGAACACTGGTCGTATCAGCACTCTTCCTGCCCTTTTTACTGCATATAATAATTTCTTCAACTTACCATACCAGGGTAGTAGAAGTCTATTTGACTTTGAATTGGGCATTCAAATGCATAGGCAATTTATGGTAGCCGTTCAAAGAAAACACATCCCAAAGACACAGCAATATTCCTCCTGTTAAAGTAACTAATCTAGCTGACTATGAGCACATGGCTGATACCCACCTTATCTATCACCGAGCCTGTCTGAGTAAGGCTGAGGACTATATATAGTTTAGTTACAAACTCATTTGTCATACTTCATTAGTCAAATACCTGCTCTTACTTGTATATAAGCTTAGCTTTAGACTGCATTGATCTCCAGTCTGAAAAACTCAAATACATCAGTCTTTCCTAATCACAAAGGTCTACTAAGCACACTATAGCTGCTTGCTAGGTTTCAGTCATCCTGATTGGCTGTCTCCAGTTTTTCTAACACCTCTAACAGCATGTCAGAAGCTGTCAGCACCATGCAGTTGAAGAATCCAGTACATCAAGGGAAAAGAATTTTGTTGAATACTATATTTCTTATTTGAAGCCATGGCATGAGTTCCTGGGTATTGATACAGAACAAAAAGTGCACATAACTACATTGTGTAAACTTCTGTAGAAGTTGATTCTTAAAATTGGGTAGAAGTGCAGTGCCATTATATTCTAGATCCTCATTGCTATCAATAGCTGGTGAGCATAGTGTTTCTCTCTTGCTATAAGCATGATATCAAAAACTATGCACAATTTTTGCGAAGATCACTCTGAGTCACAGACCTAGATATATGAGTGCATCGTCACACTCAGTGATTCTATAGAACAAAAAATAATCTAAATGTGAGCATCTGCAGACTGCAACTATATTAAAAAAAGTTTACTACCTTGAACTCTTTCTTCTTTCCATTGACATTTACCCTGACAGTATCAAATAGACTATTTGTAGTTGTAGGAATCAAGGCTTTTCTATTTGTCTACTTCAAAAGGTTCTCTGGAGTGACTTTAACAAGGTGACTAGGGTTTGAGCTGAGTGGCAATATAATAGGTCATGCACCCTCATTCAACTCATTCATTATGGCTTCCTTAACTTCCTGGATAAATGCTCCATCCACAGTCAAATATGCAATCAGCACAATTGATTGTGCTTTATAAATTACTTCAAGGAGCAATACAGGATTCCGAAAATTTGATGCACATACTTCTTCAGATGGCCTACCTAACTCCTAAACCAGAATTTCTTATTTGAATCTTCCAATTGTAACCTGTTAGATGATATTGTATTGCTGAGCTGAACAACCATTTCCAAACCAATACATCCTGCTCCAAATATGATGTATCACTAGTCTGAGAGTTTCATGTTCTCAGGAGAAGATGTTGTAGTGCACACCTCGCTCAAAACTCAAATGGTTGACATCACATATACTAGCGACATTCCCCCTTTTTGTTTACCTACATTGTCTATTACCTACATTATGTCTACCAGTCTACTATATTCTAGCTAATTTGTGTATAAATATTTACAATGTAGACATAATCTCTTCATCTATATATACATCAAAATAAGAACCAAATTTTTGGCATGTACATTTGTTGATGGAGGAAAGTTCTATGAGTTTGGGATCTTTGTGCGGACAATAGTGTAGGCTTTTGTAGGTTTTCCAATAAAATAAACATTGGTTTTATACTCTTGTCTGATAAAAGGGAACTAAAAGGGTCTTGTGCAATCCAAGAAATAGAAATATATCATAACATCAGGAACTTAAAAATTTCACTACTATAAGATTTGCCTGGTTAGACAAAAACAATAAGTTGATATGTAGCTACACATTAGAAAAGAAACTGATCTGTGAAACTCAAATGAATTATGTTGATTAACATTATGGCCCGCTAAAATTTTTGTATAAAACTTCTTGTGTATAAATCACTCAAGATAGCTCTCAATTCTGTTGGGGAGATCAATGAATCAATTATCATTTGTACAAAGATCAATTGCTGGAGTTGCTGGATGGATTGCTACATTGAACAAAAAGTCATTGGCAAGATAGCACCCAAAGCCAATGAATGTGCCACCTGAGTTATTGCAGATCCCCTGTATTAACGGACACAAAGGAGGTGGCTTTCCAGAAGACTTTTTTAATTTCTCTGCTACCCGGCCCCCATTTCTAGGATACCATACCACGAATAATAATAATAATAATTCTGGAAGGTAGCTAATCTGGACATGTATTGAGCTTGTTCCTGAAGAATGTTGTCACACTATTGCATGAGAGTGTTCTGTGTAAGCTGCAATGCAACAATCCAGTCAGGATCACCTTTGAATCTGCAAAACATATAGTCACACATCTAAAAGGATGTATGTTTTTGATTCCTTTCAATGATTATATCCAGTTAGATTGAAGTTTTGAGGGTGTACCTAAGACCCTACTAGAAAATTATCTTTGGTCCATATAATGTTTCTGCCCTCTACATGCATTTTAGCAAGTCAAACAAACTCACAGACAATCATATTATATTTCTCAGAGATAAATGCTAGAAGAATATGTATTTTGCAAGTGTGTTTATCAGATGAATGTTCTACAATGTACTGATCTAGAATAAGGAAAGTTCTCATCTGCTGTGCCTTATTCATAAATGGTGCCATCTTTAAAGAAAATCTCTTATTTAATGCCACTCCAATATATTGCCAATGGCTCTCATGATGGGTCTCTAAGCAACGGCAATGCCCAAATTCTACAGACTGAGGAACCTCTTCTTATGTTGCACCTTGTCACGGACCTTAACACTTGACAGCTCTGGCAGTATCGTTCTGAGACTGTACTTAACACAGATTCCAATGAAGAAAAAGAGTCTAAACCGGCCACATTGGGCAAAAGGAAACATACTTTGTTCACACCATCATCAGATCTTTGTATCATTCTAAATTCTTTCAGCTTGTCACAAAGTTTCTGGGCATTACTATTGGATTTTAAACTGAGTTTGGCAGCAGTTAGTATTGGGTCATATCCTATGGTTTCAATGTTGCCATTGTCATTTAGCTTGGTGAAATTGATGTCAATTCTCAATTTCTGGAGTGTTTCTCCAAATAAATATTTATCCTAAATAAATGTTTCCAAGTAGTTCAATTGGAAGCATACAAAAGAGGAATAAACATCCAAATTGATTATTTCACCATAAAGGCAGAGCGGCAGCTAGCAAAAATGCCATTGTGGTTGCTAACTTTGAGGTGGATGACGCAGAATTAGCACTAGGAGAGTCATGAAACAACGACAAGTTATGAGCCTTGGTCCCACTGTCTGACGGAGAAGGCAAATAAGTCGATGAGTGACCATAAGGCGACTGTGTTGAAAAGGGAGGAGCAGGCAGTGGGTAAATCCTGCGTACAAAACAAATCAGGTTAACAGCTTGAGGCACAAAGGTCAGCAATGAAAAAGTGAAGGTAGACCCAGATTTGGGGCAGAGAATAGTGAAGGTGGTTTAGGTTTTACGATTGGACTGGCGGTCGTGCTCGTGTTCAAGGTGTGATTAGCCTGCAAATGTGAATTCATATTTATTTTATGAACAGATTTGCGATGGCTTTCTGGGGGGCAGGTGTCGCATTGGTACTTTGCTTACTTCCAGTTCAATTTCCCCGTCTTCATGTGTGGCTGTGGATGACGAGGACATTGTCGCTGCAATTGGGATTGTTGGCAGAGTGGCTGACAATAATTGCGCCTGTTGTCACAACATACCATTTGTTGTTGTTGTTGTGGGCATCTTTTGCTTGTCCTTCCTCAACCTCTGCATGACTGATTGATAGAGAACTGAGCAGAGGACAATGGACGCATAGAAGTGTGTACTTGAGAAAGAGTGGGAGGTAGGGTGGAAGCTGATTAAAATTAAAAACTGCTAAGAAGTGAAGCCAAAAGAACAGAATAGATAAACTAGCATAAGGTAAAGAATAGGGGAAGGTATTTCAAAGTAACATAAAGGATGTGGGAACAAACCAACGACGAAGGAATGAGGAAGCCAGAGATAAGATAAGATATCAAAAAATATGTGCCACAGAAAGTTCAGCCAAGGTGATTAGTAAGCAACAAACTTTGCATTCCCAAAATGATTCTTGAGGCAAAAGCTTGACCGTTGATCAATGTTTAACGTTTAACGCTTAACACTGAACATTTGATTTTGAACTAAGACCGCTCAGCTATACCAACTGCTGTAGATCTACTTCTTCCATTCTGTCACCCAGGGCTCTCTATTCACATCCTTCCGTATGATCAAAAGTCAGAAAATAGCAAAAAAATCCCAATCCTGGCAACACAGAAAAGCCTTCATCCACTCATAATAAGGCTGCCAATCTCCTGCCCCCACCCAACATATTCATGGAATGCAGAGGACCAGAGCTTCCCATTGATTCTTATAATGTAAGCAATTGCCCCTTCTTCTTCCAACCTTATTGAATGCTTTTGATATTTAAGTGGTGCTCTGGGTGTCAGGATGGGGGGAAATTAAATATTTGTGAACAGTGTGACAAAAGAGCTTTCTGTGAAAAATGTATCACAGTTACACTGAATGTCTCTTTTATTTGCCCTCCTTGCTTCACACTAGCTCATGATAGGAACCCTTCTCCCTATGTGAGTTTTTAAATACTAATTTCATCCTGTACTGAATGTACCCTGCCCTAGCCACATAAATATATAGGACCTTACTCAGCTTGTGAGACAGCCAAAGACCTCATCAACACATCTGGCCATTATCTGCTTTTATTTGCAAGAGATGGATTCCAGGATGTGTGGTGCTCACGGAGCCTATGAGTATCTACTACCCAATCTACAGGGAAATTTAGTTTATATTGACCTACACTTTCGGTTGGATCATGCTAACTACATTTCGGAGTTCAAGATTAGGATGGAATGGTTATTAGATGCTTTAGAGACTGGGGAGTTCAACGAGTTGGTTTCTTTCTTTTCTAAAGCATTTATATTTATCATTGCTTACACGATTAATGCAGATTCAAGACTTTTGCTGTGTTTGTGTATTCTCACGCAACTCCAGATCAGAGGTGGCTGCATACTGCCTCTGATAACAAGGCGGCTCTTCCTATTAACCAGGTATAGATTATTTAGAAACTGCCTTTCAAGGTAATATTTAAGTCACATTGTCCCCTAGGTCTTTGCATATCTCTTTCCTCCAAGGTTCTAAAAATTGCTTAAAGAGAGGTCCAACAACATATTATTTCTAATCTCATGTGGCTATGTCATGCAATACTCTGAATCAGTGCAAGATCTTGGCCTGTTCTCAACAACATAAGCAGCAGCAAGATTGTCTTAAATTGTGTCCTAGCTTATTGAATTAATTGCTATAGGAAGATCTTTTCTGACATCTCAACATTCACCTTCCTCAATCTTCATCCAGTATTCATTTTTGAGGTCATGGATAATCTTCTGTCAGCCAGGTTCATTTGACTTTCCCTAACGTCAAGGGGATTCTCACAAGGAGCAATGCTTTGGGAGCTCACACTGACTTTATTATCTTCTCCTCTGATGGAAGCAAAACAAAGTACATTTGGTCTCTTTCCACCATCAGGCCTTCTGGACAGCAACCACCTATCCAATGCAAAAAATGCAAATGTCTGAAGTCTGACCAAATCACAAACCCAAAGCACACAAAAAGTTCTGAAATCATCACTCTGCTCTGCAAACATGAGTCCTGCCAAGAGAAACTCACATTCTTCAAGCCCCACAATTACACTCTTGCCACATCAGCAGCCAAAGATGTAAGAGAAGAATGGTATATAACGGGTTTTGAGCTCTGAATTTAGTACTTGAAAGTAACTTTGTATTTTCCAAGACTTGTTCATGATTTTTTTTAAAATTGATGCATATGAATTATTATGGCACAAGACAGATTGAATTACTTGATTGTGTGACTATCAATATAAAATAATCCAATATATTGTCCATATAGGAAATATTGTATCTGCTTAATGTAAGAACTAGGAAAAAATTTCCTCTGTTTAAATGCCCAAAATTGTGCGTCTAGAATGCTTGCACAGCTATGAAAATTTGCTCAGGGTGCGCAAGCTTTTCCCCTGACTTGAGGGAGATTTATGCCACTCTTGTAAGGCTCAATGACAGCCACTTCAAGCATGGGGGCAATGAGAGCAATGTTGGGTGGCTTTATAGCTACTGACACAAGCATTGTCAGCTTGTTGGTGCATCAACCACTATCAACTCAACACTCCTCCTCACCAACAACTGACACTCCTCCTTGAACGGAATCAGAGGCGTAGACCAATTAGCTCTTAGAATTGTATGAACTTTACTTGGTGAAGGCCTTTTGTGAATATATCCACTAAATTGTCATGTGTATTGATATATCTCAGAGTAATTTCTTCTTCGTTCATACATTCTGATAAACAGATTGCCCTGTTGTTATCACACAATAATGTGGTGGGTCCAACAGGTAACATGTTGATTTCTTTAAGAACCATACGCACCCACATACCTTCTTTCAATGCTTCTGTTGCAACAGTTTTTTTTTGCCTTTTTGCGCTCAGCGCCAGTGTCGGCCACATGAGGTGTCGCAACTGGTCCCAACCAATATGTATTTCGACAAAATTTTGCCCAGCATACAACCTGCCAGGAATATTTTAGCATAAAACATGATAATATTGTGCTTAGAGAAGTTTAACTCCTTTGAGCTGGGTAAAAAAACCCTTCCTTGAAGTTTCAAAAAAAATGGATACATAGGAACACTGAATTTATGCACATAATGCTGGTATTCCTGACTAACTTATGCAGATTTATCATTCCACAAGAGGATTATGCCAAAAAAAAATTCAGTGGAAAATTTCTTTTACACAATAGTACTCTTAATATTCTTTGATCATTCTATTTTACATCTTGTTTTTGATTATCAAAAGGTTTCATTGAGGGTATCTAAGTCTTTGGCAGTCCTTGGCATGTACCAAATATAACAGAACAGCTGTCTGCGTTCTTTGTAAGACATCACAAGCTCCTCTACCATGAATCCAAGTACTCTAACTTCATGTCCATATTGTAAATATGATGATGGGTTAACAAAACAACAAAGATAGATGTTGACGGGAGGAGGCTGGGCATGTACAGGGTGATCAAGAGTTATACAAGACGAAGTTGCCAAAGGAGGTGAGTCGACAGAAATATTTGAATCGTTAGCAGTGAGAATGATTCGATGTGGCTGGGGATTATTTTGAATGACTGGCTGGTGCACGAGTCGAACAGGTGCTACTGCTGTCCTTTTCTTGAGTGACTTCATGAATGTAAGAGACACAGCGGGTTGTTTTCCTGGTGGGCAATGAATGGAATGGCAGAAATAGTAAAGAGGCTCTCTGCCAAAGTATGGGTCAAAAAACAAAGTTGATGTCAGGGCAACATTATAATCAGTGTGACAAGGCCACCAACAAAGATCAAGCAAGAGAGAGGAGAGAGAGAGAAAAAAAGAAGAGAGGTAAGGCTCAATGGTTCTAAGAGATCACACCAATGATAGTGGAAATCCTGAGAGATTGAAGCTGGGGCTACAGCTACCTATAGGAACAGTATTTATACTCTACAGGTATTCTGGAATGTTCTTGGATGAATAATACAATAATGTCATATAGAGGGGTCTGGAATGTAAAAGGCTATGCAAGGCAGTGCATGGCAGTGCATGGCTATGCATTACTGTGCATTGGCTGTGTTTATCAGTGATGCTTGGTTACTATCAAATGATGAATGATGAAACTTATCTAATCAAAAGGTAATCAAACAAAGAAGACAGATAAGATATCTACACAAATATAAAAGGGAAAAATGCGAAATAAATAAGGAAAAATAGAGAAAAATGAGGGAAACCCTGACAGTTGATTTATAGTAGTTTTTGGGCAGTTGACTTGAGTCTGGCTTCTCGGGAGATGTTGGATTGGTGTCGATTGGGAGAAGATTATGATGTTTCTGGTAATCACCAGGAAGAAAGAGATGACCTAGAGGAACAAGCTCTGGGAGCTTGCAAAAAGGTGCCCACTGCCATGAGCAACAGACATATGCAGAGAAGACAGGGCGACAAGCGGTAAAAAGTTTGTTGTCAAAGATCTTCTCCACATATGTGAGAAGGACTTTCTCTGCATTTGGATGGGTGATGCAATAAGGAAACCTGCTGAGTTGACAGGAGTAACATCTCCTGTCATCGGTACGAGAAACCCACCCAGTTGGCATAGGATCTTCGTCTTTCCCAGCGGAAGCCTGGTCAATGACGGGTGCAGGTGAGTCGCTGGACGACTCAACGATGGAGGGAGTGGATGGACGACTCAGGTGAGGTTCTTGGTCTTCCTCCGACTCAGAAGACACACTGGGGGACTCAATGATTGGTGGAGTGATGGGACGACTCGGGCCAGGTTCTTGTTCGTCCTCCACATTGGAACCCTCCTCTTCTTCAGTGTCCAAGTCAGTAGGACCATCGTCTAACCTTGCCCTAAGAATCTCAAAGTTTTTACGGTTGAGTTTCACGCTCTTTCTCTTCTGCTTCGAAGTGAAACGGACAGGAGAAGGGGAAGGACATGAAGATGAAGAGGAAGAGGGATCAGGTGAGGGACGAGACTCCAGTGCTGACGGTGTTTCAATTGGCAGATTCAAGTCGAGAAGTTGAAAAAAGATGTAGTCGGCCAGAGCATTATTTTGATTGGCTAAATTAATTGCATCAACATGAGAGCTGGTGTATGAGCTACAGAATAAATCATACCTGAACAATAAACTTGTATTTACACATCACTTCTGTCTGTATCCCAACAGTTGAAATGATGTACAAATGGCTGTGGGTGTTGATAGGCAAATGGGACTCGGAAAGCATAGATGATGGTGGTTGCAGTTCAAGAGACAAATTACTAAATATAGATAAGACATGGGTTGAAATATATATTGTATCATGTGATGATCCATGACTGCTGTCCAGCATGAACATGTTGGCAGGCACTCAACAGGCACTAGGTCAGGCTACAGAACAGTATAGATACAAAGAGAAGATTATGACAGGAAGGTGCTAGGCTACTCCTTGAATAAAGAAATGTACAAGTAAGAAACAGAGAACGAGGAAGCAAGGCACAATGCAGCAGTACTACAAGGAAGACACACCATCGTGGAATCTTTCAGACGAAGCACAGAAGGATAGAAAGAGAATAAGAAACTTTAGAGATTTCCTAATTTTAAGATGTGGCCGACGCCAGCCACCCAGTCGAATTGATGATTCCCAAGCTTCGAGGGGTTGTCTGGGTAGTGGAAGGGTATATATGCATACATAATTAAAAACTGAAGTACAACTCGAAGAGAACAAGAAATCGACGAGGAAAACATCATGACGCGGAACAGAATAAAGACAGAATGCGCACCCGACAGATAGCATAGATGCAAGAAGGGAGGGAAGTATGCATAGAATCCAATGAAGTAACAGCATGGCGAACACATAGACTATGCCGAGCTTAGCCAGACACACCATCATAATACCCCCGGCTCCTGACACTGACGCCGACCCCCATATGCATCCCGATACCCAACTGTGGCTGATGCTGGTGCTGCATCTTCGTCATGCCCAAATTATGTGCGAGGGGTAGCCATCGTCGTGCGCATGCCCAGTCTGATCCGCTTCGTACGCAATATCACCATGATCATGCATCACGGTGGCATCAGTACCTAATGCACCAACACCAACATCCGGGGGGACGACCATCCTTCCGTGGATATGCTGCTGCGACTGATCGTAGCTTTGCAGCTCGTACGGCGATCCAAACGGAGATAGGTAAGATTCCACGACCACTAGTACCCCTAGCGCCCATATCATTGTCATTCGTGGTAGTGGTGGCCGGCGTATTATCATTGAAGGCGATGCGGATGCGGATATCGAAGCTGAGGAAGTGGAAAGCAGAACAGAAGCACGGACATCGCTATTGTTTGATGAGAAATTCACACTGACGAGAGCGATATCGATGCCCGAGAACGACAGAGAATGAGGGTGAGAGTGCGAATGCGGGTGCGAGTGCGAGTGCGAGTGATGTGAATGATGTAGAGGCTGAATCATAGGGTCAAGCTGCGCTCAGCGGGGTTGCAGAGTCAACCAAATCCAAATCCAAATCCGCGCCAATCCCAGCGCCCATCGATGCCGGCGAGAGTGGTATCGATGCTCGAGCGCAACAGAGAATGACTACTGTGAGTATGTGAATGCGGGCGCGAGCGCGAATGATTATGGGAATAATGTGGAGGCTCAATATGAATCCTAGGGTGAATTGGCCATCCCAGCATACCATCGAGCCGATAGCAGACAATGAAGCCACCGATAACCCCCGTCCATCCACACCCATCGTCGACCCCGAACCAATCCCCACTCTTCTAGGAGTACTCGGACTCGTGAACGAACAATCACTGGCGAAAAATCCGCGTTAGCTTCCGGTAGCGTCTCCGGGTCCGGTTCTGTATGAACTTCTGGGTGTGATATTGATCCCATTGGAGTTATTACCGTTGAAGAAACTCAATGGTAGTCCAACAAACTTGGGCAGTGGAGCGAACAGAGGGAAATCGAAGTTGCTGTTCGGTGCGTTAGGGTGGTGGTGCAAGGTGACGGTTATCATTCCGATGATACTGGTTCTGGTTCTAATGTTGACTATCCTGATGGTCGTTCAAAGAAGTCGAT
>Ga0247779_1001402_pt1 | contig 11659 bp, 8 predicted proteins | sample UWRJL221509R5_FD_179925 | JGI IMG/M metagenome (GOLD analysis project Ga0247779, IMG submission 179925) | Plant litter microbial communities from Arlington Agricultural Research Station in Wisconsin, United States - UWRJ-L221-509R-5 | ecosystem: Environmental > Terrestrial > Plant litter >...
AACCGGAGATGACGATGAACGCAATCATGAAATTGACGGTCGTGGCGCTGAGCGCCGCGGGCATTGCCGGCGGCGCCGCGCTGGCCCAGACCAGCTCGGGGACGTCCTCGAGCAGTACCGGCAATTCGACCAGCACCGGCAGCATGTCCAATGGCTCCGGCGCGAACGGCTCGGCGACCAACGGCGGCATGACCAACACGGTCGGCGGCAGCGGCGACGCGACGTCGGGCTCCAGCGGCAGCTCGTCGAACGGCAGCCTGTCCAACGGCAGTTCCTCGAACAGCAGCCTGACCAACGGCAGCTCGTCGAGCGACGGCTCGTCGAGCAGCGGCTCGTCGTCCAGCGACTCGTCGAGCGCCAATTCGTCGATGCAGCCGCGCGCCGACCGCAATTGAGGCCGCCCACGGGGTGCGCAACGAGGCCGCCTCGCGCGGCCTCTCTTCATTCGGCCAGCCGCTGCGCGAGACGCAGGGCGTCGAACGGCGCGTGCACCTTCACGTCGTTGTCGAAATAGCAGTAGACGTCGCGCCGCGGCGCCTTTGCCGGCGCGCGCGGCGACGCCGCGCGGGCGTCCGCCACCTGACCGCCATGCCGCCAGGCGTCGATGCGGCGCGCCCAGTCGGCCAGCGCCTGGTCGCCGTAGCCGCTCGCATAGAGCTCCACGTCGCCGTGCAGGCGCACGTAGACGAAGTCGGCGGTGACGTCCTCCAGCAGCGGCCAGCGGCCCGCCGTGTCCGCCACCACCAGCGCCACGCGATGGCGCCGCAGCAGCGCGACGAAGCGCGGGTCGACGAAGCTCGGGTGGCGTACCTCGATCGCATGCCGCAAGGCCCGCACGGGCGACGGCTCCAGCCACGTGCCGGACTTCACGACGCGCTCGTCGTGCCCGCCGGCGAGCTCGCGCGCCGCCGCGCTGTCGCGGGGCAGCATCCCCAGGAACGCGTCGAGGCGCTGCTCGTCGAAGCCGAGGTTGGGCGGCAGCTGCCACAGGATCGGCCCCAGCTTGGCGCGCAACGACAGCACGCCCGACGCGAAGAAATTGGCCAGCGGCACGCGAGCGTCCAGCAACTTCTTCATGTGCGTGATGAAGCGCGGCCCCTTGACCGCGAACACGAAGCCGTCCGGCGTCGCGGCATGCCACTGCTGCCAGGCGGACGGCGGCTGCAGCGAGTAGAAGGAGCCGTTGATCTCGATCGATGCGACCTGCCGCGACGCGAACTCCAGCTCCGCGCGCTGCGGCAGCCCGGCCGGATAGAACACGCCGCGCCACGGCGCATAGCGCCAGCCGGAGATGCCGATGCGCGCGTTGCCAGGCGCGTGCGGCCGCGGCGCGCCGGGCATCAGGCCGCTCCGTGGCCGTCGCGCGGCGGCGCATCGAGCCCCCGCGGCAAGGTCGGACACATCAGCAGCGCCAGGGTCGGATCGGCCATGACGCTGCCCTGGCAAGCTTTGTTCCGCGGCACCGCGCCGCGGTCGTGGGCCGGTCAGCAGCCCTTGCCGAGGCGGCACGCCGACGCCTCGGCGTTCAGGCCCACGATGAGAGGCCCCACAGGCACGCGCCGCGCCCCACATCTCGCGATGGCGGTGGATCAGTTCGAACACGCGAGGCGCCGGCAGCGCCAGCGCCAGCGCCAGCGCCGCGGCGACCGCGGCGGACGCGGGCCCGATCCTCGTGGCCGGCGCCGCCGGAGTCCGCGCGAAGGTTGTCGTGCACTTCTCCGCCCGAGCGCCGCCGCTCGCCGCCGCTCGGCGCGCGCGGCCCGATGCAGCAAGAAGCGCTCCCTTGGCCGCTGCGTCGCCAGCTTTCTAACCACCAATTCAATCGGATTCAGGCGCCGGCTGCGAGAGGCCCCGGCCCATCCCGAGCCACCCGAATTGCCGAGGCCCGCGAGCGGGCTTGTGGATTTTGAAGACGGTTCCACACCTTTCGACAAAAGCCCGCGGGTACGGTCGATCAGTCGCGGGCCTCCACGCTGGCCTTCGCCGCGGCGAAGGCCGGAGGAATGTCCCTTGCCTGACCCAGCCTCTGCGACTCGACCCCTCACTGGAGCTTCCGATGCACACGTCCCTGCCCGACCCGCTCGCCACCTTGTTGCCTTCGGCGAGCGGGGCTTCCGCCCGGATACCCCTGGTCGTGTTCTCGCACCTGCGATGGGGCTTCGTCTTCCAGCGCCCGCAGCACTTGTTGACGCGGCTGGCGCGGCAGTTCGACGTCTTCTTCGTCGAGGAGCCGGTGTTGCGTGAGGGCGGTCACCGCCTGCAGTGCGTGCAGCAGGCCCCGGGCGTGGAGGTGCTCACCCCGTTCACAGACATCCCGGCCGGCGGCTTCCACGACGACCAGATGCCGGCGCTGAAGTCGCTCCTCGCCGACTTCATGATCCAGCGCGGCCTCGTCGAGCCGCTGGTCTGGCTCTACACCCCGATGGCGCTGCCGCTGGTGGCCGACCTGGAGCCGCGCGCGGTCGTCTACGACTGCATGGACGAGCTCGCGTCCTTCAAGTTCGCGCCGCCGCAGCTGCTGGAGCGCGAACGCGCACTGATGGCGCTCGCCGACGTCGTGCTCACCGGCGGCCCGTCGCTCTACGAGGCGCGCAAGGATCGCCACCCCAACATCCATTGCCTGCCGAGCGCCGTCGACGCCGCGCATTTCGCGCCCTGCAACCTGGACGGCGACGATGTCGAGGCGACCCTCGCCGCCGAGCTGCACCGCGCGCTGCCGCACCCGCGGCTGGGCTTCTTCGGCGTGATCGACGAGCGGCTCGACCTGGGCCTCGTCGAGCGGCTGGCCGAGCTGCGCCCCGACTGGCACATCGTGATGGCCGGCCCGGTCGTCAAGATCGACCCGGCGGCGCTGCCGCGGCGGCCCAACCTGCACTGGATCGGCATGCAGCGCTACGAGGCGCTGCCGCACCTGATGTCGCACTGGGACGTGTGCCTGCTGCCGTTCGCGCTCAACGAGCACACGCGCTTCATCAGCCCGACCAAGACGCTCGAATACCTGGCCGGCGGCAAGCCGGCGGTCAGCACGCCGATCCACGACGTGGTGTCGCTCTACGGCTCGGTGGTGCGCATCGGCGCGACCGCCGAGGAGTTCGCCGCCGCGGTGGAGCGCACGCTCGCCGAGCCCGCGGCCGAGCGCGCCGCCTGGCGCGCCGCGGCGCGGGCCACGGTCGACGGCTGCACATGGGACGGCACCGCCGACCGCATCGCCGCGCTGCTGCAGCCGTATTGCGAGACGCGGCCGGCCGAGGCCATCGTGCTCGACGCGCCGTTGGGCCGGGCCCCGCTGGCGGCGAAGAGGGAGACGACGGCGCCGCCGACGGCGCGCCCGGCGATCGCCGAGGTGAGCGTGCAGCCGCTGTCGCTGTGACCTGACGCCGCCGCCGTGATCATCGACGCGCACCTGCACTGCACCGGCGACGAGACGGCCTCCGACGTGCTCGACGCACTGGACGACGCCGACATCGACATCGGCGTCCTCATCGCGCCGTTCCTGCACAACGGCTACACGCTGGCCGATCCCGGCCAGGTGCGGCGCGCCAACGAGCATCTCTCGCGGCTCGTGCGCGGCCACGCCGACCGGCTGTTCGGCCTGGCGGTCGTCAACCCGTCGCTGCCCGGCGCGGCCGACGAGCTGCGCCACGCGGTGGAGACGCTGGGCCTGCGCGGCGCGAAGATGGTGCCCTCCGGCTGGTACCCGGAGAGCGAGGTCGTGCAGCCGACGTTCGCGGTCGCCTCCGAGCTGCGGCTGCCGCTGCTGTTCCACAGCGGCGTGTTCATCGACGGGCGCGCGAGCCGCTTCTGCCGCCCGATCGGATTCGAGCCGCTGCGCGACCATCCGGGCGCGCGCGTCACGCTCGCGCACCTGGGCTGGCCCTGGACCGACGAGGCCGTCGCGCTGGGGCTGATCGACCGCATCAACGGCGTGCCCGAGGACGCCTGCGCGTTCCGCTTCGACCTCTCCTTCGGGCCGCCGCCGCCGTACCGCCACGAGGTGCTGGCCAAGGCGCTGGAGGTGCTCGGCCCGGGCCTGTTGCAGTTCGGCTCCGACTGCTTCCTGCCCTGCCCCGGATCCGCGATCGCCGAGCGCCGCGGCTGGCTGCGCGACCTGCTGGCGGAGTTCGACCTCGACGCCGCGGCGCTAGAACGGATCTGGTCCGGCACCGCCGCGGCGTGGCTGGGCATCGGCGGGGCGCCGGGGCCGTCGCGCGAGCGCGCCGGCGACGCCGAAGGCCGGGCCCATGCCCGCGCGACAGTCGGCCACGAGTCCTCGCCGCGGCATCGCGCGGCCCGCCGCCAGCGCGGCTGGCTCGGTGCGCGGCCCTATTCCCTTTCCTGCTGCTGAGCCGCCCCATGCATCAAGACCCGTTCTCGTCCGCACGCGTCCCCGGGCGCATCCACGTGCTCGAAATCATCGGCAACGCCATCGTGGGCGGGATGGAGACCTACGTCGAGCGCCTGGTCGAGCACCTGCCGCCCGAGCGCTTCGCGGTGACCGCGCTGTGCCCGTTCGAGAGCCCGTTCACCGAGCGGCTGCGGGCGCGCGACATCGAGGTGCTGGTGACGCCGATGCCCGACGATCCGCCGTGGTCGTCGATCCAGATGACCTGCGCGATGATCAAGGCCGGCGCGATCGACCTGCTGCACGCGCACCTGCCCAACGCGCACGTGCTGGCCGGCATCGCCGGCCGCCTCACCGGCAAGCCGGTGCTGGCGACGCTGCACGGCCACCGCGTGGGCGTGCTCGACCTGGAGGTGCACCGCAACGCGGGCACGCACCTGAGCGTCGTCTGCCGGCAGAGCTACTTCCACGCGCTGGGCCTGGGCGTCAGCGCCGGGCAGCTCAGCTGCAATCCGAACGGCGTCGACACCGAGATGTTCCGGCCGCGCCCGCGGCCGGCCGACGGCGTGCGCGCCGCGCTGGGCATTCCCGCGTCGGCGCCGGTGGTCGGCTTCCTCGGCCGCCTGTCGCCCGAGAAGGGGCCGGACGTGTTCCTGCGCGCGGCGCTGCTGGCGCTCGCCAGGCTGCCCGACACCCACTTCGTCTTCGTCGGCGACGGGCCGCTGGCGCCGCAGCTGCGCGAGTCGATCGCGCGCTTCCAGCTGCAGGACCGCGTGCACCTGGCCGGCATGCGGCGCGACGTGGCCCCGGTCCTCAACGACATCGACGTGCTGGTGTCCAGCTCGCACTCGGAGGCCATGCCGCTGGCCGTGATGGAGGCGATGGCCAGCGGCCTGCCGGTGGTGGCCACGCGCGTGGGCGGCGTGCCGGACATGATCGATCAGGGCGAATCGGGCTGGCTGGTGGCGCCGAACGATTTCGAGGAGATCGCGGCGCGCCTGCAGCAGGTGCTCGGCACGCCGGGCGAGCTGGCCCGCATGAGCGCCGCCGCGCGCCGCCGCGCGGTCGAGAAGATGGCGCTGTCCGACACCGTCGAACGCATGGCGGCGCTGATGACGCGCCTGGTGCCGACGCGCACCACGCAGCGCGAGATCAGCGCGGTGGTCAACGAACCGGGGCGGCGCCGGATGGCGTCCGCGCGCTCCAACGGCGCGAGCGTCGTGGCCGCCGCGAACGGCAGCGACGCCGCGCCGGCCGCGCGAGCGGACCGCTAGCCTCGCTCAGGCGGCGCCGAGCTCCGCGTCGGTTTCCGCGCCCAGCGCCTGGGCCAACTGCAGCGCGTCGAGCTCGACGGCGGACGCCGCGTGCGCGCTGCCTTCGAGCATGCGCGCGAAGCCCGGCTGGCGATCGCGCAGCGTCTCGACGCTGCCGCTGTCGACGACGCGGCCGGCGTCCATCAGCACCACGCGGTCGAAGTACGACAGCAGGCTCATGCGGTGCACCGACGCCACGATGCAGGCACCCGGGAACGTGCGCGCCAGGCGCTGGTGCACGTCCGCCTCGGTGACCGGGTCGAGCGCGCTGGTCGGCTCGTCGAGGAACACCACCGAGCTGCCGCCGGCGGCGAGCACGCCGCGCGCCATGCACAGCCGCTGGCGCTGGCCGCCCGACAGGTTGCTGCCCCGCTGCGCCACCGGGAACTCGAGGCCGCCGTGCAGCGTGTCCAGCACCGCGCCGAAGGCGCTGCCGCGCACGGCGGCGTCGATGCGCGCGGCGTCGATCGCGGTGCCGAAATCCAGGTTCTCGCGCACCGAGCCCTCGAAGACGTCGGCCTCCTGCGGGATCAGCGTGGCCAGCGAGGCGAGGTCGAAGGCCCGCGGCTGGACGACGCCGTCGACCTCGATCTCGACATGCGCGGCCGCGTACAGGCCGGCCAGCACGCGCATCAGCGAGCTCTTGCCCGAGCCGCTGCCGCCCACCAGCGCGATGCGCTCGCCGCGGTTCAGCACGAGCTCGGCGACGCCCAGCGACGGCGAGTCGGCATGCGCCCTCGCGTGGCGGAACGACACGTCGCGCACGACGATGCGGCGCCAGTCGCGCGGCAGCTGCACCGGCTCGGGCGACTGCGGCGCCTCGTAGATCGGGCGCGCGCTCTCGAAGTTGGTGCGCGTGTGCGCCAGGCTCTGCAGCTGGCCGGCCATCGCGCTGGCGACCTCGGCGGTCTGGCCCGCGTACTGGTGCACCATGAACACCGCGCCGATCGCCAGGCCGGCGCCCGCATGACGCGTCGCGATCCACACCCAGCCGATCACCAGCGACCAGGTCAGCGCCGTGCTGACGAGGTCGACCATGCACCACTTCCACTCGGTCAGCGAGATGATCCTGCCCAGCGGCTCGAACGACGCCCGCATGCGCCGGCGCAGCAGCACGCGCGAAGCCTGCTGCAGCCGCAGGCTCAGCACGGTGCCCATGTGGCCGAGGAAGTCCGACATGCCGGCGGCGTAGCGCCGCTCGAGGTCCATCTCGCGCGTGGACAGGCGCATCAGCGCCTTGTCGAAGCGGGTGCTGAGGCAGGCCAGCAGCACGTAGCCCGCGAACGCGGCGCCGCCGAGGCCCGGCGACAGTAGCGCGAGCGCGACCAGCGGCCCGACGAAGTTCACCGCGCTGTGCAGGTAGACGAACTGGTTCTGCGCGAAATCGTACAGCGCCCCGGTGGCCTGCCCCGCGCGCTGCTGCATCTCCGTCGAATGGTGGCGCTCGTGCCAGCTCAGCGGCGCCTTCGCCAGCCGCGCGTATAGGCTGTCGCCGAGCGACTCGCGCACGCGCATGCCGACGGTGCGCTCGAGCACGCGCCCCGGGCCGTGCAGCAGCCAGCTGCCGCCATACGCCGCCAGCACGCCGGCCACCCACGCGAGCGCGTGCCGCAGCATGTCGGGTCCGCCCGCCTGCAGCGCGTCCACGGCCTTGGCCGCGCACCAGGGCACGCTCAGCTTGACGACCTGCGAGGCCGCCAGCAGCAGCATCGATCCGACCAGCGCCAGGCGCGCGCCGGCCGCATGGCGCCAGACGTTGCGGTAGAGGCCGTCGTCGACGGGATTGGGAGTGGCCGCCGGGGCGGCGGGACGGGAGGCAGGCGGGGCGTTCATCGGCACGGAGCGTTCAACGACGCCGGCTGGGCGTCCGTTGACATGATGCGACGGCGCCGTGGGCGGGGATGCGCCGATGAAAGGCCGTGCGCCGCGGCAGATCGGCAGATTGCGGCGCGACTACGCGACCGCGCGCAACGGCGGAGGCGGCGCCGGCACGGGTTCGTGGTCGCGCGCGAAGCGCGACAACGCGTCGTCGAGCGAGGGCAGCAGCAGCCCGCGCTCGCTCGACAGCGCGCTGAAGCTCGGCCGGCGCGCGACCTGCCCGAGCTCGACGCCGGCGTGCCGCAGCACGAGCCCGGGCCGCAGTCCGGCGCCCTCCGCCGCGCGCGCGGCCAGGTCGGCCCAGCTGAGCGGCTCGCCGTTGGACAGGTGCCAGAGGCCGCGTTCGCCGTCGATCAGCAGGTCCAGCGCGGCCTGCACCAGGTCCGGCAAGTAGGTGGGCGACAGCACGTGGTCGTGCGCGGCGCGCCACGGTTCGCCGTCGCGCAGGCGCGCGAAGCCGAGCGCCAGGAAGTCGCCCGCGTCCCACGGCCCGAACACCCCGCCGCTGCGGACGACCAGCGCGCCGGGCGCGTGCGAGAGCACCGCGCGTTCCGCGTGCGCCCTCGCGCGGCCGTAGGCGCTGAGCGGGCCCACGGCGTCGCGCTCGAGGTAGGGCGCGCCGTCGCGCCCGGGGAACACGAGGTCGCTCGAGACGACCAGCAGCCGGACGCCCGCGCGCGCGCAGGCCACGGCCAAGATGGCGGGCGCTTCGGCGTTCGGGTGCCAGCGCCGCGGGTCGGTCTCGACGGCGTCGATGTCGTCGTCGCCCGACGCGTCGACGACCGCCCAGGGCGCATGCGCGTCGAGCAGGCGCCCGACGGCGGCGACGTCCGCCAGCTCCGGGCGGGTCGGGGCGAGTAACTCGTACGGCAAGCCGCGCATGTGGGACAGCCGCGCGAAGGCGCGCGCCACGGCGCCGCTGCCGACGATCAGCAGCGGCGCGCCGCGCGCCGGCAGCGCCGCCAGCTCGCCGTGCGGCGGCACGGCCAGCCGCAGGTCGCGCTGCCACCAGCCCGGGCCGGCGAGCACGGGATGCGGGGCCTGCGCCCCGGCGCTGCGCGCGAGCGACGCCGCCAGCGCGCCCAGCGCCGTCCGCCGCGGCGGGTCGCTGCGGATGTCCCACAGCCCGGGCTCGTAGTGGCCGTCCTCGCGCGTCAGCAGGCTGCTCCAGTCGACGGTGCCGAACGCGGCCCAGGCCGTGACGGCGCGCACGTCCACGCCGTCGCGCCGCGCGTCCACGGCCGCGCTCCAGGCCTGCTGCAGCCAGCGCATCTGCTCCTCGCGGGTGCAGCCCATGTGCACCTCCGTGATGGCGATGGGCAGCCCGTAGCGCGCATGGGTCTCGCGCAGCCGGCCGGCGAAGCCGTCGATAAGCTGGCCGTGTGCGCGCACCGTCTCGATGTCCGCGTAGGCCTGGCGGCCGTTGCCGCCGTGGCGGTGCGGCGGGTACAGCTCGAGGCGCTCGTCGAGGAAGCGCTCGCTGGTGACGTAGGCGTTGATGCCGACGATGTCGGGCGGGCAAGGCTCGTCGCGCAGGCGGGCCAGCTCCTGCCGGCTGGCGCCGCACGCGCACAGCCAGTCCCACATCGGGTGGCGCCGATCGACGCGGCCGCACAGGAGGTCGAACGCCAGCCAGCGGCGCTCGTTGTCGAAGGCAGCCTGGTCGGCCAGCGCCGGCGTGCAGCGCGTGTATCCGACGTCGTCGGTCTGCAGCAGCTGCGCCTCGGGGTTGACGGCGCGGATGGCGCGCATCGCCAGCACCGTCGCGCGGACCTGGTTGAGCAGCGCGCGCACGAAGCTGGCGTCGTCCTCGGCGTGCGGATACCACAACCCGTACAGGCATGAAAAGCGCGCCGTCGTCAGCGGCTCGTTGATGGGCGTCCACAGCCGCTGAGCCGGGTAGCGCGCGGCCACGCGGCGGGCGTAGTCGGCGAACAGCGCCGGGAATTGGGGGTCGACCAGGCTCGTGTGGCGCGGGCCGCTGCCGTGGTGCAGCAGGCCGACGATGGGCTCGATGCCGGCGGCGCGGGCGCGCGCCATCGCGTCGTCGGAACCGCTGAAGTCGAGCTCGTGGCCCGGCGCGCGGGCCAGGCGCTCCCACAGCACTGGCAGGCGCATCCGAGTCGCGCCGAGCGAGGCGAGCCGCTCGAAGTCGTCCGGCCGGCGGCCGAAACCCGTCAGCTCGGACTGGTCGCGCCAGCGCTCGCCGATGCGGTTGATCGTGCATTCCGGCCCGACCCACAGCTCGGGCCGGCCGTCCGCGAGGCCGTCCATCCGGGGCGCCGCCTCAGCTTTCGGCGCCGGCCAGGGCCGCGGCCGCGTCTTCGCCGGCGGCCAGCCGCGCGGCGTGCACCGCCGCCAGCTTCTTGAACAGCGTGAGCGACTGCGCGACCACCTGGTCCATGTTGTAGTACTTGTACGTGGCCAGCCTGCCCACGAAGCTGACGTCCTGCAGCTTCTCGGCCTCGGCCTCGTAGAGCCGGTACATGGCCGTGTTCTCCGCGCGCGGCACCGGATAGTACGGATCGCCGTCGTCGCGCGGGTATTCGTAGACGACGGAGGTCGCGTGATGCTTCTGCCCGGTGAGGTGCTTGAACTCGCTGACGCGCGTGTAGGCGAAGTCGTTGGGGAAATTGACGGTGCCCACCGGCTGGAACTGCTCGACCTGCAGCGTCTCGTGCCGGAACTCCAGGCTGCGATAGGGCAGCTTGCCGTGGCGATGGTCGAAGAAGGCGTCGATCGGGCCGGTGTAGACCATGTGGCGCCACGGCAGGATCTCCGAGATCTCGCGGTAGTCGGTGTTGAGCATCACCTTGATGTTCGGGTGCCCGAGCATGCGCTCGAACATGCGGGTGTAGCCGTGCAGCGGCATGGCCTGGTAGGTGTCGGTGAAGTAGCGGTCGTCCCGGTTGGTGCGCGTGGGCACGCGCGCGGTGACGCTGGCGTCGAGCTCGGACGGGTCGAGCCCCCATTGCTTGCGCGTGTAGCCGCGGAAGAACTTGTTGTAGAGCTCGCGGCCGACGCGCGAGACGACGACGTCTTCCGACGTCTTCACCGACGCGGGCTTCTCCGCGACCCGCGCGAAGAAGTCGTCGAGCTCGAAGCTGGTGAGGCTCAGGCCGTAGAGGCGGTTGACGGTGTCGAGGTTGATCGGCATCGGCACCGTCTGCCCGTCGACGCTCGCCAGCACCCGGTGCTGGTACGGGCGCCAGGCGGTGAAGCGCGACAGGTATTCGAAGACGTCGGCCGAGTTGGTGTGGAAGATGTGCGGGCCGTACGGATGCACCAGCACGCCCGCGTCGTCGTGGCGGTCGAACGCGTTGCCGCCGATGTGCGGGCGCTTGTCGACGACCAGCACGCGCTGCCCCAGCTGCGTCGCCAGCCGCTCGGCGATCACGCTGCCGGCGAACCCGGCGCCGACCACGAGCGTGTCGAATCCGTGCCCGGCGGCCACCATCGCCGCGCGCGCAGCGCGACGAACCTCCGCGTCCTGTGACTTCATTCCTGGCTCCCTTCAAAGATGGAGGGCAAGCGGCAATGAACGTACCCAGGGCGCTGCGCGGTCGATCAGCATGCCGTCGCACGACGCGAGGCGGCGCGTCGGGGACAATCGGCGGCATGAAACTCATCAAGCTGCGCGAAGGCAAGGAACGCTCGTTGTCGCGGAGGCACCCGTGGGTGTTCCAGGGCAGCATCGAGAAGGGCAAGGCCGACTCGGGCGAGACGGTGCGCGTGGAGAGCCACGACGGCACGTTCCTCGCCTGGGGCGCGTACAGCCCCGAGTCGCAGATCCGCGTGCGCGCCTGGAGCTGGCAGGCGTCGGAGCGCATCGACGCCGCATTCTTCGAACGCAGGCTCGAGACGGCCCTGGCGCTGCGCCGCCGGCTGGCCGTGGCCAGCGACGGCGTGCGCCTCGTCCACGGCGAGGCCGACGGCCTGCCGGGGCTGGTGGTGGACCAGTACGGCGACCTCCTGTCGGTGCAGTTCCTCGCCTCGGGCGTGGAACGCTGGAAGTCGACGATCGCCGACCTGCTGCTGCGCCTGACCGGCTGCACGCGGCTGTACGAGCGCAGCGACGCCAGCGTGCGCGCGCTCGAGGGCCTGGCGCCGGTGCGCGCCTGGCTGC
>Ga0247779_1001403_pt1 | contig 11655 bp, 11 predicted proteins | sample UWRJL221509R5_FD_179925 | JGI IMG/M metagenome (GOLD analysis project Ga0247779, IMG submission 179925) | Plant litter microbial communities from Arlington Agricultural Research Station in Wisconsin, United States - UWRJ-L221-509R-5 | ecosystem: Environmental > Terrestrial > Plant litter >...
ATTAGCTGCATGATACGAAAGTTGGTTGTGGACGGCAGCATAGGTGCAAGACGGGTTATGATAGCTATAGGTATAATTAAAGAAGTCGGTGAAAACCTAGGGCTAGGACGGTCCTTTGATGACGACCGTCCCCGCGATCTTGACCGTTCCAGCTCCATAGAACCTTCTTCAGAGAGTACCGGGAGACGTTCTACAGGACGAACTTGCATGGAGAGAGAGTTAGAAAAAGGGAAATTCCACAGCCCTCAAAGGACCATACAGTTTAGGGACAAGCTTGACTGCGACCCAGTCGGTGAACCATGTTCTGACCGTCACTAAAATTAACATGCCGTGCGGAGATTTCCCACACTGTAGAATTATGAACAAGTATGCAAGGCTGAGGCCTCAAGTGAGTCATTTCTTTGGGATGTCATAGCAGCTACGTAAGTCAAGTCTGAACACCTACAACAATATAATTTAAGGTACAATAAGTACGGAAAGCTATGAAAACAAACATCAATTTTCCGGGCCCAAGTGCTTGCACTGATTGCTCACACATAAATATTAAGGATTAATAAATCAAGGAGGATTGGCGGTGATGTGGTATAACGATAGTAAGGTATAAGGGTAAAAGGTATCCGCAGTAGAAAGTAGACACAAACGAGCGAAAGCGAAAGACGGATAACGAGCGAGCGATAGTGATAGAGCCGAAAGTACTGAAGGTAGTTTCGTGACATATCACGGAAATTTGAATACTTTTGATCCTATAAAAGCATTATGCTTTTGATTCTGGATTTCACTAGGTAGACTGGGGAGAGGTTTCGCTCTCCATTGAGCACCAGAGAATAACATGATGGACATCAACGTAGGGCATATTTTAGCCCAACAGTCAATCATAATTTGTTCAGACGCCACTGGCTGGTGTTGTTGCATTGTATCTTCATGGTTATTGAAATGAACATCCGAGGTAATGTATAACCGCAAAGTGGAAAGAACTTTGTAGCGAGCCAGGGAGGCTTGTAGACTTTTGTACAGGGCATACAGAGCCTAGAAAACCAACAAAACTGTCAGCTATGTTTCACGATACGGAAAGGGAGATAATATTGTGAACCTCATCTTCGTTATTTTCTTTCTTTCCGGGAGGAGAGATAAAACAAACTTCCAAAGATTGAAGACCAAGCCATTCAGTAAGATAATTCTTATTTGAAGGGTTGTCCACGGATAAAGAAGGATCGTCGGACACGTTTCTACTAGGGTCACCGAGAGATGCTCCAACAGCACCTAAAACCTTCTCGAAAGTGCGTTTATCGACATTATCAGTAAACCTGAGGGTAAGATGACTTATTCCACGAAGGGAATTCATTAGTGACACAGGCCTCAGTCCATTGTACAGAGTTTTGCTGATGTCCAATGCCACATTTTTAAGCGGACGAGGTGGGGAGGTTGTTAATGGTGGGGAGAGCAGGGTCATGATGTTGGGAGTAGCATGTAGAGTAGTCAATTGTGGAAGGAGAGTAGATGGTGCACATACATTTGGTGGGAGAGGGAGAGACCGATGAGGGGTAAAGAATGCTGATTGAGGCGAAGAAGATGGAGAGGGAAGGGGAGAAACACCATGGTTAGGTGCAAGTGCTCGTAGAAGCGGGCTTGAAGGGGCAGTACCCGCTTTAATTTTGTCTTGTAGTGGATTAACTGAGGTGAGTTTGCTGGGCTTGATACAAACCTCTTCTGCATCTTTCAAGCTGAGCGATGTTATATTAGTTTGACCGTCCAGCCACGTAAATAGCTCCATGATCTCGGAATTTGACATTGGGTGGATAAATTTGATGGTCTTCAAGCCAAACGCAGTATGGTATGCAAGGAGCGAAGCATTAAATGATGGAAGAGTGAGAGATTGAAGGTTTGGCATTCGCTCTAAGGCCAACGTAAAAGTAGCCGTTAACAACGCGTCTTGATCCTTCATAACATGTCCATTCCCACTGTGCGTCCTCCCTTGCCCGTTACTATTATAGCTTGACGGGAAAAAAGCAGGCCACTCTCGACAGATGAAAGTTGTTACTAGGTCTGTCAGATCCCTTCGCGACCCCAGCAGCGCGACAAGCTTCTCTGACTGTGCAGGGACAAGCGAGTCGAAGTCAAGACGACCGTATAGAACGACTCGGGCAGCGGATGAAAATGCACGAGAAAGAACGACGCATACAGCTACGTCTCGTTGTGGAAGTTTCGATAAAACGAGAACAATTATTTCTTGGGGGAGATGGAAGGGAGGCTTTGGCGTAATGATAATTGGACGAGTGATAGGCGAGCGCGAAATTGAGCCCTTCCGAGCATGCATTTTGTGTTTCTGAACTTTCAAGCGTAGAAAAGTTGGGGAGTTCGGCGTGCTAATCGTCCTTGAGCGTGAAAATCCGCCAGGGGGACTTGGGAAAGCATCCAGTGGTGATTCATATTCCGGAGAAACCGGTGTAAAAGGTGAGGGCGGGAGTGATCTGATGGACACTGCATCGCCTAGGTCGCTTGGTCGTCGTATATCATCTTCGGACTCCACTGAGTTGAGCGAGGAAGTGGAAGATGCGCGTCGAAGATATGAAAGGTCCCTGTTGAACGCGCTTTTGACGAGCTTCAGGTCCGGAGGTGGCTTTTTTCGCATCTTTGGAGCAAATATGGATGAGACATGCTGCATTATGCGACTAGCTCCTAAACCACTGGTTGTCCTGTTGCGACTAGACTTTTGAGGCACATTTTCGATGGCAGACGCGGAAGAAACGATAGAGGATGGCCTAGTGTCCGTTTCCTTTGAATCCTTCTCCTTGAATTGATGACCCTGTAAGGAACGCCGCTGAGGGTGAAGGAAGCTCATTGAGTCCTAGCTGTACCTGCCAGCTTAATGACAGATTTTTAGTCTGCACGGGGGGATGGAGGTTTAAGAAAAAAAGAAAGAGATGAATAAACATTTCACTTACGCTAAACCTTTCTGTCTTGATCGATTTCGAAGTCGGCGAGAAGTCGCGTAACAACCGTGTGGCATCCTTGGATACCATGTGGAACCGAAATAGCTCTGGTGTGAGCCTGGCTGTGGCCGGTCTTCTGGCATCTTCTGGCATCGCCTTGACATGAGAGGATGGTTTGCCTGTTTATATTGGCCATAGCATCACCCTCAGGGATATTGTGACCAGCGACCTCAGACCGCCGTAACCTGTTGACCGTCTCGCTCTCGAAGCGAATGCATGTAAACAGGGACAAACTCGAGTGAGCCGCTGCTTGGCGCGATGACGTTGTACTTAGCAGAAAGGGAACCGAATTAGATCTCCTCCGGAGTCTCTATAGTACACATAGAAAAGAAAGAAAGATGGCATCATCTTAGAATTTTCTGCCCGGATAGACCGCTGCAAAATCTATGAGTGAGAAGTAGATATGATCAGACATTCGAATCAGATACGATAGGGATATTTCAACGCTTTAAGCCATGACAATGAATCAACTCTCGATGGCATCGAGCTCATATCGTACATTAGATTGTTAGTACATACACCTTTCACAGTTTCTGATTTGGTTGCCTACTCCAGTGTAATAAACAGGTGCTTTGTCGTCAATACGGCTTTGGCGCCCGGAACGATAACGATGGTCTGAGTATTGTCAATGATCATCGCTGGCCCCTCAACGACATCGCCAACGTCTAAGTTATCCAGCAGAAACATGGGTGTATCATCCACGCGTCCAACTTTGTCAAAGTATACACTGTATCGAGTCTCGAGTTTGGCTTCTTGACTGACTAGCGTAGTCTTCAATTGGGCCACTTCAGCGTACACCGACTGGCCTAAGGTATCGAAAGTCTTTCCAATACCCCTAACCTAATTATTTGGAGGAGGTAATAATGAGAAGAACCCCTCGATAAGATATTGTGAAAAAAGCCCACCTTGATATCATCCACAATAATAACCTTCGTTTCCAGCAAGAACCCAAACTCTGATTTATACACTTTCTTAAATGCTGCTTCAAAGTCCTCGTCCCCATTTCCATCCTTATCTGTTGGAAGGACCATCAATGCCGTATCTGTTCCCTCGAAGCGCATGTTTAGCATCCGCTCGACGTGTATCCTGTTTTCTTCGAATCCTTGCTTCTGTAGCTCTGCCCTGACGTCTTTAGTCATCTTGTCCAAGCGTGATTTGAGCGTGGGGACATTCTGCGGTGTGTAGAAAGTTGAACAGGGCTCTTGGAGCTCATAGGCTCTGTCAGCAAGAGCGAGCCCATATGCAGAAAGAATGGAACTATAACGATGGATCAAAATCGTCTTTATCCCGAGGAGACTCGCAATTTCACAAGCGTGCTGCCCGCCTGCTCCTCCGAAGCTTGCCAGTCTAAGATAGATACGCGATGGAATCATTTATCCTTCGCACAGGTTGCGATAGAGTGGCTCACATATGTTTGGAGGTTGCGTGACCTCTCGCCTCTGTTAGAGCTCGAATGGGGCGACACATCGTCTCATTCGCGACTTTAATGAATCTGGATAAATAGAGCTTAGTTGACACAATACCAATACAGGTCTCATTAAATGGCACACCCATAAACAATTTCATCAAGAGACAGTTTTTTATCTTGTCCCGCATTGATGTCTTCTGCCAGTTTTTCAAACGCACTACGAGAAGCCTCTATATCAAGAGGCTCTTTCTCCGATTTTCCGAAGATTTTTGGGAAGTAATCCGGGACGAGTCGACCAAGCATTAGATTGGCGTCTGTGACAGCCAATGGCCCACCCTTCCTGAAAAAATATGAGTAATTATGTAAGGGAATAGACGTGTACCGACTAACCTGTAGCATGCAGGCCCTGGTTGGGCTCCTGCGCTCTCGGGGCCGGTCAGGAAAAGGCCGTTTCGGAAATTAAGACATGATCCTCCTCCTGCAGCGACCGTGTTGATGTCAAGCTGTGGTGATTGAATGGTTACACCAGCAGTTGTGGTCTCGTAAACGACTTCGTATCGCCCATCGAACCGAGACACGTCTGTCGATGTGCCACCAACGTCCAACCTGATGATAGAAAAAATCAAAACACGAAATAAATGACAGTGAAATGACGGAAACCAACCCGATAATGGGGTGTTTTTCTTTATCGTCCCAGCTGGTAAGAGCATATCCTACTACACCACCTGCCGGTCCACTGAGAATACTTTTCAACCCCGAGAAATTGTTCAGGTCCACCAGACCGCCGTCGCTGCCCATAAATTCCACTCTTGGACTACGCAATCGCCCATCTTTCAATTTGGCATCGAAGCCAGTGAAAAAACCGTCGAGATATTCCCGCAAAATGGGTGTGAGGTACGCATCCGCCGTAGACGACACGCCGCGCGGAACCATCTTGATCATAGGCAAGAGTTGTGCGGACTCCGAGACATGGCTGAACCCTACTTTACGCGCGATCTCGCCGATAATGCGCTCGTGCTCGGGATATGTGTACGAATGAACCAAGACGACAGCAAGGGATCGGTACCCTTCATCGTACAGCTTTTGTAGATCTTTCTCAACCGAGTCTACGTCTATGATTGTAGCGTCAGCGTATATTCAAATGACCATGACATGAAGTTGACATACCGAGTTTTTTTATTATTCTTACGGCTTCGCCTGACAGGCCCTTCACGATTTCTCCGGGTCCTTCTGCGTCACCTTCACCGTCCCAGCCCTTCCCTCGATAACCTCTAATGACTTTCCCATTTTCGTCGAATTGGATGGCGTGTTCCTCTGCCTTAGGATCTGAGGTATACCCAACCAAAGTTACGCGCTCGTCTACTTCGATCACTTTCGAGTAAAGGGGAGCCGGCCGTCTGATATTCAGATCAAAGATTTTGGGACGCGACTGATTTCCGATAAGTAAGAGATCTTTGAAACCCTTAGTAATGACAAGGGCATGTTTGTGGCCTTTACGCTCCAGCAGTGCATTTGTGGCGACTGTCGTAGATAACCGAATATAATCTACGCGAAATGGCAATCAGCTAACCGGACAAAGACAGTGAAAACCAACACAAAGGGCACACCGATCTTTTCTGTCTCAAGAACAGTCCCTCTTGGAATTATTTGTCCAGTGACTGCTTCCAAGACCCGTCGGATTCCTTCAGTAGGCGCGTCCCCGTAATTCGCGGTGTCTTGAGAAACTGTTCCATGCGCTCATTTCAACCCCAGATGTTGGCAATCGTAGATCGCGAAGAGACGTACGCAATTTAACAACCATCTCCTTCCTCTCATTAGGATTCTCTGGATTAGGGTATGATCTATGCAAGTAAACATGAATGCGTCATGCAGTAAAGAAAGGGAAATAAGCCAGAACATACGCATGAACGTCACAAAATGTGCCTCCTCTATCAGCACATATCCTGATTGAACGATCTGGTATATTTGCAGACTTAGTCGACATCGCGAAGAACTGGTATAGATTTTAGGAGCACTGTAAATGTAAGGAGGCCCTATTTCTGGGTTGAAATTATTTGACTTTTTCAAAGGTGGAGTCGGGCCAAAGCTTATTTAGGTGTCTTTTCGGAAACGATACGGAATGGAAAACCCAAAAATGACATCCGAGTCGGAGTTCCGGGGTTGCGTCATCTCTGAAGACACTTTCGACTTGTAGTTACATGGTCATTCGAGTTCTTGATGTGAAGAAATCCTTTCCGGTTCTAATCCGAACTTGGAGGGTAGATATTAAGCTGAAGTGAACAACTGGGTTGAACGTTGAACGTTGACTCTGGATCTCACCTGCATGTGACCTCAGCTGGTGGACTTGAGTCGGGTTAGGGTTTACGCGTTTACGATTCAACTCTAATGACATTTTTTGAAGTTCTTTTGTTTGGTTCATCCTATTTTGCTACAAGTACACCGAACACTTCAAAATTTGGACGCTGGTTGCAAGGTAAAGGGATACCCATTTGAAACGGACCTAAGTTTATTTTACAATAAAGGAGAGATTGTTATATACGGAACATGGGACTCCGTCTTGCTTCGAGGAGATGTCTAGTACCAAACGTTACGGAATCGCACCCACAATTTGACATATTGAATCAATTTATGGAAGTGATGTAAGCGAAAGAAATAGTTTACGATACAATGATGTTATTATACACGACTTATACACTCTACAATTAGTAGCGGTCCCTCGGACCACCGGGTATGAATGATTACACACAACATTACTAAATAATAGCCCAAGTAAAACACAGAGAAAAATGAAAGAGAGTTTAGGAAGAGTTCCATGAGAAATTTATAAAAAGAATGTGAAAAGGAGTGTCGGAACAGAAAGGGAATTTATGCCATAGAACGAGCTTTCTGCGCAAGAAGGATATCCTCCAAGGAGATCCCAGATTGGTCACACATGCTCCTGAAAATCCCGTTTTGCTCGAAGAGTTTTGTAGGTGTATCGAGTTCTGACACTCGGCCTGCATCCATAACACACACGCGGTCGTACCCAATGATTGTGTTTATTCGATCTAATAGAATGGAAGACCGTTCAGACAACGAAAAGGGACTGGAATCGTTCGGAGAGACACGTACGTGCAATGCATAGAATTGTTTGGTCACGGAATTCATGCGCAATTGTATCTTGAATTTTCTTGTCGGTCTCAAAGTCAACGGAAGCTTTGTTCAAAATAAATACCCGTTCACCCTAGGAATAAGATAGTACTTACCAGTAGCTTCATCTAAGACCAAGATGCGCGACTTTTTGACCAGAGCTCTCGCCAAAGAAATCAAAGAACGCTGTATGATATAAGGTGAGGGACATTCCCAACTGGTATTCGAGAATACGTACCTCTCCCATAGAGACATTTCCCCCTTCATCATCCACAGGCGCATCAAGAGAGAAACGATTGGCCTTCATTTGGGACACAATGTGGGCTTCATCCGAGGTCGGCAACAGAACTTCTTTTAATTTGGGATCAGTTAAATGTGCCCTCTTTAATGCGTCCCAAAGCACGGAATCATCATGTTGCCCGAAAGGATCAAGGTTAGAGCGTATCGTTCCGGGGACTGTGAAAATAACTGTTCAAAAGTACTTCAATAAGATTGGTCACAGTGACTTACACAGGACCTAAAGAATAAACATGGGATTAGCATTTTACTGACGGGTAAATTTAATGACTCACAGCTTCCTGAGGAATAATTGACATCGCTGAACGAAGCACTTCAAGGTCGATTTTCGCAGTATCTACGCCGTCAATCACAATAGAACCAGACTTCGCTTCTACCATTCTAAACAAAGCCACCATGATAGACGACTTCCCGGCACCCGTCCTAATGAAATCTTAAGCTCCCTTCGCTTAGAGTTGAAAATCATACTTGGAACTGACCTTCCTACAATGCCCAGTTTTTCACCCGATTCAAGACGCATATTCAGACCTTTCAGAACAGGAGGTAGCTCAGGTCGATAACTGAGATACAAGTCTTTGAACTCGAGACTTCCATTGCGTGGCCAAGATTCCGGTGGTTGTTCGTCACCTTTGAAATTCTCTTGTTCAACTTCTTCTGCGTAATGCACCATGCGCTCAACGCTGTTCATGTAGGTCTCAACCTGTGCACCTTGTTTAACTACGAGACTGAGAGACTTGAAGGAATATCAGCAAGTGATCTACTATAGGTCCAGGAAAGGCACTCCACTTACGGATTGAATGCTCAATATGTAAGAGAGCATAATTCCGGACTGAGAGGGTGAGATAAGGTACCGTCCGATCACAGTAAGCATCGCCACTATGAAAATAAGGATAGCTCCAAATGAATCCAAGCGAATTGAGAGCCATCTCTGTCAATGTCAAGTTAATTACTTAAGCGACTATTTACGCGATAGCGTCACCTACTTGACTTGCGACGGTCAACCAATAAGCCCTGACGAAAATTACAGTTGGTAAGAACGATAAAGCTTTGCAGTACAAGGAACTCACTCGTTCTCGTTATCTACCCGCTTTTCATTTTCAGCTCGGAAGCGCGCCAATTCTCCGTAGGCTCGAATAGTACTCATTCCCGACAAGGACTCGGAGAAATGAGAAACAAGTGTGCCACGCAAAACGGAGTCTTTGTGTGTGATGGTTAAAAAAAGAAGGAATGTCTAGTGTGGTACCGGACTTACTTAGCCTCTGTAAACATAATCAATACACGACGCTCGACTTAAACGCAACTAGACCACTCACATTCAACTCTCGGGTACCTGCTCGATAGAAAAGAGAAAAGTAGAAGTAGCATGCAGCTGAAAGCTAAGTCAGAATAAAACATGTCATCGCAAAGAGCAAGCAGGCCTACCAAGAACAAAGGCAGGGATCAAGAACCAAGGGAAAACGGCTGAGATAAGGACAATTGCTCCCCCGATAGAAGCAACACTGTTCATGAAGGAATTCCATGCATCTGCCAGGAAATTGTCCACGGTATCTGCAAGCAATATAATTGGCTATGGTGAGACAATCTCATCAATAGTGACATACCTGTGTCTGTTGGAGAAAGAGTCAGAATGGTAAAGCAGTTCTAAGAACACGACGAGCTTGCCTTTAGAGAATCGATTTACGATGCGTCCGAGGGGCTGATTCGTAGGGCTGATTAGGGCACATGCAAGAGGCGAAATGTGCTAGAATACTTACTGTAGTCTCAAAGAAAGAAGTCGGCGCATGTAATATGCGATCAATAGACGTCCTATGTAATTCTCTACTAGCGAAATACGCCTGCATGGCAAACATACTTCCCAGAAGGAAAGAAAAGATCGCCTGGGAGAGGCCTAATGCGGAATATATACCAATCTTCAGATATTAAAGCGTAAGCGCACGCTTGAAGACTTGCCAGGGGGAGGTACCTACATAGAACGCTTGAGTTTGAGGCCATTTTCTGCATGAGATAGTAATATGTTGAGCAATGTCTGAAACTGTAGGCAAAATTTAGAAAATCGAACCTTTCTTCCCAATAGACCAACCTAAATTTGAACATAATCAGCACGAAAAAAAAACTAGAGATGATAGATTACCAACCAGTAAGAAGATAGCACGTTTGCAGCCTGCATAAAGAACAGAGAAGCTAAGACAATTGGCACGAAGATTTTGCCTCTGCCAGCAGAAAAATAGGAAGCATAAACAGAGCCGGCCACTGTACCGACAGCCCGTTCTTCGTTTTGCATAAGAGCGGTTCCAGGTGATTTAGATTCTTTTCTAACCGCAGTACTTTCCGTAATGGCTCCACTTTCCTCTGCTCCAGACTCATCGTCGCTTTCATTCCCGTTCTTGTTGCCCCGATCAAACTCTTTCATGAGTTTCGCAAACACCCCCTTTTCATTTTTGGTGAGTTGTTCATAGGTTCCTTGTTCAACAATTTTTCCATCATCGATTGTAATGATGAAGTCAACCTGGGGAAGGAAGTGTAGAGCATGTGTAACAAGGATTTTTGTTGTGTCCGGACGAGACTTCGATTTAAGAACGTTCTGGAAAACTTCTTTTCCGACATGAGCCTGATCAGAAAGAGGCATTTATTAGAATTGAGTGAAACGGCAATAGGGAAAACAAATTTACGTCTAACGCTGACAAGGGGTCGTCAAAGATTTGGATATCGGTATTGGCGTAGATCGACCTGCATATATTGATACGCTGCTTCTGTCCACCGGAAAGTGAAATCCCCTAAAACAATTTGTTAGAATTAAAATTACATGACTTGTAGGTGAAACGTCTTATACTTTCTCTCCAATTTCCGTCATGTCACCGTACTCCATGAGGGCAAAGCTAAAGGTACATAAAGTAAGCTCTATGAACATCGGGCGAAGTATACGACTAAAAAAAGGAACTCACTCCGCCTCCAAACATGAGTCGTGGACAGCTTTCCAATACCGTTCGCTGTCGAATGGTTTCCCAAAGCAAATGTTTTCCCGAATGGTGGCATTCTGAATCCAAGCACTCTGTGGACAATAGCTCACACTTCCACCAAGTATGATGCTGCCTTGGGTCTTGCGCATTTCTCCCACCACCCCTTGAAGCAAACTTGACTTTCCGGAACCGACAGGGCCAACGATCGCACAAAGCTGTCCGCGCGGTATCCTCAGATTCAGATCATGTATCTGGAAAATGGCCTGCTCATGTTCTGCAACAGCATCGTGGTGCTTTTCGTCAAACAGTGCCAAATCACCCTTGCCCTTGGGCTTCTTGGACTTTACTTTCTTATTCTTCTTTGACTTTTTCTTCTTGGAAGACGTATTTGAAGGCGGCGCAATTTCCCATGTGAAGGATGCATGATCAATGACTAAAGCATCTTCAGCTTCGGAATTAACGATCCTGTCGTCTTCAACAGTTTCTGCAATGAAGACACCGTATATCCGGCAAATGGCGTTATATCCATCTGTAACGCTCCCCAGGGCTACGGCTAAATCGCAGATGCGTTCTATCAGTCCTTCAACTATGCCCAATATAAATCAAAGTCTTACGCATCAGCATCACCGGGCCTCTAAGGAGTTGGAAAAGGGTTAGTGATGTGAAGATGATTCCAGGCTCCAACGTGTCTGTGAAAGCCTATTAGCACGATCTTCAAAGTTGTGTAGAATGCCACAAAAGCAGCTCACGGCCTGTAAGGGAATAGCAAATGAATGTGATAACTGTAGCCAGGATTGGGAATGAAGTAGCGACTGCGGTGTTTCCTGAACGGATAAGCAGTAGTTTGCGAACATATCTGGGTAATGATTCAGCT
>Ga0247779_1001404_pt1 | contig 11654 bp, 11 predicted proteins | sample UWRJL221509R5_FD_179925 | JGI IMG/M metagenome (GOLD analysis project Ga0247779, IMG submission 179925) | Plant litter microbial communities from Arlington Agricultural Research Station in Wisconsin, United States - UWRJ-L221-509R-5 | ecosystem: Environmental > Terrestrial > Plant litter >...
TTTCTTTGTAGCTAGGAGTATAAAATCGAACCTCTGTACCTACATACAAAATAAGAACGAATTCCCCCTCTTTCTTCACAGTTTAGCTCTCGTCTCACTGCGTCTCACTTTGTCTTACCTCGAACCTTGTTATTGTGTCTCACTTCGACTTCGAACCTCGTTTACTGCGTATATCTTGTCTTCGATGCTTCGTGCAGCGTCCCGAACCTCTATATCACCTTCGGATCACCTTCAACCTCATTCAGAAATTCGTACTCAGCCTCGATTCGACTTCGAACATCATACATCTACCTTTGCCCTACCTACGAACCTTGCACATAGCTTCGAACCTACTTTGAAGTTGTTTCCTCTTGCTGGGACGTGCCCAAAACCCTGTCTTGCACCTCAGACGCATCTCTCGACTTCCTCTGGGTGTCTTCTGGTGTTGGGTTAGCTCGCGCCATCCTTTTCCTTTCGTTCACCACTCAGAAGGTCGACCGCACATCATAGGTAGGGAATCCCGTCTCCTGTACCTACAATTAGTACAAACGTCAGTGACAATCCAACAGTTTTCTGAAGCAGAGACAATGGAGTATGTGCTGATTGTGTGAGGAGTATGAGTCCTGGATCGCACAAAAATTAAATTTGAAAAATCAACCATGTAAGATGTATCATATACCAACTCGCATGTATTATCTACCAAATTATTTGTATTATCCATTTACTTGTATGTAATATCCACTAAGTCACGTGTATTATCTACCGAAATCTACATTATCTACTAACTTGAATGTATTATCTACCAACTGAAGGTATTATCCACCAACTTGAATGTGTTATCCATCGATTCTCATTTTATTTTACACCAACTCCGGTGACTCAGATTTCACAATGCCGGGTCTGCCGGTCTTGCTTGACCCAAGAATTGATCCTTGGATCAGCCATTCAGAACTTGAAATAAATAGAATTACAAGTTCACGGCACAAACATTATCTACACAAGAGCTGTTGATCTACACGAGAGCCGTTAATCTACATAAGATTCATCTATCTACATGAGATCTTCAATCTACAGGAGAGCCATTGAGCCTTTAATGCTGTATAATAAATGTTAAATGAATTGGTAATAAAAGTGTTTATGTAGTCCTAACTAAGTAACAGCCTACCAATATTGGTGGCCCTCGAGACTCAGTTATATTAACCTCTTGGGATTCAGAGTCTGCAAAATGATAATTATAGCATTGTATTAGCAGATGCAAATAATGAAGTTGCAATGTTCTTACCAGAGCAAACAGCATTGTTGTCCTCTCCATTACTGCTAGAGGATGCTATTAAGTGTTTGATGGCTCTCATGTAGATAGATGAATCTTATGTAGATTAACAGCTCTTGTGTAGATAATTTTTGTGCCGTGAACTTGTAATTCTATTTATTTGAAGTTCCGAACGGCCGATCCAAGGATCAATTCTTGCATCAAGCAAGACCGGCAGACCCGGCATTGTGAAATCTGAGTAACCGGAGTGGATGGAAAATAAAATCAGGGTTGGTGGATAATACATTCAAAATGGTAGATAATGCATTTTTTTGTAGATAATACATGTGACTTGGTGCATAATACTTACAAATTGGTGGATACTATAAAATTATTGGTGCATAATACATACAAGTTGGTATATAACACATTTCACATAGTTGATATTTCAAAATTAATATTTGTACGATCTGGCACTCATATGAGGAGGGATGCTGGAACGCCGACACACACCAATAATTTATTTAAGCGAGTATGGCAGCATTGGCATGCCCAGAATTTGAGTCACCGGGTATCGTAGAAAATGAATGTAAATGTGGTAGACAATTTAATTAGTTGGTGGACAATTGGAATAGTCGGTAGACAATCCAAAAATCTGTAAAGAATACATTAAAGTTGATAGAAAATCCATCCAAGTTGGTAGACAATCTGCACAAATTGGTAGAGAATTGTAACATTTTGGTGGAGAATTACATATACATCATCTGTGTATCCAAAACATTAAATGTACAATCCAGCAGCCATACTTGACTGGAGCTGCTTGCTGTCTTTGATCTGGGTAAGGACCTGCAACATGAGAATCCATGCCCAGTAGTCTGGTCTTTGTCGTTCACTCATTCAGAAGTGGTTTAGAATTCAATGTGAGAGATATTCATTATGACTCTCAAGTAGTGATTCTGGTGAACTGACTCTGAAGTTCTGTTTTGTGCATGTTTAACTATGGTGTCATGATGTTCTATGTGCATTCACGCAGAGGACAAGAGCCAAAATCCAGTTGGGGAAAGGTGCACCACACCTCTTGCCCTTAACCTTGATCTAGCCGACAGTCCAAAATATTGTGTCCGAGCATGCAAAAAATAAATAAAAATAAACAAATGTTCAGGTTTCCGACTCCAAATTTTCAACATCCACTGGCAGTACAATCACAAGGAAGTGGAGTGGTTGTTGTGCAGGAACTGGTCAATCGACCTTGTCAAATTTTATACACATTCCACAAGGACGGAAGGGAAGTCGAAAGGGTCGGGGATAGTCAGGGAAACGACTGTGATGATATAATCAGCTTACCACCAGTATACAATACTATAGGCACATTTTGTCCACACTGGCATGTCTCTGAGCTGGCGCATAATGATCCTTACCAGTCAGGGAGCAGGGCATTATAGAGTGATAAAACGGCAGATTAACACCGAATAACCTTTTGTAGACTTATGCACCTAATTGATGTATTGTGCCCAGTCATTCTCAGATCCTTGTGCATGACATTAAGTGATTTTCTACTTGCAATGTGCCACCAATGTTTAGAAGCAGAGGCACGTCCTCTAGAGTCTGATCATCTGCACCAATAAATTTTTCAAATGTCTCTCCTCAAGAATGTACACCATAAGAGGTGAGGTAGACCGAGCATAAAGATTGCTAGGATACCGGAGAAGGTAGGAGAGCTATTGAATGCGACTTTATCGAAGTGGAGTGGTACATGTGATCAATGGAAAACAACCACCATGAGGAAAGTAACACCCATCCTGCTTGAATAGGAACGAGAACAGAATGGAAAAGAATTCAATCAATGCGCACACGAGGAAATAAAAACCAGGTTATATGAATATTTACCAGACACAGAAAAAAAAAGAAACTGAGCCAGTATCCCAGACAGAAAGACAACTCCAGTTCTAAACCTGCCCATGTTTTCTGTCCAAACAAGACAGGAAAAATGGGGCACAGTACGAACAAAGACCAAACAACACTAGAAAGCCAAAGATTGCACGTGAGCGCACCTGAGGAGCAAAGAAACTGTTGTCCTAGAGTCACATTTCTTCAATTAATATCATTTTTTTTAATTCCTTCTATTGTGCTCGTCATTGAACAAAATTGGCTAAGTCATGCTGGAAATTGAATCTGTAAAGAGAACCATTGTTGACCATTTTACGTGCAGTAATGGACCTTAAAACATAGGATGGCGGTGCATTAAGATTGGGGTATGGATTGCTGCCTTTCTGGAGCTTGAGCCGTAGCAAAAGAGGGATCAGGGAAGACAATGGGTGTCAAGAATAGAGAACCATAAAAAAACTTGATGGGGTCAGATGCGGTAAATGTAAGCAAATACTTACAATTAATTGTCAATATGGATTTGTAATCATATCTAGTTATAAACATACACGTGACCTTTTAGAAGCAGGCAATTCAAATTATGAGACCTTATGTAATAAGGAATCATTTTACCCTAATGAATTGAATGTGAGAAACCATATGTTTCATTACCCGGTTTGTTTGCCATTGCTTGGTTAAATCAGTTATAATGAGGACTGGTTTTCACGTGACTTACTATATGTACATTTCCAATGTGACATGAGTGACATTTCTTCATGTTCGATTATTTTCAAACATGTTGTGTACGTAGTAGATTCTGTCAACTTTTTGTATAACTCAATAGTTTTTGACATATAGTGCAGTGTGTTTTTATTTGGATTATAATCAAACATTCCATCCCTCACAAAAGAGATCGCAAAAATCAAATTAGTAAATTTATATTTCAATAAGACATCCTATTATTTTTCAATTCACCCATGCTTTTCACCCTTTGATGCAGAAATATCAAAAATAAAATGAGATTATTTCTTCTCAACGACGCGGTACAAACCAAAAGCACAAAAGGATCATAACTCTATTTGAAAACTCAGTATCATATATTTTCTCGACAGTTAACCAGCGGGAACCAGTGATTTAATGTGACTCAGAGACTGAAGGATTAAAATTGGCAAGCCGGACCGTGTTCCAATAATTTTTTCAAGGGCTCGTACACGCCATGCACCAGCACTGGCCCTTTCACCCGCACGTTTTCAGCAATACAAGTCCGGCTCTGTATTTTAGAGTCTGGAAACACAGTAATAAAACGATAAAGAGGGCTCGAGGAATAACCGAAGCCAAACATTAGAGTGGCAAAATGGTTCCACAATAAATGTATACATACCGTCCACATTTTCGCAGCCAAACTGAAGGGGAAGCCGTGTACAGACTGACTTTGCGCATTCTCGTTGACACAGAGACAGTCACTGAGTATAAAAAAATTCATAAAAAAAGGAGATGCTGAAAGGGGTGCATGCGTGCGTGACGAAAGGTGTGTGTGTCCCGTTTTCTTTACAAACAACATCGTTTCAATGCTGCCTTATGTCGGAGTTGTATCGGAGTTTGTCGGGATCTCCGTGCTAAATTTGGCATCACAGCGTTTTGAACGCTCCGAGCTTCAGCGCTTAGCTTCAACGTTTAAACGACCACGGCAGCATGGAACTGTCTTCCATTCTCGCTCGTCGTACTCTCTAATTCCTTGCTCCTTGGACTCCCTATAAATGATTGAATGTTTCTCTGGACTTGATTATTCTGGATATAGCTTGTGACTGTCGCCGAATGCATCGACTTCATGATTTGGACCTTTTTTTTGACTTCTATACGTGGAGATCTGAGGTCAGCTACTAGGTGGATCATGATTTATCCGGATTCTGTACTAAAGAATAATTTTCCCAGCACTCTTGGGCGCTTTGATCGTTAGCCAAACGGAATGGCGAATTAGGATTCAAAATGAGCGATGAGAAGGCTGGATGGCAAGGAAAGCACGAGAACATTCAAATCAGCGACAGTTCAAAATGAAGGACATAAAGACGAGAGATGGCAGGGAAGACAACAGAGGTAGAATCAAAAGTCAGGGGTACTGTACATGTTCAACGTTCAACATTGGGCTCCTTGAGGAACCCGAACTGAAGCCATCATTCATCAAACAGAAACAGTCTTTTATCTGATGTATGTAGCATTAGTTCATCTTGATCATGGAGAAAATGATCACGACAAGAAGGTACATGGCCAAGGTTTGATAGTTTCTCATTTCCAAGCTTGACTGTTCCTCAAGGTTTCACTTCGGCAAATACAACCGCTTTTTAGAATGCCGCAGAAGATTTAGTTTGACTAGAGAAGAAGGAGTTGCCCCACTTTGCGGGCGGTATACTTACTCTCATAGATATAAGTTTTATAAGGCATCTTGATCAGCACCTGATCGAAGAAAGCAAAACCTAAGATCTATATATTCCCATATGATGCCCATCGCTTAGGTGAACAATTCTGATTCTAATTCAGGAAAGTAACAAACGTTACGGATTGGAAACCCATCCGGGCACAAAAATAATACCTACTACGATGTACTGCATAATACCCTTGAACCAAATATGACGGGAAAGCATTCATGATAATGTCTTCCCTCAATCTCACGGATCCCTACGTTGTTGTCGAGCTTCTTCAACAAGTCCAAGGCGTCCGATATGGAAGATGTAGGGGATATATTTTCTTTAATGCAATTTTACTGATGATTTTAACACATCATATTCAGTGGTTTCCAACACCATTATAATGTATGATTTCGGTGAATATAAAGTCCGCTCCTTTTTTCTCATTTTTTATTTATTGACTTTATCATATCAATCTTTGAACAGTTCTTACACTACCCAATGAAGTAATTGATTCGCAGCGAGCAACTGAGGTTTTCAATTTGCTAACAAATTTTGTGGAGCAGGTCAACACCATGTGGGTGCGTATGTACATGATTTGTCCCCCGGGACTGTAGGACTCAGTTGATCTGACTCTCATAACAGGAAAGCAGATGGTCACTTCCGAAGGTGTTATTTTATGTTATGCGTTATTATACTTTGGCCGCTTCCCTGTAAGTACATTTGATTCCATCACGCTGTCCATAAGAGCGGGAGAGCTGAATCATTAACGTCCATTGTCTAGATTTGGAAATTATGGTAGGTTACATATAAGTCCGCGCTCTATAAGAACGTTGAGCGCTATCTCTTTTAACGTTTCCTTGTAGGCATTCTGAGTCCCTCAGTGACAAACGTCGTACGTGATATACGCTTTCCAAACCAGATTATCAGACTTATGAGGTTTTTATCATTCAACTTTATGATGTAGCTGTAAGTTTTATGATGTCGATTTGGCGGGTGTTTCTAAAATAAACAAATGCTTTCTATACCAGATGTAAGGATAAAATCTCTGACATGACGACCATAATAATTTATGCTTCACTATTTTAGGTGCAAAGTTCGTTCGCTGGGAGCTATCCACAGCTTTTGTGAGCTCCATACTTGCCGAAGGTGCGAAACGAAAGAGATTCATGCTATTTTTCAACCCATAATCCAATGTATCAGCCATTTTGCAAGTTCGGATATATGCTCTATACCGACGGAATAAATGGATCCTAGGGATAATGCTATGCGCCTATGCCATATCCACAGCATTTGCGGCGTGGATTTTTGGTTTGGACATTCTAAGCGCCAAATGTGAGCTTTTGAATTTAGGTATCCGGACTTATACTTTGCTGATTGTGAAAGCTAGCGTCAGCAATAGCAATTCCTGGGGGTAAAACGTGCATCTTCCCAATGCTTCCAAGCAACGCTTATGCAATTTGGATACCTGTGCTGGGATTTGAATATTTCCTCTGCGTATTAGTCGTCTCTCATGGAGTAGCCACATTCAGAGCTCAATCTATAAGTCATAGTCGAGGACAGGCACTTGTTGACGTTCTGATGCGAGATTCAGTAATGATATTCCTTGCGTGAGTTCTATCTTGTTTTTAAAGCGTCAATTTTAATTGAAATTCAACGCCAATAGATTGGCATTAACATACCTTGCCTGCTTAGTAGTCTGGATTGTGGAAGCAGTATGTCAACATTGGGCCACATAACCTCTCTAATTCCCATGCTAATATGAATGCAGAACTCCTATGTTGAGATTCCATCTGGTTTCTCCGTGTCTATGGCCTGTGTTCTGGGTGTCCGAATGATTCTCAACCTAAAGGAAGCAGCAGCCACTAGCAAGGCCGTATCATCTGGGAATATTATTAAACTATCCACCATAGCCACTTCCGTATAGTTCACTTTACTATCGCAGGGCCTAAGCAGTTATTGTTGGGGAAGTGCAGGTTGCCCGACTGCCCAATCCATACAGTACATTAGATTAGATTGCACACTCTGTATGCCAGCACGACGCGTCTAGCCCAATACATCCAGACTTGACCGCTACCGTCATCGTGCGAAGCTGCTCGACGCGCTGCGGAGCCTAGCCAACCCAGTCCGAGGCAGATTAGACTGCTCTATCTGATACTAGTCAAAATAATACTGGAGTACCTGACCTCACATCAGCCATAAATTCAACTAATACTCGGTCCGTCACCATTATCTGACACACCTTTCCATTCCGATCGTGCACAGTTGTACAACCCATCCGATTCAGCTGCTACGTGTATAGAAGACACGGAATCATGCTAAGAAAATTTCCGCGTATTAGAAGAGGACCTGATCAAGCAATATAACAAAAAGCTCCAGGCTACAGCTCGAGAACTTACCCACAATCTTCGAGCCTCTTGAGATGCTGATATCAAGGAGGAACTTCGCGCTTGCTGGGAGTCGCTGCTCGCCAATCGCGTCAACGTTTCTGTTCAAACCTCGGCTGTATTTTCAACTGGTACATTCTCAACGGCCTGTATCTCTATATATAATGAATGTCAGCTCCTACCTTCCATCATACCATCTCCTCTGTCTGTTCCTCAATTCATTTCAACCGGAAACCCGCTTCAAAATTGGTTATCCTCAAATACCTTTCTCTGTCGATCGATATTTTTTCAACAACAGTTACAACATCAACTCTACTGGAGGTTAATAACTCGTTAGAGCAGTCAAGTTTGCCTCGGCTAGTGGACAATGTAATTCAGGAAGTGCGTCGCGCTGGCATACAGGTAAACGATCTAATCTAATCTATGTACCGAATATGGACTGGATTCGCCGCCTGTATCGGGCCGTGCAGATTGCACTGCCACATTGCCAGCATCAGTCTTTCCCATGCCCGATTGCCCAGTTTTCGTCCACTTCAAAACAACATTCAAACTTGTCGGGAGTAAGAAGATCGTCGTGGTTACAATTAATTCCCCACGGAACATAAGAAATAATTATGGAATGCGAAATAAAGCATGAGGCTAACATCCAGTGGGAGAGTCTAGTATAGCTTCGGTTGATGGAAGGGAAACACGTTGGAGCAATCCAGTTTACCTCGGCTAGTGGACAAGGGTCTGGCAAGGCTCGGAAATGCGTCGAGCAGCCTCGCAAGATGGCAGTTGCAGGCAGAAAGCAATGTTATTCGGCTAGATTGGACTGGATCGGGCCGTGCACATTGCACTATATCTATACAAAGTCAGTTACGTTGAGATACAAGTTCCTAACTTGCGAAACACGAATATACACATTCCAGTGCATTCAAAAAACAGTCAACCCATATATATATATATGTGTGTGTGATAGTAGCTAAGTAACCAGCCTGCAAAATCATTTTTTGATCAAGGATATCTTGACGAAGGACTTCAAAATGCAGAAGGTATGTAAAAATAAAAATCCCCTCGTTTACGGCCGTGGCTGTGGCAGTGCATCCTTGATTCCATCCCGTAGGTTGTCGGAGCCGTAAGGCAGCCGATGCGCCTAGTCTGATACGTTGCTTCCTAAAAGAAACTACCGTTTTGTTCGAAGGAATTTCTCGCCCTGTCTGGTAATTTATTACCATTACGCGCAAGAGTTAACTCTTGCATGTTCAATATCTTCAGGCTATAGACACCACTTGGCTGATTATCGATCAAATTTCAAATTCAAACTGCATCATGATGTACAAGACCAATACAGCAGCCATGATTAGCCTGTGTTTCTGCTGATTCAGGCCTGAGAATCGCTCCAAAGTAGGCAGTCACACAGCATCGTGGTTTCTTCCTATCCTCATCTTTGGGCAAACATATCATATTTGATCATGTCTCTTGATTGTTTTGTCAAAGGGGAGAAACCGTGTTATTGGATACCTTATTTTACCACCCACATCCACCAGTATAAAGCTTGAGCTTGAACAGCCGCTCGGGAGATAGTCACTTACAACACAATGCCCCCAGCTGCTGATGTTAATGCAACCGTTGGAATACTTCTCGTCGCTCTCTTCATATCAACATACCTCTTTGGAATCAGCAGTGTTCAGGCTTATCTTTATCATGTCAACTTCCCTAAGGACAGAATGAGTTGGAAATGGATGGTACGCATAACGTCAAAATCTTGGCCCATGTATTGTTGTTACTCAATCTGTTATCATGAATAGGTCTTACTCGTTTGGTAATTCTTACGCTATAACGGAAGACCGCTTTATGCTCATCCGAACTTCTAGGATATTCGAACTCGCTCATTGCATCTGCATCTGTCATTCTTTTTTTAGCGTTGCTATACTACGGTGGGGAGATATAGCGATCAATACCCTGCCAAAATCGTTCTCTTTCTCGGTCCTCTTGAGCGGGGTTATAGGTACAGTTTCCCAGGTAGTGTCATTTATTTTCAACCACGGAGCTATATCGTGTTTACTTCGTTCCTACGCACCAGTGTTTTTATACAGAGCGTATCCGAATTATAAGCAGGAGCTTATATATCTCTATCCCATGCTGGATATTGTCTATTGTGCGGGCGGTGCTGATTATTATAGCCACTTCCGAGGCTTTTAGTGCGACAAATCTTTCGGAATTTGAGTCACAGTGGAAGTGGCTCTGCGTGTCGATTTTAGCACTTGGCGCCGCAGTTGACTTCCTTATCGCCGTGATTCTCTGTTACTACTTGAAGGCCTTGCAAAAGTACAATGATAACCTCAGGTCAGCATTAGGTGTCTCATGATTCATATCGCTTAATCTGAGCATTATTGTACAGCACCTCTTTCATGCTCAATAAACTGTCCATGTGGACTATACGTGTGTTCTCTACTTTTGTCTAACATTTATATTTCTAGCACCTCCTTATTCCTGACTAGAAACAGGACTTTTGTCGGGCCTTACAGGGATTTCAATTTTAATCTGCGTACGTCATTTGAAGTGACAAATATCATGTATTCTGATATCTTGATTTTCTCAGTTCCTCGCAATGCCAGAGAACTGTACGTATAGACCTGGTAGACTATCTATCCTTCAACTCATGTTTCCTAGTCGTCTGGCTGGGAATTTACACTTTCCTTGTACGATGTAAGTCTCCTATCGCTGAGCCTTCTGTTTAATCTAAAGCGAACAAACCTTAGTCTTTTCGAATACCTTATTTGCATCGTTAGCATTTGCACTCGGTAACCACCAGAGTGTTTACTTACACGCGTAATATAGCCTAAACGGACGGGTAATTCTCCGAGAAATTAAACCAGCAGTTCAATACATAAAGACATACGACGCTCGAGATTATACAGCAGTGCGTATGTGTGCATAAGCTCGTCATTCGTCTTATTCAATGTGTTTCTGCCAGAAAACAACCGCTGTTGCGATCAACATTACTCGCTTGGTGGAAACAAAGACAGACCCAGTGTTTGAATATGGTATCATTTAGCCATGACCTAGTTTTTATTCAATTAACCAATGTTAATTATTTGGATGCATGCTTTCTATGCAGCGCGCTATGTAAATAAAGCAAATGAAATTGAAGGAGCGGAGCCAAAAATGAGGCACGTCTGTACCCTACACTCACTGACTAAAATGACCTCGTCGGCCTGGCGCCTCTTTCCTATTCTCAATTATGTATCATACATTCGTTGCCATAACATTTCTCAGCTCCATCAAGCATCTTAGCCCTCCTCTACTATCTACCCCTACCCTACGTACCCTTCGTGCCATCTGCGGTGGCAGCGTACATCACTCTACCTGGTATTGAGTGTCAATGGCGCTTACATTGTGATTAAGATCTGTTATTGAGCGCTAAGCTATGATAGACGAACGTCTGTCGTTTCCGCTCTGTTGCTAGATCATTGGTAGGTTGGGGCTGCAAATGTCGGTGTGATGGCGTTCGTGTTAGTGTTGCGAGTGCGTAATGATCGTCTTCGACTTTAGTATTAATTTACCCCACTAAAAAATATCATTCAGAATATTCCAATGTTTTTATACAAGGGGAGAAATCATTGACAGCTAGTGGACGACAAGAGCTCGCTTGCGAATCGTCCGCATCAACGATGACAAGTTCGTTTCCCACGCCCTAGAGATATTGGCTTAATCACCGTTATTCGGGATACAATCTTAAAGTGCTCATTTTACATTGATATATTATCTCTATACAAGTAAGATTAGTAG
>Ga0247779_1001406_pt1 | contig 11649 bp, 16 predicted proteins | sample UWRJL221509R5_FD_179925 | JGI IMG/M metagenome (GOLD analysis project Ga0247779, IMG submission 179925) | Plant litter microbial communities from Arlington Agricultural Research Station in Wisconsin, United States - UWRJ-L221-509R-5 | ecosystem: Environmental > Terrestrial > Plant litter >...
GCGACGAGAATTGGGTTCGTAAGGACCTGTTAAAAATCAGAGGATCATGGTCAATGAACGCCGAAACCACGTCGCGTACAGCAGGGCTGATGGAGCATATTTGATAGGCTATGGTAGCTACAAGGGATCCGGGATGATTTCGCGATGGGTCACCCGAGCCAAAGAAGAAGCTGGCAAGTAACGTCCCTTTCTCCGCACAGTGTTCACAGACACTCCTGCCGATTGCCGATTTTCCCGCTCCAGCCGCACCGCTAAGCCACGTAATGCCTTTCTCTCGTGTTGCCTCATTTCTGCCATCCGTCCAGTCCAAAATGGTTCGTATGACTGCGACTCGGGTGCCTGGGTGACATTTAGGCGGATCGAAGATGTGCCCTGAGTTGTGCAGAGCGTTGGGTGCCACGACCTTTAAAAGTCTTTCGTATCCAGCTAAATTACGAATATAGTCAACTTTCTTCCAAGACACGGAAGGAGAAACTAATACGTACGTCCCCCTCCACTTTGAGAATATGTGATATGACTGTTGAACGTTCCACCAGTGACAAGTACTTGCGATGAAGGAAAAAACAATCCCCCAAATTGATTTTGGTCCATGAGTAGTGTTAGGCAGTTTTCATTAGCTGAGAGAGATAAATTGTCGAGGTAATTTGCAGTGTGATGTTCAGGAACGTGTTAGGTATCGCTTTGAATACTTTGAGCGGAGATCAAGCGGACATTCATCTGCTGCTGATCGGCTAACCTTTTCTCTCGGCATCCCAAGTCTTTATTACATTATTTTATAGTAGTGCACTAAAAATTCAGTATCTTATAGAACGTACGCGTTTCTGAATTTTCATAAACAATTCTGTTCTACAAAACTTTGGGAGGATGCGACCCATTAGAAGGACCAACAAATCCGCATTTCGGCGCCTTCGAGGAGCCGGAATTTAAAGGTAAATCAACGCACGTAGCTCCGCGTTCATTTCTTCCTTCCTCTTGGACTGTCCGTTCTTGTGTCAACGTAGCACACTCCTGGGAGCTGATATACCATTCCATCTCATGCCAATTCCCATCTCTGGTCCCAGGGTAGTCGTACGACAGCTCTGCTCTGCTATTGAGCAGGACCAACATCGAGTTTGCGTACACCTTTGAGATCACCCCCGTTGACACTGTTGATATCAAAGTCTGATAGAACGTTGCGTGTCCTTTTGGTAAATCGAGGCTGATCAAGCTGATGAGAGCGATGATTACTACATAGAAAAGATATTTAGGATGAGTGAGTAAGCGTAGAATGAAAATTTGGGATGGACCTGTCAATGTCCCAGTCCCAATCGTAAGCCTAATCAACTTTTGAACCAATCTTTGCGTCTGCCTCATGCCAGTATGGCTCGATTTATATAGCTTCAAGGTCAACAAAACATACCATTATTAGTAACATAGAATCTTAACGGTCACAGTCACGGTGAAGCACTTACCAGATACGTCATAGATGCTGCAATGATAGAATCGCATATTACCCCTCCTCCATTCCATATCTGCAATAATTGGCACAGTTTAGTCGTCGAATGACACCGAATAAAATTCAATATAGGAAACTGATAAATTTGCAGTCTTAACTCACACCACCTGCCGTTCTGACACCACGACTTATAAGTTGACTGAAACACCTTGCCTTGTGGACTTCGACGCCTAACACGATGCCTGCACCGCATTGCATGGTTGATAACTAACGCATGGATAGAATAGAGATGTAAGTTGCTGCAAGTGTTGGCGTGTGTATTGCGCACGTACCAGAACAATTACGATCCCAATCACCAACGGGCTCCTTGCGACAGGAACGACGTCCAACAAACTGCCAAATGTGTATATTCTGTACGCGTACAGGCATTGAGCAAACCAGGTTACTAGAGTAATAATCAATAAATCGTTGAAAAACATTCAAATCGTTTGAAAGTGTCGTTTAATGGTAATAAATCGCGAAGTAGAACTCACCAATCGAGCCAAGAACCAGTGTTCCTACCCACGATAAACCGACAAGATCCAGGGGGTTTCCACTCCCACAAAACTCATCGCCTCTGGCATTCCCACTATTTCCTGTGCCTGCTAGGTCAATCACCATTGGAGCACCCTTTTGCTCGGGTATCAGAAATTCACCGCCGGTAAGCGCTAGATTACCTGCGAAGAACAAGTCCACGAATCCAGTATACAATTGGTCACATACAATTGCAACTTGGACGGTTTCCAGAATGTATATTCCGCATACGATGGCTTTGAGGTAAAGGCGATCGTTTGCGAATGAAATATAGTAGAGAACTGGGTAAGAAGTGACATTTCCGATGTCAGCAAGGTAGCAGCTACTGCAATTTGGACAAAGTTAATAGTACTTACACACTTGAACGGTAAGTATGCCGTGCAAAAATGTTATAAAAAGCAACGCAATGAGCTGTATTTTAGTTACCGATGAGAAAGGTGAAATAAGGTCTGAAATAAATGAATTTACCTGAGGATGAGCACTACGTTGGAATACCGTTTAAAGTGATTAGCGAAGGTACTCCGCTGTATAATGGCGGGTCCATACGTATCTAAAGCATGACTCGTTCCGGCTCCGTCAAGTGCAATTCTGCCTATCAATAGTAAGCCGACCATCTGAGGTGCAGCTAGCGACATGGGGGACTCAGAGAAACAATGCTATCTTGGCTAACTGCGTATCACTCCTTTGATGAAGGACTCGAGGAGATATTAGGACTCCGGTTGTCATGGGTGTAACTATCTATGTATACAAGCTATGCACAGCCAGATAATAAGTAGATAGATGCGCTCACGAACGATCATATGTACCTTGCTTGTTTATAGCTCTCTTGATATACAGATACTTCCACAAGAATTAAGACAAGAATATGTATCCATATATTGGTTAGTTCTTAGATTCAGAATGGTTCTTTTGCGGTTCTAGGGGGGACCACATGTAAGACTAAAGTTTTGTGGTCCACATATCTAACTTTAACACTAACTTTAACACGTTAGCCAAGGTCGCTTTGCGTACTGTTCCGAGATTTAACGAGTGAATATGGGGTGATGCAGGCCCCGAGGAAGGTTGACGGTGAACGTTGAAACGTTGAAGTCGGAGCGGGTAAACATATCAAGGTTCGATGGAAAGTTATTCATACGCCATCCGGCCCACCCCCAATTGGTTGCTCACGATCCCGTGACAAAAAGAAACAGCTGGGAACTTGAACTCGCACCGCTGGACTCGGAGAAGGTCAGAAATTCTGGTATGTGATAGAAGTCCTAGCTAATATTATTTCTATTAAGAATCCGGGACTCGGATCACAATAACGCGAGATCTTCAAAGGATACTCATCAACTAAAGCATAGCGCAATCGCGCAGTCAAGCACCCAAAATCAGATCTGCATACCAATTGGACCAAAATCAGTGGTCACTGTACAAATTATACAGATGGTAAGCTATCGCTGCAGAAAGCGAGTGATCTATAATTTGCGAGGCTAAACAGAAAGATAATTAATCTTACAGGCTAGAAGCACATTGACATATGGGCGATCAAGTCGGCCCTGGGGAAGCTGATCGTCGTTGGGCCTGGAAGTTTTCTTACTGAGAAGCCTTTACGTTCACTTATAGCCTTGGACCATTATTACATTATAGTATGAGCAACAGCTTCCTCTTAGCGCCATGACAGCACAGTCAATGGGAACGAGACGCGAGATGGATTAGTGAGTAAAACTCCTGCTTTTAAAGCAGTGGGTGAATTTCAAAACTGATCTTTGTTTAGTAGAACAGAAAACGCAGGCCCACAGGTGAGTTTTGCTAAATATCCATATCAATTACAAATTGTCCAGTGTTTATCAGCTCGTCTCTCTTCTATGTGTTGTTCTTACTCAGGGCATATTGTCCGTACAAGTCTGTAAGCATCAAATATCCATATTTTCATGAATCTCATTTCATCATTCACTTGATATTTCAAAGGGATATATCATCTTGCCTTTCCTAAAGACCGATTATACCTCAAAATCCTCGTGAACGGCGTGTACCTTCTTGAAACCGCCCAAACTATGATTGTCATTTATCAGAGTTATGCGACATTTGTACGAAGTTTTTCTGACGGCCCGCCGTCGAGTGCCGCCTTGGATGTGGTGGGAGTGCTGTGGATATGGTACTTTACAGGAGGTTTAGGTGAGTACATTCATTTATTGATTTACTCATACATATGGTACGCCTTTATTACTAATTCTTCGAATAAAAATACAGTCACTCTTGCTGTACAATGTTTGTACGCGTACAGAATATACGTTTTCGGAGGAGCGATGAGTGTATTGCCTTTTGCGGGAGCCTCACTGATAATATCAGTGGTTATCGTCTTCGTGAGTGTCAGAATTTTACCGTTTTAGAAGGGAGATTCCATGCAACTATGAGTAGCTATCATTGGTGCAATTCGTAGCCGCGATTATGCTTGGACTTGAAGTCCACAGAGTGGACAATTTTAGTCAGCCTTTGAGTCATCGCGAAACGACACTGACCGAGGTGAGCTTCTTTTACTATGAATTGAGACGACGGCCGACCTTTCTCGTGAATAGTTATGGAACGGTACGGGTGTATTATGTGACTCAATTATTGCTATCTCTATGACATACTTGGTATTATTTTTCACTTCGGTTTTTAACCTCTTGTGTCACTGACGCAATACCCTGATAACAGTTATACAAATCAAGCGAATTCGGAATGCAAAGAACACAAAGAATCGTCAGAAAATTGATAAGGTTGACCATAGAAACCGGGATATGTACCAGTAAGGTTTATTGTTATTATTCTCATTTTCACGTCTTTTTAACCTCAATAGTCGTGGTGGCCCTGATTAACATTATAATCGTTGATCTTCCAAGGGATCCTACCAAATTCTACGAGGTGCTTTTGCCAACGGTCGCCACCGGAATACTTTCAAAAATATACGCAAATACTATGCTAGTACTTCTCAACAGCAGGGCGGAGATTGTCTCCGAAGCACTGGTGAATGATTGGAATAGAGGCGCAGAGCAGAGAGTACCAGGGGAAGAATCTGAGCGCACAGATTCCCAAGCCAGGCTAAGATTTGGCTCAAGCAGCTACCACGAACGTAGTTAAGAGGTATGGTATGTAATTAATTCAGCCGAGTTGACTAACAATTGTGATAACGTAATTTTTTATTAACCGACTACATAGATTTCGACAGTGGTAGAATATTTAAATCATGGTCTCGTCGGTGACATTGTTCAAGGTATACTTGAATATGATGTTGGTGTTGCTTAACAGCAAGGCAGAATTCTCCGCCGAGTTCGAAGAACATAGTGAAGACGGGCAACATGGATGGTAACTTCCCATGAATATACGATATCGATAAATCCGAGTGGATAAGTTCAGGAGCGTTGCAGAGCTACGAGGAATTCCATGAATTAAAAATATGACAAAGCTTTATAAACATTGGTAATTTTTTCGAGAAGTCATCACTACCCTAGTATTCCAAGCTTCTATCAGGTCTCATGGATAGCATAAAAAATTGTGCGCCGTTATTTGGCTGGATGAATTGGCTGGAGCAACGGCTGAGTAGCGATATGAGCCTCTGTTTGAAGAAGGAAAGGGGTTGTAGTGCCATCTCCCTGCACAATGATTGGTGAGATATGAACGAACACGAACAAGAATTGGGCCCCAACGTACAAAGTACAAAGCCGTGAAGCTGGGTTCAAATTTTGCAACAACCTCTAAGGCCTTGATATGTTCGTCCGTCAAAGTAAGCTCGAGAGCCTCGACATTATCCAAGAGGTGTTCAGGCTTGCGCCCTCCAATAATCGGGAAGACGAATGGCGTCTTGTGCAGCAAGTAGGCAATAGCAACTGAAAGCAATTTTAAGTACTAAGCAGATATTTGACGGTATGTTTGATGAGTATTCACCTGAAGTTATGTTCTTCGCCCCAATCTCAGAAGCAACTTTCTCAAGGGCATTGCAAACCGCTTTTTCATGATCATTGCGTTCCCAAGAAGGTTCGAAAATCATACGACCCTTTTCGCCTGTCTGGCGGCGACGTTCTTCTTCTGCATCAGTTCGAATCTTACCACCTGCAAGTACAGCCCAAGGAGCGAGGGCTAGTCCTTCGGATCTGGCCATGGGAATGATTTCGCGTTCGAATTCGCGGTCCATAATGCTCCAGCGGCCCTGGTATACGACGAAAGGCGTCAATGCATGGTCACGGGCATATTGGTTGGCTTTAGCTACGAGCCAGGCCGGAGAGTCGGAAATGCCCTTGACAAATATTAGAGTAATGTTATATCAAAAACGTGGAGCAATAACCTACTAGGTACAGGACCTTGCGCTGCATAACAAGTGCGTGGAGCGAGCGCATAATTTCCTCGATGCTAGTGTGCCAATCATACCAATGAACATAGAGAAGGTCAATGTACTCGGTTCGAAGCTTTTTAAGCGACGCTTCAACCGATAAATAGAGTGATTTGTTGCTATTTCCCGTATACATGATCTTCTGTTCAATCGAACTGTTACGTGCTTTGTAGTTTCCCGAATACTTGGCAAACGAGTGAATATAAAAGTATACCTACTAGTACGAAAGAGGTACACACCTTGGTTGCAATGAACAGCTGATCTCTGATTCCTCGTTTCTCTGCCCATTCGCCAATGAACATTTCAGACGATTCATCTTGACTAAAGAAAAGACATTAGTCCAAAAGATGATTAATCCAAGAATCAGTTATTGAGTTATTAAGGCTTACTAGCCGTTAGATGTGTCAATGAAGTTGCCACCGTTGTCAAAGAACGTGTCGAGCAGCTTGAAGCTAGATTCTTTGTCCATGCTGCCCATACCGTACTGTGCCCATTTGTCACCGATGCTCATGGCTCCCAATTGCAACGCTGAAACATGAACGCCTGCATGAGGAGAGAGAAGACGATAACGGGCAAGCTCGGTTTTTGGAGGAGGCACTGGGGTAAAAAAAGGCATTTTCCTGATTCTGAACTGTAAAGGGTGTCGAGAAATTTGTTGCCTTGTTTATTGCTTCGTTTCGACAAGAAGCTGACGGTCTTTATAGAATTTTTACCACTACTTAGTCATGTCCTGGGGGGGTTTAAAAAAAACAAAAAAAAACAAATTCCGATCGTACTTGAACGTAATGATTTGTACGCAAAGCGCTCTCCAGACAGTTCGGAGGTTCGAAATATGCGCTCCATCTGGCCGAGCAGTCAACGCGTCTACGCGGCATGGGAAGATTCAAGTACTGCCGAGTGAATACGTTGTTTCGAAGGCTGAGAAGGAAGCCAACACATTCTTAGAACGAAGTAACATGAAAGATATTTGAAGAAAAGGTAAGAATCGAGAAAGTAATGTGTCCGATGTCGCACTTGCAAAACGGGAACAATAGTCACGAGAACGAAGTAAAAAAGATAATAGACAGGGGGCCATATATACCGGATGAGTTGTCATAAGTTCGAGTCCAAGAAAAATGTTTCTCGTCAGACCAGAAAATGCCACAAAGAACTCGGCTCTGGGCTAGGCAGCAATTGTCCATGAGCCATTCCCCTCTACCTTTCTCCTAAGTCGGGTGTGGTGAAAAGCGTAGTTGATGCTGAGAGTCTCTTTTTGCCAGCCTTCAAAGCCTCAAGCTTCAGACTTCGTTCTCTATTTGGGATCCATGGAGCTGTTTACGGTTCCCGTTATCCCAAGAGCAGAAATAGGGTGCACGACGAGTCCAACTTTCGGTTGACTGGTCGAAGTGAGATCATAAGCTTTTAGCATTACTTTCAAGCTAAAGAAGTCGACCTTGAGAGAAAGACTGGAACAGGAGAGAGTAAAGAACAAAATCCTTGGTAGCCTCTTGCAAAATTCTTGGCTTAAATTGAGACGCCATTTGAACATAACAGGCGGAGATTTGAAATATTCTTTCGGAGTCAAATCAGGCAGGTCCGGCATGTTGTCGGCATTACCGCCTTGTGAACTGGCACAGGGCTGGAGCCAACTGTATCCTGGCAGAAAATGACACGTTTATCTTGTCTTTCTCCTCGGGACAAAGATTGGAAAAGGACTTCGGGCTTTCCTTAGTGTCAAGCAATACTCTGTTATATAAACCTACAATATGTACATTGGACGCCTTATTGGTTTCGAGACACCTACACAAGAATTTTGGTCTGCCCTGTTCGCAACATAATAAGGCCATCCGTATCTGCGACGTGCTCCTACTCCGAGGTATATAGTAGCAGCGTCCTACAAATATATAAACGATAAAATTCCAACCCTCCTTACTTATGATTATCCAAGAAAAAGATAGAATATTTAATCAATCGTCTTTCTTGGGCCCGTTTTTTCTTGGTGGAGGTGCCATACTGAACCCGTTCCCATTCGATGAAGGTAGTGGAGATGCTGGGAAAGTAGCATACGAAGCTGGTGTCGGTGGCACCGAGCTGAAATTCGAAACGTCAGGGGCTGCAGAGTTGCCCGTCGTGGCCATCCCTGTAGGCAAGGGAGAGTAAGGCGCTCCATTTCCGTTGCCATTGCTAACAGATCTCGGAGAGTAGACGGATGGTGTTCTTGGAGGACCCAAATTCGACACTGCACTGCGAAGACCTCCAGGTGTAGGCGGTGGACCAAAGGAGCCTGTAGGGTATCCAGAGCCAGGCGTGCCAGGCATAGGAGAGTTGGGCACAGAAGGCATCATAGAGCCTGAGTTGACGAATGGTGAGTGTACGCCAGGCGAGAATGCACCAACGACTGGTGTGCCAGTATAGCTGGTATAACCCGAGCCACCCCCGTTTGCACCCTCCATCGTCCAGCCACTTCCTTGTGGTACCAATTTGCCGCTCTTTGGTCTCGACCGCAACTCGCCTCCAGCCCATTTAGACCTTAGCCCAATTTTCACACCAGATGATTCAGCGGCGACGATACCCGCTGTTTGGTCCGCTCCAGACACAACCTCAACGGCCCGGGTAGTTATGCGGATGGCGTACCCCATGCAGACGAAAACACCTCCTAGAACACCAACGCATCGAATGAGAAGCTGCAAAAAGGTCGTCGTCCTCTGATGGAGAGTGATAGCTAGAGGATCCAATTCGTATTTGAAGAAGATTCCTGGTGTGCCTCGGTCATGGTCGATTTCTCTGGTATAATGGGTTACGCTGTACTGGTGGGTATGGAGAGGTTCGGACCGGGGAGCAATATAGGTCGTTGGTACGACGTGTAGGAAGTACTGGTAGGCGATAAAGTCTGTGGAAATAAGGCTTAGTAAGGATAACATTGCAATTAGCAGACAACACCGACGTTTGTCTGTAGCTTCGAAGGAGTTGTCCAAAGGTTGAACCATTTCAGGGAAATGAGGTCCAAAAGAAAATTCCTCAATCACATGGGACAGATTCATTTCTGCAACCGAATTCTTGAGCCATGCTCGCACAAAAAAAGAACTACGAATTTACTGTTGTGATCCACATGCTCGTAGCTGGCATATCCATGTCCAAGGGTAGTGATGTGTAAGTTTGCTAACGGCAAAATGAGCATGTGAAGTGAGGGAGCTGAAGAGGTTTACAAACCTGTTACCCGTTTAACAATCAAAGTTCCTGTTATTCTGCAGGCACTACCGTCGGCAGTGTGCTGTAAAGTAGGTTTGAACTGATTCTCTTTGTTTTTTCGGAAAAGCCATGCGAATATGCCACGAGATTTTCGCGATTGGGCAACGGCTTGCCTAGCGGAAAGTGCAGCTGCATGTTCTCTGTAAACAGATGTTTATTGAATTCTTGCCTATGAGTGCACATCCAGATATGGCTTACTTCAATGCAGTAGCTTGACCGACGTCGAATAAGACCTGGTATTACAGCAGTCGGTAATGCTTGACATTGAACATCATGAATTGTTCACTCACCCCGTCTCTGCGAAGCCCTCCACTCAAGAATAATCTATCGCCCATAGCATCTCTCAAATCAACACTCAAAACTGTGTAAAGAAACGATCAGTAGCCTGCCTAATGGCAGTGGATTCTGGGACGTACATCCACAAGGCATGGCCACCGTCATATCCACATTAATATTCAGATAACTAGACTTGTTGTTGTCCACACTGAATTCGTAGTCGGGCCAGCCCCAAATATATTCCCCAACATCGTTCAGAACTAGCATAAAGGCCATGAACGCTACAAAAAGCGTCATAAACCCTCTCGACTCCGAGCGGGCCTTGTACGTCGATGGCAGCTTTGGGAATGCATCGAATTTTGCTAAAGGTGCGACCTGGTCGAGCTTGTCCAGCAAAGAAGGCTCCTCCGCAATGGTCGTCGACATAGTGCGGACCTAGGAAGTGGTATCGAGGAAGAAGTAAGAATCGCTTGGCCTGCCAGAGATATACGTTATAAAGACACTAAATAGATTTCCGTCGACGTGTCCTTTCTCCGAGGTTACATGATATCAGCAGCATGGTCGTGGCAGATTCACGGCGTCTTTTGTCGTTTTCCAATGCCGTCGCAACTGATGGCAAACAAATTTGGTCAGCTGTTCCACGATTCGGCACTCGGCTTATTCCTTTCCTTTCTGGCCATGCCCTCAATTTCTTCGTCTTTTTTTACGTTGGCCGCTTGGAAGAAGTTGAAAGTATCTAAAGTTAAATACTTTTGATGCATCTTACAATTTGTGCTCGCTGTTTGACACACCCGAGGTAATCACCATCGCCACGCTGGCTAGCCAGCGTCATTATATTGACAGCACATACTTCTTGATATTTCGAGTTTTAAGCCCCGTAATCTCCCCCCTTCTTGGCCTTGTGGTTCAGATCAGGAATCAGAAATGAGTCACCGCAATGCGGCACCGAAAATCGACTGAAAGAACATAAAAGGCATCCTGGTGGGTACTGAAATCCATCCTTTCTTCTACTCCACTATGACGTCCACCTTTACCATTGCAGCTGCTAAGCATAAAATCAATTCCGTGACAGTTTTCAAGTCTTCTAAAGCAGAGATAGTTCGTACTTTCTCGCTGCAATTGAAGGTATGTCGAATCTGCAATTAAGGCTGAGGGTAAAGCCAACATCGATGTTCCCGTCTCGTTAGAAAGGACAGAATAAAGTCGAAATTAGAGGTCTCTCTAGCTCTATAGACACGCACTCTGTTCGGGTATCTGGGCTGGGCAACGCTCGCCTCTTCGATGTCGTTTGTACCCTGGACAGTACTGCAGAACCAGATACTTCATCTGAGCTTGTTCGTGCGCTCGCTGTGAAGAAGAGAGCCTTGGAGAGTGAGAAAACAGTTAGAGAGCACGAGTCGCATATTCTCCTGAAGTATGCTCAAACTTTGAGTGGTGAACACGTCACCCCCATACAAATGTCTCAATTTTTGGAGAGTTATGTTATCCAAGGACGCAAGAACGTAGAGGCTGTAAGATTATCTATATATACCTATGATATTTTTGAATACTGAATTTTTTTTTAAGATTATCGCTCTCGACGAAGAAATATTATCAATCGACCGTCTTTCCGAAGATGAGAAAAAGAAAGCCTCTTTAAGGAAAGGAAGTACCAACGGCGCTATTGACATCGTCATATTTGCGGACGAAGATGACGCTGTTGAGCTGAAAATTACATACAGTGCGTTCGCTCTACTTTCTTACCTTTAAGCCATTGATTCACGTATATATCTCAGTCGTTAGCAACGCA
>Ga0247779_1001407_pt1 | contig 11647 bp, 10 predicted proteins | sample UWRJL221509R5_FD_179925 | JGI IMG/M metagenome (GOLD analysis project Ga0247779, IMG submission 179925) | Plant litter microbial communities from Arlington Agricultural Research Station in Wisconsin, United States - UWRJ-L221-509R-5 | ecosystem: Environmental > Terrestrial > Plant litter >...
ATTTACAGCACGTCAAACCACTAGCACCTATAATGAATAATTCGAGTTAGATTTGCTCTGTGCCGCTATCATAACTTATGGGAATTTTACAATCCTATTGCATAATGTGTCAGTGACATTTTGAACTGCTTAGATAATATGAAGAAACCTACGTTGTTGCTAGAACCTGCAGGAGATAATGAACGTTCAAAGTCAGTTATTAGAAACGAAAAAAATCAACTTCCTGCGATGCAATACGTACATTGAGTACCAACTCCGCCGCCCTGAGGCATAGCGACAGCGACAGAGCTGGTGAACAGCACGAAAATGAAAGAGGTTGCGAGGTTGAAGAATTTGGCCATTTCTTTCAAAGATGTATTTGTTGCAGACGAATAATTCTTGAAGGTTGTCTAAGTAATCATGCAGCAGAACAAGTCTGGTTTTATACTCCAGATGCTGTAAGTTTTATGCAGGGTCAACTGGTCACGCTTGGGCGCTATTTCCCCATGGAACAGACCTGCATTTCGTGGTGAGAAGTAACGGAAATTGCCTTACCGTGCTGGGCCCCGTGTCCGACGGTACTGCGTATGTTCCACCGTCATTTAACGATCATTTCCAAGATCCATTCTCAAAATATTACGCCAAGATATTGAACTACGTGCAAAGGACATGTGAGTCTACCAGGGTAAGTCGAGGTACGACATACGGAGCCACTAGCGTAGGAGTTCGGTACTCCACAGATGTATATCATGGTTATGCCCTAGGAGTATATCTGTTATTTTATGAGGTCAACAAAAGCAAGTTAACTTGTATCGGATTGAAGGGGTCGAATATATTTCCATATTCATTATACTAATAGACTTTTGGGAGATTTTTGTTCTATAATCCCGTGATTTCGTTCTAAGGACCAGCACAGTGATTTACATTAAGTAAATCTGTGGCCCAGCCAGGTACGTTTACATGTTCACAATGGATAATGTAGTATTTTCCGACTAATACGGAACGGCAATTAGGTTTAGCAGGACGGTGAGTGAAGTAAAAATGGTCCTCGTCTCAGCCTGTTAGAGAGCAGCCTCTAACGGCTTCCCAGAGCCGTGTCTGTGAGTTGGCCCTCGCTAAAAGGAAGAGGACATGGCTATTTACACGCAGTTTACCTCCCGGAGTTAGTGATTCCGGGGAACGGGATTCAACGGGCTCTTTTATGTATGTAATTTTACTGCTCTCAAATAGAGCGAGAGACTTTCTCTAGAGTGCCGCTTATGATGCCTCATTTGAAAGACAAGAAGTCATAGATTCCAAAATCTCAGTCGTTGGATGGGAATAAGACAAGGAGATATTGTATAAGAAATGTCGCGTAACTTTGGAGTCAATCTCTCGACGTCCATGAAACCTGCACACCGAGCGCTTAAACGCTCATAAAAAAAGAAAATATCGGAGTCTACTTTAAGAGACTACTGCTACGTTACACATTATATTTCGATATGCGGGGGAGTCTTTCATCACAGATAGTCTCACGGAATGCTAGGCATGGACTGTGGGCAGAAATTAATCCTAACTGTTCGCTAGGTGGTGGGATAATTTAACGAATACTTTAAAGTTCATACATCATTTTAGTATATTCTCAATGTTAAGGGTATCTGGATGAACTGATCTAGACGCCTTGAGGTATGGAGAGCACGGTGGCGTCAATGTATGTTTGGGTAGCAAACAGATGTTAGAAATCGTTCGAAAACATGATTTTTCTTTCTGCAATGCATTTTATTTAAACTGTGCATAACAAAAATAGACGAGGGTCTACACGATGAGAACTGACAATGACATGTTAGTTTCCTTCCCTCGCACTAGCATAGCTCATGTCGAACTACTCCATTTTGTAAAACGTACAATAAGAGCTGTTAAGTATTTAAGCTTGGGTGCTGACGATAAGCCACGATAAGTGATAACCAAGGAGGTTTTGATTTGATTTTTATTGAAGGAGTCTTTACTTGGTCTTTACGACTGCACGATTGCTGCACGAGATAAAGACCGGGATATCCCAAGGCATGTCGGCAAGCAAGCTCGGCACCATGAAGTCATGGAATTCATGTGACTCGCTAAAAATACACACGAGGTCACTGACCTCTTTTGGCTTTACGATACCGTTACGATGAGCTCCGCCCGAGGATACATAAGACCGGTTATGCATGTGCACCTTTTCACCTTGACGTCGACGAGAGTAAAACTGGGACTGGCAGTCGCGGTTTTGACATGAAGCTCAAGACAGGTTTTTGCAAACAAACCTTCAGGGGCTACGCGTACGTCCAAAGTTTGGGACGGCGTAGCTACCACGATGAATCTTTTGGATTTCGAAAACCTCATGAATACGTTTTTCCTGACTGTATGTAATATATCTCTGCTGTTATTCTGGGGCCTTACGCTGTTCTCAGATACGGAAGGGCAGCTTGCAAATCGAGCACAGAATGCCCCTTTGCTTCGGTATGTCGACTCTATGCGCACACATGGACACCGAGCTGCTCGTATCGACCCTTTGGACCTAATTCATCGCGAAGAAGTAGCTGCACTGATTCCGGAGAGGTATGGGTTAACCGACGAAAACAAGGAGTATAACGTCAACGGAATTTTATGGACTAAACGCGTCGGAGAATCCGAAGATGTCGAGGAGTTTTGGAGCTTGAGGAGGATCAGGGAACATTTAAGGTCTATCTATGTCGGAAATATTGCGTATGAGGTTCGTAACATGTCTGTAAAAAAAGAAACCACAAAGCTAAATATTCTTCAGTATATGCATTCACCATCCAAAACGGAGCGATTGTGGTTCTCTCATCTTCTTGAATCTCAATCATTACCCTCGCCGCAGGACACTCCCCTGGTACAAATTGACCACGAGAAGAAAAGGCGTATACATGAGCTCCTAGCTCGTAGCGAGGTCTTCGATAACTTTCTTCAGCTGAAATTCCCTAATTTAAAACGAGTACGAGGTTCATTCATGTATTGTATCATATCTGACATATCTTTTAGTATGGCTTGGAAGGGGGAGAATCAATGCTTCCTGCTCTTGATTCTCTGTTTTCTACCGCTTCCCAAGGTATGCATAAGATACATTCTTTATGACTTGCCGACCTTATTTTTTCCTAGCTGGTGTACAACACGTCATTTTGGCTATGCCTCACCGTGGGCGACTTAACTTGCTTACCGACATTTTACAATACTCTCCTACGGCCTTATTCCACAAGATTAAAGGCGGTTACGAAATTCCTGAAGAACTCGGCGCCGAAGGAGACGTCTTGAGTCATCTTGGTTCGTCGCTTTCATATATCATGATAGTTCTTCCACTGAGGTCTTGCAGTATCTTCGCCTTCTTTGAAGTATCCCGGAACCACCCACCCGATTAAAGTTTCTCTCCTTCCCAATCCGTCTCATCTCGGTGCGTAAACGTTCCAAATTCTCCCCGCGATCCATCCTTAACACGCTTATCTTCTATATCAGAGGCTGTTAATCCAGTAGCGCTGGGAAAAACTCGTGCGAAGCAGTTCTCGTTACTAAAGACGTCTCCAGATGACTGCAAGCTTGGTGATCGGGTTATGTGCGTACAACTACACGGCGATGCTAGTTTTACCGGCCAAGGTGTTGTCATGGAGGGATTGGGTCTGAGTGAGTGTGTCTATCCTTCAAACTCAGCAGCGTTATTGACATTCGTTATTCTAATAGGTAACCTACCCCACTTCACTAGTGGTGGAAGCGTGCATCTTGTTGTCGAGTATGTCCTTAAAATTTTCTCTCCCAGGAATACACACCTCACGTTTAGCATTGCGTTTCGACAGTAACAAGTAAGATCCAACAGTGCTTGCGTCTACGCCTTTCTCATGAGATCTATTCGTAGCATCGGTTATACCACTCCAGCATCCAACGCTCGATCCTCGCTCTACTGTTCTGATGTTGGAAAAATGATTAATGCTCCCGTGCTTCACGTCAACGGTGACCATCCTGAAGGTTAGTATATCTTCTCTTCCCCCCTGGTCAGAATTCTCAAATGTTCTAACCTAATACAGACGTCGCAAAGGCTATGGATGTCGCATTTAGATACCGAAATTACTTCAGGAAGGATATCATTGTAGACTTGCTCGTTTACAGACGATGGTAAGTTTTTGAACTTTACGATAATTTACTATGACAATAGCTAATAGTGTGATCTAGGGGGTGAGTTTTTCTTGGTCTCTTTGATATGTTTTATGGGTCTCATGTAATTGGTGCTTCAAGCCATAACGAACTAGATCTGCCTGGCATCACGAGTCCTTTGATGTATGAGAAAATCGCAGCAAGGAAGTCAGTGCCCCAGCTATATGAGCAGAAGCTCATTGTACGTTTGTCTTACTCCTGATTTTTTTCTCTTGATTTCTAAATTGACCTGAAATTTTAAGGCGGAAGAAGTTCTTACTCCTGAAGATATCGACAACGTACGAAAGTCGTACAAGTCACATCTCGAGGCAGAACTGGCTAAAGTTCCCGGATACTTGCCATCTGCTTCGATGCTACAAGAGCAGTGGAGCGGAATTGTATGGCCTGTGAATAAGGAAGCGGAACATGATCCCATCACTGGTTTAGACAGGTCCATTTTGCAACAGGTAGGACGAGCAAGCGTCGCTGTCCCAGAAGGATTCGTAAGCCCTTTCGTTTTCTATATGACCCATGTCTTTACACATTGTTGTTTAACTTTCAGGAAATTCATCCTAAGCTGCAACGACACGTCAAGAATAGGTTACAGAGTATTGAGTCTGGTAAAGGTCTTGACTTCGCCACTGCCGAGGTATTATGAATCCCCATTATATCGATAGTCATTTCTAAAGCAGAAATCTACCAGGCTCTTGCATTTGGGTCGTTGATGCTCGAAGGCAATGACGTTCGTATCTCAGGACAAGATGTTGGTCGAGGAACATTCAGTCATCGTCATGCCATGTTGGTCAATCAGAAAACGGAGGGGGTAATCGTTCCATTGAACGATGAGTTGAGAGCTGACGGAAAGCTAGAGCTGGCTAACAGTAAGTTTACTCAATGTTTCATCCTACGGCTATGATTAACCTTCAAATAGGTTCATTAAGTGAAATGGCAGTGCTTGGTGTTGGTATTTCCTGATGGGCCTGCACGATTGTGTACTTAACATAAACACATATAGTTCGAAATCGGTGCCAGCTGGGAGCGACCCAACCTTTTACCAATCTGGGAGGCACAAGTGTGTTCTAGCTTCTTTGTTTCTCGCTCACAACCTAACATATTTGACAACAGTTCGGCGACTTTTTCAATGGAGCTCAAGTAATTACCCATTTTTGCTTTCCGTTGGCAGCGATATCCTAATATCTCCATTGCAGATTATGATTGATACATTTGTCTCGTCGGCTGAAAGTACGTCAATCTCGTATTTGTTAGTTATATTCTTGTATACTTAACAAGTTATACATTAACAGCGAAGTGGCTCAAACAGAGCGCTATTGTTATGATGCTCCCTCATGGACTCGATGGCGCTGGACCAGAACACTCGTCCTCGCGAATCGAACGAATGCTTCAGGTAAGTCCTTTTTGTTGATCGAACGTATTGATAGTTATCTTGACTTATGGTTCAGTTAACCAACGATCAATACGACGTGAATGCTGAACATACGAACATCAACATGCACGTTGTTTTCCCAACGACACCTGCGCAGTATTTCCATGTATTGAGAAGACAATTACATCGCAATTATCGTAAACCATTGATTGTGGCTGGACCCAAAGGTCTTTTGCGCTTATCTGTAAGGCTCTTGCGTCTTCGATTCTTCTTTCACTTAGCGTATATGTTTCTTTCTAGGCGGCATCAAGTTCGATTGCCGATATCGAAACCGGAACCCAGTTTAAGCCCGTCATCGAGGATCCTCTAGTAGCAGATAGAGCCCAAGTTAAACGGGTTGTTATGCTGTCAGGCAAGGTCTATTACGAGCTTATTAAAGAGCGTCAAGTTCGTGGTCTGGACAACGCTGTGGCATTCGTCCGCGTGGAGGAACTAGCGCCATTCCCATTCGAGAAGCTGGAATTTGTTCTGCAACAATACCCGAATGCGGAGGAGTATACCTGGCTGCAGGAGGAGCCAAGGAACCAAGGGGCATACTCGCATGTTAAGGATCGTATTCAGTCCGTCATAGAGAAGATCGGAAAAGATAAGAAATTGACGTATACGGGACGCAAGGAGAGCGCTTTGCCTGCCCCCGGAGTAGGAAAATTGTACCAACTCCAACAAAAGGCGGTTCTGGAGGCTGCGTTTGCTGGACTTTAAATAGTTTATTTTCGATCTATTCTTCATTTATTATATTTTTTCTTACAATAATGGATCGACATTTTCTCTCTGACGGATCTGTTTCTTCATGTTTCTTCCGTAGGTCCTTGCCTCAAGAGGAGTGGAAAGCACAGTTTTTATTTGGATTTTAGGTATTCTAACTGTCCTTTCTGTGCCCCCCCCCCTATTTGCCCATCTGGGCGCTAGGCCAAACGGCCGGTTTGTCATTCACGGATATCGTGACCGGGTCACTGTCACTTACGCCAGTGCATGGGCGCTTAATGTGGTCATAACATTAGCCTTCCAAATCATAGCGTAGTTTTCTGATGAATACACCGAAACACCTCTTAAGGTAACCCTTGTCGCATCAATGAGCATTTTCGCTCATCACGTTTAACGGTCATGTTACGGGAAATGGATACACTAACGTACAAAGAATAGAGGGAACTTTAACACTACATATTACTCATCAACGGGTTGGTCTAGAGTGTATTGATCGATTATGCACACAATATAGGGCTGTGCGCGTGTAAAGAAGCAAATCCTACCGCTTATGACGCACAGCTCAAAGCCCCGCATCATATCCATATCATGTTTCACCTCTCTCCGCAGAAGCAGAGCAGATTTGGACTCTTTGAACGATAATGAGGCCCCGTTGTGAGATGACGCTAATTGTCCGCTGAAACTGGAAGATACCGGAGGATTGTCCGGCGTAGCGAGACCAAAGGTCACCGCAGCTTCGTTGCTTTTTACACAACCTAGGAAGATATGATCGTCAGAAAAGCCGAAGTTGCGTTGGTATGGAAGGTATTCCGAGAAGAGCTTTCTGAGCAACGAAACGGAGCCAGACAGCTCTACAGTCGTTGTTGATATGTCAAAGGATATTTCGTATCGCCAGCGATGCTGATATTTCTTGCCTTTTGTTGAACAACAAACCAGGTCCATGATTAACGGACGGTCACTCGTTTCGTACCATCTAGGTGGGAAGTCAAAGAATGGCGACCCATAACTGTTCATGTCTTCTGAGAAGTCAGAGTTGACTTGTTCTAAGAAGTTGGTAGGTATGATTAGTGTTGCGTTGCTCGAGCTTAATTCCTTTGGGATTTCGTATCTGATATCCGAATCTAAGAGACAAGGAGAAAACCCATAGATGGCGATATGCGACATTTTTACGACGATGAGGATTGGTATCCCGATACGAGGGGTTTCACGGATGATTATCTTCCCAAAGGCAAGCATAAATGAATCGTTAGCTTAAGTAAATTCACTATTAATAGATAGACGCTGACCCGTTCCACACGTTCATCAGAGGAATTCTGAATGTCAATACTCTCCATCGTTCCAGAAATTATATTCCATACGGTCAAAGTATTTGTTTCGGGGAAGAATCTAGCGTACAAGTCTCCAGTGACCGCGTACAGTCCTCTTCTTTCTTCATGGAACGCTTTCGCGATCAAGTTGATCTGTAATTTATCATTCTTCGAATAAATTGGATTTGGTGGATGAACGTTGTAGATCTCGTATGCTCCTATATCAGACTCTACATCCCCCGACTTTGGTGTGAATCTGACGTATGTTAAAAAGCGGAGAGTGAGTAAAGAAAGTCTGCAGATCTGGATAACGAACGGAAGAATAGAGTTATTTTGAATAAGAAAACGTACGTAGGGAAGAAAACAAGAACTCTGAAGTCATGTCCGTCTGGTGCAGGATATACTTCAAGTTTAGCTCTCTTTCTGTTAGTTCCCTTCGGTAGCTCGTGTATGACAGATGCGAGGCATACACATTCCGCGCCAGCTCCGAGTCCCAAGTCCCAGATGTTCATTGTTCGAGTATCGTCTACTACGAGATAGCGACCGCCAGGGACTAACCTCATGCAGAAATTATGTCTCGCAGGCTTTGTCTGGAGCTCTGGATCGCGACAGTCAAACTTGCGCACGCAGTTGTTACCAGGGAGGTCACCGTGCAATTCCCCTTCACGCGGTTTGCCGGCTAGTTTATGTCGCCACTGCATAGGCCATTCCGCAAAGAAGCGTACGATTCCCCAGTAGGTGTAGTTATCTATAGGAAAGAAGTTGTAGTGTATCGAGTTGTGCTTGCAGAATCTCCGCAGGATGCGACACCAGAGACCGCGGTCTGTCATCGTATGGGTGAAGTTGTTCACACGAAGCTGAGAGGTGAATGAGTGGGGCAGTTAATCTGTTATACTGTATTAAAAGTGTGAGGATAAGAACGTCAACTTACGATGGCCCACTTCCATAGTTCCTTCGGTCCTAGATACTCGCAGATTAGTATATGGACCTCCTTGGGTAGTCGGTCGATTAGACTGTATGGATTTGGAATAGGATCAACTATTCTTGGGGTTGAAAGCGGAGAAGGCTCAAGTTCAAGTTCGATCTCTTGCGCATTGGCGGCAGGTATATGATACCAGCTTTGTGCGGGCGTACAGGTCCATGTGAGGTCGTCCAAATTACTGACCTCTGGGAACTGATTAAGTGCCAAGGGGAATTTGTCATAATCTTTAATATAATATCGTTCGTAGTGTTGACCTAGGGTTTGATCATGATCTACTTGTTGGGGTTGAAATTGGGATGTAGCTCCAGTTTCGTAGATATCACTTGAATGATTTATCCCCTGAGTATGCGTAGGGTCGTAATGTTGATTCTGTGAGATAACGGAAGACGGCTGATAGCTAGGTTGATGACTGGGTTGATAAGTGGCGATGATGTTGGAATCTACGCGGTTATTCTCCAAAAAATTGTTCTGACCATGGTAGGTGTTCGGAAATAACATATTTAAATCGAAATTTGGTGTATGATCTCGTTGGATGTACGGATTCGAGTCTAGGGATGTTTGGTCGTAATGGTTAGGAAGAAAGACTTTAATATCTTGCGTTTGCGGAATAAACGAGCTCTGGTGTAGGGAGCTTTGGTCGTGATAGTTAGGGAGACTGAACTGAGCCTCTTCATGAGTATACGAGTTCTGGGGTAAAGTAAGCTGGTGATCATAATATCCTGGAAGATGCATCTGCGGATCTTGTGGTGTATAGACATGTTGTTGTGGTTGTTGAAAGTTCTCCTGCTGATTAATGGGGTGTAAAAACTGTTGGATCTGTGTATCCTGTCTGATGCCGTACTCTTCCCCCTGATCATCAATGAGCTGGTACGGCAGCGAGGGCCGCATCGTAGGTGTTTTGTTTAAATCAACATTCATTCCAAAGTCATTGAAATGTTCAGAAACAGACTGCCAGTCTCCATTTCCATCAGATCCCGCTGCCCACAGTCCGCCGAGCTCATCACCCGTCGAGCCAATGTAAGTGCTTTGATCATCGTTATTGTCATAGAAGATATACGCGTCGTAGTGAGGACCTGCGTCCATAGTCATATTGAAAGAAAGGGAAACTATGGGAATCCTTATATCGTCGGTCTTTCAGTGCTATGGGGTTGCCATTTAAGAAAGCAACGTTGTTGGTGGGAATGCAGAGCTAAGAACGCCCACAAACAACAGTTACTGTATTTCGTTAACGTTGACTATTATTCTATTTTTAAAGTTACGTACGGCTTGTTAGAGCTCAGCTGCTCCGCTTCAAATCGGTGTAGCCGGCTCGCCCTGTTATTTCAGTCGGCATCCGGCATTCAGAACAATTCCTTTGGATGCCGGAATTAACATCCAGACATCAATTTTCCCAGACTATTCCAGTTCAGGAAACGGTTGGGCCACGCAACCTACGGTATTTTGTCCTTGCCAGCACATTCCCTAGGTCCCTACGCAAAAGAATGCAACGAAACGACAGGCTATGCATGGTGCTCAATGTAATTTGGCACCAGTCAGCGCTTAGCTGATCCAGAACTCGGCCGATATCTGATTTCAAAGCTTTCAAGTTTCAACAGAGCTTGGAACTTGTAATCAACTTTCCAGGCAGTTCATATCTATGATTGACCCTGATGCTTCGGACTGCCTCGTGTAATCGCGGATAGAAATGAATCTGCTACGCTTGATCTTTCACCACCACCAGGATACATACCATACCCTAGCTTTAGTCTGATATACGGTCCCTGGCCCGTGCTAGTATGGCTAGTCCAGACGAAAAGGATGTCGCCTATAAGATCGTAATCCAAGGTTCGCAGAATTATACTGGTCTGATTTTAGATCATTGAAATTGACGATGATAATAATTAAAACAGAAATTCAAGAACGTCGCATGCCCAAGCATTCTCGTCGCGTAAACCTTGCGCTTGCCTCAAAAAGCAAAGACTTGAGCTTGAAGAAACTCTCGCTAGTACCAGCCACCCCGACTACTCCTTTCTACGCAGACGTTCAAGAGTCAGCCTCTCGAGCGCTACATGATCATATCAAAGCACATGACAACTACTTCCCTGCAGAGCGCTCTTCAAGCGATTGGGTCGATTTCATGAAAGAAGAGCTCGGTGGTGAATGGGATGAGTACATCGCGCGACATCAAAAGCACAAGGACGAGTGTGAAGCCTTGGCAGAAGAAATAGAAGACATCCAGGAGCAGATCGCTCGCGAAAATAGGATCCAGTGTACTAGGTTTATGATGGCAGTCAAGGAGAAAAATAGAGCTTCGCAAAAGAAGAGGCTCGTGGAAGAAAGGGATAGGCTGAATGTTTTGAAGGAGACGAATCAGAAGAGCTGGAGAGATATGTTGAACGGGGTTGCAAGTTCGAAGGAAAAAGATGTATTCGGCGAGGAGCCGGATGTTACCATGGTCGCGGAGATGGATGAAGGAGGCCCACTGTCGTCTTGATTTTTGTACTTATAAGGTTGTTGTATGTGTCAAGTTGTGTGTAACTGTAATCTGAACTTGTAAGAGTATTCTTTGTCGGTTTCTTCGAAATTGACGGGATAAGGAGCACGTTCTGAAGGTAGGCTCCTTATCTCAAGACCTCTTCAACTGCAACAATCGATAACTATCCGGTCGAGTTTCTGGCTCGTTCTGAATGCACTTATCTGTGTTTTTTTTTATCAGGTTAACGTCACAATGCAGTTGTGCTATGGCGCCAGTTGGTGTGTTGATACAACACCCTAAAGCTTTCAGAGGGACGAAGGAAGAGTGAAAAAGAAACTTGTTACAGGTTTTAGTTGAACAAGTTCGGGATTGATGGATGAGTGAGAAGATATCAATAGCCGTCCGCAACTACGCTACTTAAACTCCAGGGACACCTTACTACATATTCTTATTTTACTTTGGGCGGGCTTGGCGCAGCGCTTAATAATAATAGGTTTGACGCGAACGAGCGCTTACGAAAGTCGCCAATTTCCTGCTTCCTTCCTCAGGTAAAGGTACCTTCACGACCGACGCCTCGGAGGCGTTAATGCGGTATACCGCCCAGATCGAAGGCGCTTTGG
>Ga0247779_1001408_pt1 | contig 11645 bp, 13 predicted proteins | sample UWRJL221509R5_FD_179925 | JGI IMG/M metagenome (GOLD analysis project Ga0247779, IMG submission 179925) | Plant litter microbial communities from Arlington Agricultural Research Station in Wisconsin, United States - UWRJ-L221-509R-5 | ecosystem: Environmental > Terrestrial > Plant litter >...
GTGTCAGGTCGAAGTCGGCTTATCGGTTCTTTGGGAGGGTGCTCGTGATAGCCCGGCACAGCGCAGAGCTAGAGCCAATGTCATCGACATTGTTAGCACTATCCAGAACCAAGTGAAGCTTTGGATGGAGGCCGATAAATTAAGACAAGAAGAGACAAGGTTTCAACAAGTCAATGAAGATGAAAATGTCGCAACAGAAACTTGAACACATGAAAAAGACATACGTTTTGGCAGGCCAATATAATATACCCTACTGCCCTTTACATTCATAAACTAATCCGACTCATTTTTGCTACACGTCGCCTTTTTACCATAGTGTGATCCCGTATTTTGATTAATAAACATTTTATAATTCATCATTATCATCCAAAAAAAGCTGTTCAGCATAAACGACAAAACTAAATTTACACTATTGCGAAGTACACAAATCCGGGATGAAACATCATCCTGCGTGGTTTTCATAGAGGGCATAAGAATGAATGTCGATCATAGAAGTCGTAAAGGGTGTGAACGAGGCTGCGGACTTGTGCGTACAGGGTTGTAGATGCAGCGTCGTGGTATCTCTTGATCCAACCGGGAGCTAATGAGGATGATCGTTTTTTATATCCTGTACACGGGGCGTCCCTTCCTATCGACTTCGCCACCTGTGCGAGGGTCAACATATCGTTGTCGACGAGAATATCCCATGAAGCCCCACGTTCCATGGTCTGATTTGTATTTCACACCATTAGATGGCGCTAGACCAAAGAAACGACGGACACGAGCCCCGAATGTGTGGTGGTGTGGGTGATATGTAGCACCATAGGTTGGTTGCTGTAGTAGAAATGGGCAACAATGAATATTAGTTAGAAGTACAAATATCACAACGCACCATCATCACGGGCGCTGTTGTGGCGACCTGAGGGACCCTGTAATCATAATCGTTGTAGTGGTGCCGCCTATGTCTATGCCCAAAGCCACTATTATAGGAAGGTACGTACATGACACCGCCAGGTTGAGCGTAGCTACCTGCCATACCATATTGGCCATACCCGCCTGCAACAGACGGGTAAGTGACTACGGGTTGGGTGGCAGCATAACCAGCTTGTGATGGATAGTATGCAGTCATTTTGACTGTGACTTGGCGGTCTTGAAGAAAGAAAGAGAGATCGTGTAGATAACTGTGCTTTTAAGTAAACGTGAAATGGGGAGTCCTGGAAGAAGCAAATGAAGCGGAAGTGAACTCGAAGATGAAACTCGAACTGTAATGCAATCCCATCAACCCGGAAATATTAACAGCGTTCCTTTCACGTGTCGTGTTCAAATATGATATCTTATCTGTATTAATGTCAGGATGCTATTTAAGTTACTTTTCAAATCGACCCGTACTAGGATTCAAGTATACAGTCAGGGTCATTCTATGTTCAAAGGACAGCACATCTCTCTCGGAATTGGCACGCACAAACTACTCCAAATCCTGGAAATCCCCTTCGTCTAAATCATGAGGCTATGCAAACACAGTTAGAAACATTGGAATAGCTGGGAAATGGAGTCACAAGTTACCTCTTTTGGTTCCTCGTCTTCTCCGTATTGCATCGTAAAGTCAATATGACTGATTACAGTCTCCAACGAATCGGTGTTGCTCAGGTCCAGAGGGAGGAAAGATACGAGAGGATGATCCTCAATCTATACGAGCGATCAGATTTAATTAAAGGTTGTAATTATAGTAGGCTCTCGTAGACGCCTGAGCGCTTACCAGCTGGACTATGGCTTGATTCAGCGCATGGAATCGAGGGTTTGACGTATTACCTTCTTGGCCTCTCCGAGTTGCAAGGAGTAGTGGGTCGGGATCCAGATATCTGTGGAGTTGGTTGGAAAATAGAAGTTCGCGATGAAAGCGAAGGGTATGCGCCGGAAACGCTTCCGTGTTTCATACATCGCTTTTTGAGAAGGATGCTCACTTTGCTATGTCTTTGCGCCGCCGAATACCATTCCTCGCACCACCAGACTTGTCTTCTGCATTTGATGTAACCAAATCCATCTTGGACATGATATTGATCCACGGAATCTCCAAGTTGACCATGGCAGACATAGCAGACAGAACTCCACTTCCTATGGTGTTAGTTCATCGCTTCAAGATGAAACACAAGGAAAGCAAACCTAAAGAATTTATAGCGATCTTCCATGAACTGTGACTCTATCAAATAAGTGGCGCATACTCGAATGTTCAGCCTTTGAAGGTTCTGAACGAGAGTTGGCAGGAATGGATGATGGGTGTAGAGCTCGATTTGGCCTAGACGAAAGAACCACAGACTTAACGAAGCCACAACTAATACGATAACGATATAACGTGCCTGGACAATCGAATATGAGATAATCATCATCGAATCCGCCGAGTTCCTCTTCTAGCCAATCCATGTTTTGCATTAGGTATCTAGAAAATTACGTTAATAACTACAAAAGACATCGAACACGAAACAAATTGAGACCAAGAGGGTAGGACCGTCACTCACTCACTCAAAGCAGTACACCAGACCACCGTTTGGACCGTACTCGAGCTCTGTCATGACATCATCCAGACTGACCAGGTCCTTGATGTCGATAACGGGGTCGACCTCAAAATTGACGAGTGAAGCGGCGGGGTCGAGATTGACTAGATGTGCTGTTCGTTTTGCGACTCTGAGATGATTGAGGAATGCCGCTGTGAATGTAGATTTACCAGCGCCTGCTGGCCCAGTGACGAGAACGGCGTATCGCATATTGAGAGCTTGGCTGTAAAAGGACCAAGGTAAGAGAGATGGATTCAGAAAGAGGACTGATGGTTTCAAAGTCCGCACGAGTGTGGGTGGTGGGCGATTAAAGGCTGCTTAATATCCCTTAATCTCATCTAAGTATCACCAATGTCGCGTCCACCTTTAAATCCAGAGAAATCAGTAGCCGGCATTGCTGTCGACCCTCAGACTCTTGAACGCGTAATCCCTGAATCGAAGAGGCCAGACGGAACGTATGTGTGATGCCTATCGTCTTTTAATCTCTCTGGCTTTTTCATTTCTTATCAACCCCTTTCACCGTGTTCATCTTTCTATAGGGTGCGCAAGCAGATCAAAATTCGTCCGGGCTTCACTCCCCAGGAGGACGTGCGTAGATTCCGCGGCACAAAGCAAACTCAGATGGACACAAATGCGTTACCAAAGGGGCATATCATCGGCTGGGCACCTCCTCCAATGAGCACCGCTTCATCAAGTGCTAATAGCACAAAACCAATGTCTAAAAGTGCAAAAAAGAACGCAAAACGCAAAGAGAAAAGGGAGAAAGAGAAGGCTGAAGGAACTGTGCCGGATAACTGGGACGATGATGATGAAGATGAGGGCAAATCTGCCACTCCAAGTCCCGAATCAAAGAGTGTTCCCAAACCATCCAAACCTCCTATAAATGCATTCAAGACCGCTGTGGCCGATGCTACAAAAGACTTGACAAACAAACTGGAGAAGTTGGACCTCAAATAAAGTTTGGGAACTCTACTGATATCATGACATCAATGAGATGGAGGATAATTATATCTCTAAGGAATGGTATACAGTTGTAATACAGCTATGTAATGTATGCAGGGGTTTGGTATTTTGCATTCTATTGAGGAACGGGCACTGATCTATCGTTATGTTACCCATTCTGTTCGTTCCAATCCTTCTGTAGGCACGTTGATATCCGGGGGTGGAGGCGCTGGGGGTTTTCGGGGCGCTGATTTTGGATGTGGTTGAATCTCCATCATGATGATAATGACAAGGACAAAGGAAGAGAGAGTGACTGGAGACCCGAATTAGAAAAGAAAGCTCAGCAAAGATAGAAATTTCACGACTCGCCGACTGCTTTCCGCATATTGTTCCACTTTATCTCTTCTACATCTGTTCGTAGATCACTGACACTGACAATAGCCTTGTTTAAAAGTTCCTGCAGGTCAGAAAGTTATTAAATAACTTCAAACCGGAGAAATTAAAATGAAGAATACCTCAATCGCAATATCCTGCTGTTTAAAATCTGCTTTAGCCTCGTTCTTCCTACTGTCAAGCTCCATTTGAATTCTGCACAGAAATTAACGCGTCAAAAAACTCGAAGACTGGTGTACAACGAACTCGTGTTTAAGATTGCCTATGTCTTCTTTCATCTTGACATCCAGTCGGTCGACCTCTCTTCGTAAAGCAGCAGTGGCTGCTCTAATCGCCGCAGAATCATTCTTTGTATTCATGGTCATTTCTGCTCTAAGTTCGGATAGGGCAGCACGGAATAGATAGGCTTGCTATTTTGTGAGTATACTATCATGAGAAAAGTAACAACTTGGTTCCAAAACAGCGGACATACGTTATCGAGGTCCTTGACCGTTAAGCCCTCTCTCCGTACTCTTCCTATTCGGTCAACGAGCAAAGCTCTGGTAGCTCGCATGAGACTTCTTGCAGTCTCCTCGGGAAAAGTTTTTTCCAGTGCAGCAAAGAATGCATGAGTATGAAAAGGTGGATTTGAGTATGTTGACCCGCGAAATGTTTGAGTGCCCATGTAGGATGCCGGAACGCCTGAACTCGGTACAGGTAAGGTGTCGTTCGGATTACTTAGAGGAGGTTCTTGTTGGGCTTCCGAGTTGCTTCTTGAAGAAAATGACTGGTTATTATGAATCGCACTACTATTATTTGAATTTAAGTCTGAAGGATCACGAAGATGGGGAGACATAGACGCGCTCGAATTAGGTGGTGGATCCGCAACTGAATGGAGTTCTCGGTAGATTGTAGTACCTATCCTCGAGGACGACGACGAGGCGGCTGGGGTATCGAGAGATATTGCGCGACATATCCGTGGCACAGCGCGCAAAAGCATGATATTATTAGGAATCAAAAGGCAGAGAGTCGGTAAGCGGACTCCACCACTTTTGTTGGTTCTTGTTTTCCGTCAAGCCCATATCTGGCAACTTTAATTCTTACTTCAAGTTCATTTACATTTTATCGTTTACATTTACAGATATATATTCTGCTCGCAATCATCTAACCGACGGTAAGTCCAACTTTGGCGGCAGGTCGGGCTTCCGCCCGTTCAACCCATGCCTTCAGGTAAAAAGGTCAACACATTATACGTTAGAAAGCATCAACAACACACCTTGACAGCCGGCCACTCGTCAAGACTCTCGACCCCAGCGAATTTATGGATACGAACCCTGGTTATGATAAATGAGGTCTCGAACCTATATCAGTAAAGAAAGCAGCTCACCATGGAAAAGCCTTCACGTCGGCAACGCTGTACTTGCCTCGACCTGCGCCTGCCAACCAGTCTCGGTCCTGAAGACGGATTTGCAGAACGCCATACAAGCGTTTGGTCTCCTCGAGATACCCTATGCTCAATAATCAGCATAAAGCGTGATGCGATATTTGATAGTACTGTTCCTACGTTTCTTGGCATATGGGATATCCTCAGGAGCATATCTGTTGAAGTGGTTCGCTGTATAATATTTTGTGAGCGGAGACACATGGATATATAAATGTAGTTTGTTGCTTACATTGACCCTGCATAGGACCTACTCCTCCATGCTAAAAATACTTGAATATGACGTATTTCTCGACCCTTAATCAGATACTCACAGCGAAGAAAGTCCACTGCAACATCTCGCTGTAGTACTCTGGCTCTTTCTCTGCATCAAACCAGAAGACGTGGTTTTTATCGTAGTGTTGAACAAGATACAAAAGAATTGCTGCAGTTTCAAAGACAGGGAAATCGTTGCGGGTGTGGTCCACCAATACAGGAATGCGGCCATTCGGGTTCAGCTTGATGAACCAGGGTTCCTATGTACACAAAATGCTCGTGTTTAGCGCAAAATGACTAGCAATAAAGAGTAACATGTACCTTCTGGACATTAGTCGAAATGTTGATTTTGTGTACACTGTGGGAGGAAACAATCAGGTTTAATTTTCGTTGATGTAAGTCTAAGTATCCCCACTGGTAATCGACGGCGGGATTAATCGCTCTGAGCTCCTCGAGGAGCACAGAGACCTGGTAGCCGTTAGGAGTGGTCCCAGTGTACAAGGTGAAGGGCTTCTTGGTTTCTGTGGTGGTAGACATGGTAAAACTTTCAGTTGGTGAGAGTACTTGCTTCAAAAATCCCTCCTATTTATATAAGCATGTCAGTAGATCACACCATCCGGGAAGATAGTTTCTACTTCCTTCCAAAACATGACCATGATTAACCTATCTGTGCTTTCTAATGAGATGATGAGTCATCGTTGACGAATAATGACACAACAAGAACCTCGGGCAAGTAACGTGGACACCATGATTACCCAGGCAATTATTTAACTAAAACGCTATCCGAAAAAAGGAGGGAAAGGCGTCGAATTGGTCATGCCCCGTTAGTTACGCGGACTGAATAAATTTTTCAAACGAAATTTGTCAATCGCAGAGGATGCCAACTTCGTATATGGTAAGCGACAATATACAATCATTTGCTTTGTACATAAGAAGTTAGATAGCGCCGAGAGGCGTAGCCTGCTAGGATATATAATACGTAGTTCAGTAGTTCAAATGTAAAGTCGCGTTCAGACCTGCCCCTAGCAAATATGTAAGTTACAAGCTATTATTGCCTTTGTTGCATTACTACGCCAGCTTACCAACTTCTACTCCAACTTGGGCTGCAGGCCGAGCGTCACAGCGCGCAAGCCACTCCTGAATACTGCATTACTTCCGCCGTTCAAATACGAGCAGTCTGAAGAACAGCTTACCTTGACGGCCGGCCAAGTACTGAGATCATCAACACCAGTGTATTTGTGAAGTCGGACCCTAGACCAAATGTCTGAACGCCATGCTTTGAGTGACAAACAGAAACCATTTACCAGGGAAAGGCCTTCATGTCAGCAAGTGTGTATTTCCCCTTGCCAGGGCCTGCAAGGTAGTCACGACCTTTGAGGCGTATTTCAAGTACACCAAACAATCTTCTGACTTCTTCAGTATATCCTACACGCCTTTGCCCGTTAGCACTGAAATAAATTATAGAAGAGCGGCGTGAAGTACGTACGCTTTTTGGCATAGGGAATATCAACATCCGAGAAGGTAACGAAATGACCGGCTAAGAGGTTACTTAAGGTTACGGGCAACACGACATGGACGTGCAACCAAGACGCCTACCTTGTCCCTGCATTGGAGCTAATCCTCCGTGCTAGGAAAATGTGTTAAAGAAAAATTAACATGCTGTTCGACCATCTGAACATATCTACCGTGAAGAAAATCCATTGCAGTAGCTCACTGTACGCGTCCGGTTCCTTCTCTGCGTCAAACCAAAAGACGTGATCTTTGTCGTAATGTTGGGCAAGGTATAATAAAATCGCCGATGTCTCAAAAACTGCGAAGTCGTTGCGAGAATGGTCTACCATCACAGGAATTCTTCCGTTTGGGTTAAGTTTAATGAACCACGGTTCCTGGAGAAGTTGGGCAAAAGGCAATCTCAGAAGAAAATATCAAGGCAAAGAAGATTGCTTCCACCTTCTGGACGAGAGTTGTGACGATGATGTTAAATACGCTGTAAAACGTTTAGAATGTGATCTAAAACCAATGGCATATACCATACTTATAGTCAATTATATTTGGGTATATAGCTTTCAGCTCTTCAAGATATACAGAAACCTGGTGACCGTTAGGCGTGATGCTTGTGTATAAAGTCAAAGGCTTTTTAGGCTGACTGTCGGAAGACATGATGGAGAAGAGTTGTTATGTTAGTGAAAAGAAAATGGGGTCTTTTATGTTGGATGGTACGGTACGTTTCCCATGGTACTTACTACCCCTGGATATGGTTAACTCTCCGGGCATCGAGGCTTTTAGACCGGATGGGAGATCGCAAGCAACATAATGCCAATTTGTTCCAACGGGCATGAACAATGATTATCAATACATTCAGAGCACAAGTGTCCGGTGAATAATTTTCACAATAATGTGGTGAGGTTATGGCACAGCGGCAGGGGGATCTTGAACCGGTGTCGGTGGCGTTCTGGGAACGAATTCGAACTGGGTGCCAACGATGTTCCCTCTAAATCGTTTTCGCATATCCAACTATTTTAGTTTAGCTTCAGGAAAACCAAAGGAGGAAGAAAAACAAACCATCCCGCGTTTGCATTCGAAAGTCGCCTTCCGCAGAGATTTGCACTCTTCTGGGAGATTGTCGGAATAGTATTTTAGACATTCGGACGGTTTATGGCCATCTTTGAGCACACAATCCGAGTATTTTAGACAGTCCTTCAGAGCGGCGACGAGATTTTGACATGAAGAAGCCATAGTCTAAGTACAAATGAGGTCAAGAGTAGAAAGAGGAATTGGATGTTCGCCAAGCGGCGGTATCCGGTCACGGTGACATCAGCAGAAATTTAAGTTAAAGTTAGCATTGACTCGGACTCAGCATTTTGTCCCCGTTTCCTTCCTGCCTCAGTCATGATATTCCAACACCTCATTCGGTCTCCCTCACTGGCACCCATATCTCACAGGGCATTACTTTCGGTCTCTGGCTCTCAATCGTCTGAGTTTCTGAACGGTCTTTTGTCAAGTTCCATACAAGGGGCACCGTTGAACCGGTTTTCCTCCATACTACACGCTCAGGCAGGCCTTCTCCCGTCCTATGGACTCGTTTTAAGTTGATTGGTGCTGTATACTATAGGGGAGAGTTATTTTTGATATCTTTTTGTATGCGACCACCAATGGATATCTTTTGGAATACGACTCAAGGCCTTCAGAAGCACCTCCCCTTCATTCGTATCTCAAGCGACACGTGCTTAGGTCTAAAGTCAAGATTAGAGAAGTATCAGATGAGTACGATGTGTGGGCATCCTGGGGCTCTGAGAAAGATCATGTGTGGGAGGGACATCGGAAATGGCGTCAGGCTAAAAGTGGCGCCATCGAACCGGTGTGGGATGAACCTAACCATTGGCCCTGGGGGAAGGACGAACTTGTTATTCATGATAGAAGGGCAATTGGAATGGGCCGACGAATACTTGTGAAGAAAGACGAACGACGTGGGCATTGGTTGATTTATTTATTCTTTGCGACATTGCCTTATTTGTATAAACAATCTAGCCCGAGAAGCAGCTACCCACGACATATTATCTGCAAATGACTATTTAGAACATCGAATATTGCGAGGTGTAGCAGAAGGCATCCAAGATATACCACCTATGCAAGCGTTCCCGATAGATTCCAACTTGGATATTATGGGTGCCTGTAAATATTGTTTTGCCTCTGAATCTTCCGGATCCCTCATGACATCACTTAGTGGACTTCAGAAAAGGCTGTTACGTTGGGCAGGAGCTCACAGTTCGGACGTATCATACAGGCGTCATTCGGAAACGCATTTCGCCAGTCAAGTTTGTGGATGAGCATGGGTAAGTTGGTCACATAGTTTACTTTATCGTTTATGCCTCAATGACTATTAGAAACACGATACCCCCTCCTTTATTACCTGAAAACGCCGAAATAAAGCCGATAACCAAAGACGATACGATACGCAAACCAAGGGGTACAGGCAAACTATTGTCCTTGACAAAGGGCATCGGTCTGGCACTGTTGCGTCTTGAACACATATCGGCTGTCGAGAACGGGGAAATTCAACTTCAAGTAGACGCGGAGTCGCGGAAGGTCAATGTTGTGCCATATTGGCCGGATTGGTGGCCCAATGCACAGCAGCACGATAGCATAACAGATGCCTAATTCTGGGGTTGGTGCAGATTTTTAACCTCTTAATTTCCAACTCCAGTGAAAAATATATCTATGTTGAACAAACGTCAGAGTGTTCACCTCCTCTCACCACCATACAATATATTACATACAGTTCCCAATGACTAAATGTCAAAAACAGCAAGCTTAGAGAGAAAAATGGGACTCTAGCCTGAAATGCTTCAGAGAAACCTCAGTATGCTCTCTCATGGTGCTTGCTTTGAAGAAACAGATGAACTATAAAGTATCTTTTAGATATTGCGTCGGATCGCTAACGTGTTACGTTAAACACCTATCTGAGCCCTTTAGTATCAAAACATTGACCCTGTATATATTCTCCAACTCGACCGACATAAATTGGTGTACAACTTTTATGTATCATTGCAGAAGATGATTATGCAACGTCGAGTGGTACTACAAATTAGGGTTCAAGATATACAGGAAGCCAAGCGCAGCCGATTACTACCCAAGAATTATGGACAAGTTTGAGCAAGAAAGCTTCGAGGGCGCTTATGCTTCCAATGGGTGGCGCTCAATAGCTTCTGGATATTATGATGGTGATGCTGGGGTTTCGGTGGTCTGGGTAGTTCAGGTGGTCGTTGAAAACGCATCGAAGCTGGAGGTCACAACCTCCGTTGAGGATGATTAAGGAAGAGTATAGCGATAAGGACGTGATGGTAGATTTTCCTACGAATCCTAATTATAATTCGGATTGACAGTTTGTCTTCCCATGCTCACAAATGAGCGCAGTGCTAGAGAACTTGTTTGCGTTATAGAGCGCAATACAAGCCTTGTGGCTCATCATAATTCCTATTCGGCGAGGGTTGTCCTTCGTTGCACCCAATAAAGAGAAGATGCTGGGCAGTGGAGCTTTAAGGTTCTATGACAATATTGAAGACCGACTCAAGATTGTGCGCTTGTGGATGCACACCTTCAATTATGACCGTCGAATAGACGTATTCACCATCGTGACTAACAGATACATGTGTCCTTCCAATTTTAGGTGCGTCACTGGTGTAGGGCGTGTATTGGATGGATGGCTTCTGTCGCTGATTCGTCAACCCGCGATAAGTAATCTGCTTCCAAGTGGGCTTCACGACAGGATACATCGCTTTATATGTCGCTTCTTTGACGCTCCACCTGTATCCAAAAATTTAAATGCTATATCTTACTGCAGAGAAAATGCTTCTACCTAACAGCCAAGAATTGGGCACTCTGTTTGGAGTCGGAAGGAGCGCCCAACGATTTCCATTGATTGAATTCTTCTTGACTTAGTATACGAGACGCGAATTTTTCTGGGCTTCTACGAGAAATCAGGGAGAATATGCGAGGAATATAAACGAGATCAACGCCAATTCCAAGAATTGTCATGAGGAGAGAGACTGACGGAAAAAGGACAGCGCGTCATGTTATGTTCCGAGTGTTTGTTTCGGAGGTGCGCGCCTAACAAGCGCGCTCAATCCGATCATTCGCCAAGCAATCGCTCCGTCCTGATTCAGGTCGAAAAGTACAAAGTTATTAAACTTACACACAAACTACCATGGCTATCAGCCTTTCATATGTCGCTGCCGCTTGTAACCGCTTCAACCAGGCAGCAGACGCCTCGCCTTCCTCTTCCCTCGTTGCTTTTGGCTCTTCGCGTCTAGTGGCAATATGGGACCTTGAAGTCAGACGAATTTTCATCCGGAGTTTCTTTTCGCTCATCTCCCGTGAATAGGATCTGAACGACGCTGGGGTATCGGGAACTCTTCCGGGATCAGAGAGTATTATTACTTGTGTTAAATTTTTAGATGACGACACCTTATTATCGGCTAACGACACTGGCGTGCTAAACCTATGGAAGAGAAGTTTAGATCAGGCAGGCAAGACTACTTCCTTTACTTTGATTCTGACTAACGTATGCTACTTTTTCTTCAGTGGAACATTGCTTCCACTATTCAAGT
>Ga0247779_1001409_pt1 | contig 11640 bp, 6 predicted proteins | sample UWRJL221509R5_FD_179925 | JGI IMG/M metagenome (GOLD analysis project Ga0247779, IMG submission 179925) | Plant litter microbial communities from Arlington Agricultural Research Station in Wisconsin, United States - UWRJ-L221-509R-5 | ecosystem: Environmental > Terrestrial > Plant litter >...
CCCAAAGATACTTGCACCGTCATTACCACTGACTTGTTTAGAGGGATCCCGATCACTTGAAGATGCGTGGTTGGCATTCGCGTCAGGTCCTGACGTAGGGCGTTTGCCTCTAATAGTGTCGACACTGGAAGCTAGTGTGTTCAACGTATCGGAACTGTGCGACGTATCGACTGCTGGTCTGGGAGGAGGGATCATAGATTGTAGATGCGCGGCTAATGCTGGTGGGTAAGCGCTCGCGTAATTAGTGTATCGCGTAGACGGGATAATGTGCTCCCTCGTGAAGATGACGGGAGATAGTGATGCACCTCTGCTGCGGTCGCCAGTTCCTTGCCCGTCATCTCCCTCTGTTTTGGAAAGACATCCGGCGAATTCATTGATGATAGGTGTGAGTGAGGCGAAACAAGGATGGAGGAGTGGCCCAAGATCTTCTCCAAAGGGGATCCTCTCCTCGAGATCCCAGGACCATGCCCATACAGTCCAGAACCTTTCTAGTTGGAGCTCAAGCGCTGTTTGCCCGAGAGTGGACAGAATGGATGAGAATGAGCCGTGGGTGAGCTATAAACATTAAAGTTAAAACATAACGACGTAATATAAGATCAAGAAGATGAACAGGGGCTATAATCAGCTTACCTTGAACCGTTCGTACCCTCTCATTATATGTGCTCGAACAGCACTATCGTGCACCGAGCCTTCGTCATATTCATACGCCGGACTTTGTTCTTTCTCTTTGTCCTTCCCCTTGTTCGATGTTGGTTTCCCTTTGACGGTTGCTGACTTTGATTTAGTCTTCGGGTCTAAAGGACGGGGAAATTTGGCTAGTTCGATGCCCTGTTGGAGGTTGTAAGCTATTTTTTATATATCCGGAGACCTCTAATAAGGTATCTGACGTACGGCGTGTATCCAGAAATCAGGCTCTGGAGAGACCATAACCAGCCGTTTAGTCTGCGAGTGGACGTTATCGCATGCATCTGCAGAGTTGAACAGCCTAAATGATCCAGACACAATGGTTGCAAGAAGTTATCATTAATATCAATTCGCATGCACGTCAACGTCTCAAATAAACACGAAGAGAAGACGAGAATGAGAGGAGACACACAGAGCTAAAGTACGTACTCCGCAAAGTTTACCAACGCCTTAGCCAGTCCTATCTGCCTCAACATCCGATCCCTCGACACTGCTCTCTCCTTCGATGTATAGAATAGAATGTGTGCTTGTTCTTCCGCATCTTCATTATCGTCGTTCACATTGGCGTAGTTATTCCCTTCCGCATTGCCAGTCGATTTTATATCATTGCCATTTCCAGAATCATTTGTTTTGTTGTCGTCGGCAGACTGAACTGTTGAATTATTGCTGGGCCGCAGAGTAGGATTGTAGATTGTCAAGTACAAGAGGTTGGGAGGAATACGGTTCATGACACGATCATCGTCGTGTTTAAGTGACAAGTCGCACTCTCTCGGCAATTCACTTTCACATCCGTGATGTGTTTTGGGTCACTTTAAAACAACGAGCCTTTATATGGGCCTCATACTCACAATCGAGTAATTTCGTGATAATTTACTCTCGGTTTCATTATATTACGTGGGTATACATTTTACATCTGGATTAATGAACTTGAACAATAGAGAAGAAATAAAATCTCAAATCAAGGTGCAAAAAGGAACTCTGTGGGACTCCAACTAGGCTCGTGAGCTCACCAGTCTAAGTGACTGAACATTGCCCCTTCTAGGTGCTTTGGATTCGTTTTCACTTGCATGCCTAACGCTTCTTTAGCAGTAGCCAAGTATCCTCACGGACCACGGTCTCACAGTCAAGTGTTCGATTACAGCTGCGATTTAACCGTTCCGCCATACCCCGTTCCTATTTCTAATGATAAGATATTGAAATAATTCGCTTGATTTGGCTTAGAGCATGAAGAGTGAGGAGAAGAAGAGGTTAAAGGAACTGCCAAGTGATATAAGAAAGAGGAAAAAGATGACTGGCGAAAATCATGTTTTATTACTAACAGTAAATTGTGTCTTCATATATCACCCTTGCAATGCCTTACAAGCCGTCGGTTGCCTTTTCGGCCTTTCAATCCTTGCAAGGCACTTCGGATCTTTCCGACAATTGATTTTCCTCATGCTGCTATCAGCTTATATGCTAGGATGAATGCCAAGGGTCACAGCGCAACATTTCTTGCGCACATAATCTGTCGCAGTTTGTAAAAAGGTGAGTTATTCTCGGATTCCGAATCATCGCCTTTTCAATGTCGTTGAGGTTTGTTAGTTTTCATCACATGCCCGAAAAGTAGAACTTACTTCGAACTTGGGAGAATTTACGCCCTTGTAATAGCTTGTGCACTGCGAGGTTGTCTATTCGATAACTCATGGCTCTGTATATTTAGATTTAGGCCACAACGAGAAGTGAATAACCCACCAGATCGGATAACTGCACGGAACATGGCGAACACCGCCGTTATATGATGTGCCGCCAACGTTGTTCTCATTCACATCACTGGATTTGGAAAATGAACTCGCCCATTTTCTTCATCTCGAGTGCCCTTACTCGACCATACATACTCGTTTATGGGAAATTTTCAATGTACCAACACTGCGCTGATAAATGCAAGTATAATATCAATACTTTACATTCCATAGAATAAGGTAGGTTTATAGCGTAACAAACCCCTACCCTTTTTCATATCATATATTAATAGCGGTCAGGGTGTGCCCTATAAATCATTGCCACTCGTATTTGGGATACGACTTTAATCGACACACCCACCACCATCGACATCCTCTCCGTCTTCAAATTTGTATGCGATGGCGGACCCACTATCCATTACCTTGGCTGTAATCACGCTGGCGACTGCCTTGAACGACCTCATTGAATTGGCGCAGAAGATCAGTGAATCTTTCCAGAAGGTGCGAAATCAAGACGGCGAATCAGAATGATCGCTAGCTGACTGGCGCCAATTTTTCAGCCTGCTCGCAATGTGCGCGTTGCCAAGTCTCTGGCTGAAGAAACGCTCGAGATTATAACTGGCCTCAAGGATTTCTACGATCGACATAAAGAAAAGCTGGAGACCGCGTTGGAGATGCGAGAAGCTGTACTGAAGCTTTTGAGGCACGTCTTCTTTATCATGATTTTACGGCCATAATTTATTGACACATCGCGTAGAGATATGAAAGCGGTCTATGACAAGTGTACACCCGTACTACAGATTTATGGCTCTTCAAATGGAAAATTGTGCACTATTATCAAAAATAAGATTGTCGCTTGGCGAAATCGGGATGACCTAGAGGAGCATATTAGGTATTTGCGAGATTTGGCGAGCAAATGTCATCGGCAGTTCATGGTGCGCAAATACACAAGACGCAACAAGACAGACATGCCCTGACGAGAATGTTGTAGACCTTTGCACTAGTTCGCATTGAAGCCTCCACGGCTGAAATACAAGCCGCCGCTGTCGAAATCCAAACCACGACGATCCAAATCCGGAGTGCTGTTGCAGATGGTTTTGCTCGCGGTCATGGGTACGCGTCACCTCTTCGAGTTTCGGACAATAGCGCCTTGGCGTTCATGGGTTCAGCTCCCACCATACTTTCCAAACTCCCTCCATACATCATATTATCCGAACCCATGGTCTATAGGTCGTTCATTACTGTTCAAGTCAGCAAGATTGACACTCTCTTCAAAATACTCGCTTCTAGCGGATCCTATCCTGTAGAAGAGCCAGATTCCGCACATCTACAACCTTTCTTGTCTGTTCTTAGATTACAGACTTTCACCGACGAGGAAAGAGAAAGTGCACATTCTGATGTCTTCGCTCTGATGGTGAGGATACAAGAAAGCCTAAAAAGTACAAATAACCAACTTTCGATCCAACGTGGCGCATTTGCTATGTCTACTTTATCTACTTTACTTTTTAACCTCGGAATGGTTCAAGAATCTTTGACGATAATTCAATGCGCTGTAGACCTTTATAGGACACTCAACAAGACAAACGAAGATGCTTATGGACCTCATCTCGCCCATGTACTTCGCAAAATGTCCCATAGATATATGGATATTGGGGATGTTGTCAGGGCCTACAAAGAAATCACGGAGGCTGTAAACCTTGGGCGTCTTCTAGCAGATGCTAACCAAGCCTTTGACATTCAACTGCAGGTTGCTCGCTTGATTTCTTTTTCCGCCTACGTCGGCCGGCATTGGAATGGAGATTCAACGAATGCCTCAAAAGAGGCAGAAGAGGCGGTACAATGCTACCAACGTGTGATTGAAACCCACGAATGGGTGCTGGAAGCAGAACCTGTGGTCATGGAAGGCACACGGCTAACATGGAAAGGGTCCATTGTGTACGATTTTGCCAATGCATTGGAGGAGCTGCATTGGAACCTACTATCAACCACGAGAAATGAAGAATCAGTGAAAGCAGGGGTTCAAGCACTCGATTTATTCAGGGCATTGGAGCAGAGGCACCGTAGCAATGGGTACTTTGGTCATCGCATAGCAAAACTCTGTTTCTCGCTAGCATCCGCTCAATTTCGGGAAATTATTCACGCTCATGAAGCTCTCCTATATGCCCAAGAGTCGGTTCAACATTACGAGAAGATGCTTCAAAACATCGGAGTAATTCCCGACCCATTGTTTTCTGCCCTGGGATTGCAAGTCGGTCTGTTGTCAAGTTTGGATAGGCTTGACGAAGCATATGGAGTATGCCAGAGACTGGAACGTATGATCCAAATTCACATCGACAGTCAACAACTCCGCTCTCAATTATTTCTGCAACTCATCCAGCACTTTTGCGATTTAAGGCGTTATGCTGAGGCAGCATTGAAAGGGGAACAGTTGCTCTCAATCCACCGATCTTTACTCTCTGATGAGGAACTTCTCTGCGTCTATAATTATACCTCTCTTGCCTTTTGCGGCATGGATGAACATTGCAAGTCAATTCAAGTTGCGGAAGCGTCGGTCAACCATTGGCGTATGCTTACCCTTCATGAAACCAAATATCTGAAATATGTTGCCAGCAGTGTTCACGCCCTGGCGTGGGCATGTTTTCTAGCGGAGGATTACAAACGAGCCGTTAACGAAGGGACAGAAGCGTTGAAGTTGTTCGGCCAATTAATTACAGAAGACTGCAGTCTTCTGCAGCAATGGATCGAGGCACTTGAATTTAATATGAACATTGCTAAACATGCAAAAATGGAGTTCGAGTCTTTGGAAAGGAGTCGGCTGGTTGTCCAGTATTGTCGGGCCTTGGTCAACCAATTTCCTGCCGAACAACTATTTTTTATTCGTAGCATTCGGGATCATGCAAAATTGTTGGAGGACTTCAACTATCTTGCAGACGCGAGTGTCGCTATCTCCGAGGCCCTTGAATGGTTCAACAATCACCCAGCGCAAGATTCAGAATCAGCAGAACTCCATACCCGTTGTTTGTTGGATTCAGCTAGATTTCTTCATTTCCAAGGTCATCCCGATAGAGTGCTGAGCGCTGAGTCTCCATGACAAAGTAAATGCAATCGGACGACTCTTCTTGGATGCCTGCCCTGTCACTCGGAATATTCTCTGGTCAAAGGCCTACAAGCTATTGGCATTGTATTGTATGGGACATATTTCGATTGTCCTTGATGAAATCGATATTTCTCTCAACTTTTCCTCCGAGCACGATTTAGAGAAGGGCTTATCCTACACCTTTTGCTTAGACACTATCTCGCGTTTATACCGGTGCGCTGGGAGATTAGATGATGCTCTGATCATTATTCGACGATTAATCGCTCTTCAAGATGCTGGAACACCATCTTCCTGGGTTTTGTCCGATATTCTTGCTGACGCCGGACAGGAAGCAGAAGCGCTCACTTTCGCTCACTTAGCAATACGAGAAACAGAAAAGTGGAAGAACTCTTCCTACATCCTCGAGAAGGAATGTCATGTACTGGCCCAATACAGCCTAGCTCTGCGTCTTTTCACTATTGGCGACTTTTCTGAAGCCCAAGAAATGCTAGTCCAGGTCCGATCATTCTACCAGGAACATTCAAAGGCAAGAAATATATGGTTCATAAATCTCGCTATCACTCTATGGGCCTTGGGCCACCTCGAATGCGTATCAGGTCAACACGAAGAGGGTATCGCGTCGAGAACCGATCTGAACGAGTTGCGCAAGCGCCTGCGACTGGTATTCCCGAGCCTGGTTGATCTGGTAGAGGTAGGTTTGAATAGGGAGAAGAATTTCCCGGCGTGGAAAAATCTTCTCAAGAAATACAATTTTTCATGTGGACATAATGACGAAGACGAGATATCAGAGAGTAACCCAGACTCCTCTCTATATCTCTCGGTGCTTGTGTAGCATCCCTGGACCATGTCCTGCCAACGAGCAGTAGCGCTGCTCAGATTCTTCTCCCTTATTCTGTAATTACTATTCCACAAATGATCTGAACTCTTCATTCTCCTTTTTCTTCCTTGTTTTTATCCTGCATTAGCTATCTTGGACACAAATACTTTACAGCTATATATTTATTACCCTCACTAGTACATGGTATCATACGGGATAGATTATATGTACGAGAGCTGAGGAAATTATGGATGTAGTTTATGCATCACTTTCTACCTCAATCTATTTTACGATCAGGTCCTTGGATGCTCCTATGTCTTGCCTTCGAGCTGTTCAGACCTCACCCTCGGTGGCGAGAAAATCTGAACGACAGGATACGTGTCCCCACATTGCTTCTCGTCGTGTCATACGGTAACGTCTCTAACCATATTTAAGTTCGAAACATCGACGTTTCTGGTGTCAAAAAGTCAGAATTATGGAAGGTGTCCTTTTTTCAAAGGTTCGCGGTTCCTTATTCACTTGCAGTGAGCTCATGAGTCATGTTGACGCTTTCAAAGATCATAACAATATGCAAAGAACAAGGTAATTGTAGTCAGGCGCCCAAATTAGCGCACAGAACAAGGCCGGAAGTCGCCCATGCCCAAAGACAATCGTAGGTAAATAAAATGCAGTTCAAGACCATATATTAGCAGTAGAAACTGATATCCTAAAGTGAGATGTAGAACGTAAGCAAACTCATACGAACAGTACAGAATGGCACTCACTCAGTGAGTGCATGTAGGAGTCGCCGTTCCGTTAAGGATTCACTAACCATTACCAAAATTACTGAGTTTCTTGGCGACAACAGCAGGACGTTTCGTGCATCCGACCACTGCCAACGTTGCACCGCAAGTAGTTCCTTAAGAATTCCCTTGCCGCACAGATGGTGGTCAAGGTGAATACATCATTGAAGTAGGATTATCAGCACAATACTTGAAGGCCACTCGCCCTGCTACAGGTAAATATAATGCGAAGATGAAGGACTGCGAAGAGGAGGACTGGACGAAGATTCCCACGACCATCTTGGTCGAGCGGGTTGCTCGGGATCGGGAGTTGGGTTTTCATCATCTTACGGACCACCTTGGGACCACCTATCGTCTGTAGGGCCTTCCATGCATTTGGATCACCAACGACATCAAGGGTTATTTTTTCCACGTGTCCTGATCGGTTCGAATATCTTTTAGGCTATGGGCAAATTTTCGCAAGGAGGCCATGAGGACTTCTACGTCCTCTTCGATTCCATAGATGCCTGTGGAACTGAGACTAGGCGAGTTCGCAGAAATTAGGGAAAAGAGCAGGGCATTCCTAGAGTAAAGTTTCGTCGGGCACATCACCTCAAAACATTTCAGCAGGGGGAATAGAGGCTGTTATCGCGGTCGAGCAAGAAACTGATAAATGCGTGTTGGATAACCCTTCGATAGTTAAGTTTTCTGGTGCTTATCTCAAACGAAGTGTAGGTAAAAAATTGGCTTTTGTTATTGGTTTAGGACTCACATAAATTCTCTTTACGTTGACTACGCTTGGAATCATATTGAGTAGTGGGGAAAAGCAGTCGAGTTTTTCCATGTGTGATTCATTGTGGGATTATTGGACTCTAATTCCTCGAAGATTAGATGCAATAAATCGCGAATTAGGTCGTACATGAAACTGTAACATGACACGAAGAAATAAAGACCAGTGGTATGACGAATGGTATATTATATGAATGTCGAACCACTGTGTCATATATACACGGTAAGTAAATCAGCTATCGTCCAGCATACAGGAGATGAATGCCTTACCCATCTTCTTTTCGCACACAACTTACAGCCTTTCCTCTCCTTCCGACTAGTAGACAACCACAAATATCCTCATATGGAAGGATCTAAGACGAAAAGGAGCTTCAGGGTGAATGCCATTCTGGGCATGGCGTCGCGTCTTCGCTTCGTCCGGATCCTGCGTCTGTTCACGACGAGCGATTTCGTACGTCGTGATCAGGACAAGAGGTTACTTTCGCGTTTTATATGCAGAACGTGAGAGCGAGAGATGATATAGACAGGCATGAAGACGCCGCTTGGTATTGCTGTGAGAGTGCAGACACGCTAGTCTGGGTCGAATACGTTCGTCGATCAATACATTCCATATGTCGTGGGCCGCCAAGTCTCAATTGAAGAGAAGATCCGGGATGGAACGTTGGGAAGGCGCTCAAGTACAAGCCGGATATTGTAGCGTTTGGACGTGGGCGTGGAGGCGCTCGTTCAGAGAGGAGGAGACACGGTATGTAAAAAGAGAAGCTTGGAACAAGTCACGGGGTGATGTCATGTAAATATTGCTCGTATAAATTCACTTTAGCTTTCTTCTTCTTTCTATTAATCCCATGTCGTCTGGTGTAACCCGTCGCGTTTCTGCCCGTCGTGGGTCGACGAGCGCGCCCGATCCGCATGGCATCCACAGCGATGTAAATTTGAATCCGAGCAGGTCGTCTTCGAGCAAGCTCACCATTGTACGAGTTCCTCCGCTCGCAGGGGTGACCCCGCTTAATCTCAACGAGCCTCCGTCGTCGCCCGTACTTGGCCAACGCAGACTTCATCGCAGGATCGCACCAACAGCAGCAGCCCCTCCTGAGCGTGTCAGTTTCGCGTTCTCGACGTTTGGCGGGAAAGAAAGGTCTTCGTCTCCAGATCAACATCATCATCATGGACACGGACACAGTTATAGCGGAGGAGGTGGTGGTGGAGGCAGCCCATCATCGTCTCCCCGCCTGCGCCCCTCTTCTCCACACGGCCATCACACGGGATCTGGATTTAAACCCCGCCTAACGCCAGACCAACTCGTCGACCTCGCGCGTCAGAGCACAGTGCCAAGGCCCCCCGCCATTGCAGACGCTACTGGTGTTCCTGCCCCAGCAACGTTTACACCTCTTCCAGATGACATATACCTCCCGTTCATCGACCGTCCATCCGAAGTCGCCACCCTCATATCCTCCCCTCCCGACGTGAAGCTTTTCGGACTCCTCGCACAGACCTTTCCTAAAAGCCCAATCGCGACTGGTAGCATCATCTCTAAAGCCGACTCGTCCCAGGTTGATTCTCCCCAAACACTCCCGCGTGATCCTTCCCAATGGAATTTCCAGCAGCTCATGTACCATCTCACCCATATCGATCGCGACATCTCTCCCGACTTTATTTGGGCCATCGCTGCGCGCAAATGCATCTTGTCTCACTCCGAACTGCTATGGGAGCGTATCAAAGGCGCGTTAGGAATCCCTCCTGAGCTCGATGTCGACTACGATTTCTTGGGCGACGACCAGGAGAGCCCAGACACGAGTGATATCTCTGATGACGAGGGTCGCGGTGCTAGAGGTCATTGGTCAGATTGGGACGCTGTCATGGATTCGCCCATATATGCGAAAAGTAATCGCTTCAGCATGGGTGATTCACCCTCTGCTAGCATATATTCTGGTAAACACCACCATCACGATCAGGAAGCCTATTTCCGCGCGCAGATGGATGATAAGCTGCATGGACTGAAGAACAGTGAAGGGAGCGCGCACCCGCCGAGGTCTGCTGCTTCTGTGCGTGGGCTTGAAGTAAAGGAGGAGGAGGATGGTGAACCTACAATAACGGCTCCTACCCCTCATGGTGGGTTGCGTAGTCCTTCATCAGAACAGGAGGGTATGGTCATTGGGCATTTCAGCCCCCTCGGTGAAACAGGCATTGGGCTCTCTAGCCCTGAATATCTCTCCATCGAGCCGTTATTGGCTCCCCCTGCTTCTTCTTCCTCGCCTGGAAGTTCGGCCGGAAATCCGCCTCCCCTGTCGTTACCTGCTTCTTTAGGCATGCTGTCCGGCTCACCAGGTGATAACGGGTTAGGTGATATTGCAGAGGGTGCGGAGGAAGAAGAAACGGACGTAGGGTCGACGACGGAGGTTGCGAGTACGATTGAAGGCGAAGGTCAAAGCGAAGGGGGACATCCTGAAGACGACGACCCGAATTTGATTTCTCCTTCTCAGATTCAAGGGCTGAGGATATCGACATCGCCTTTACCCTCCACACAACAGCAGCAAGCATTTGGAGGCTCGCCATCGCCGCCACTTGCAATGTTGAGCCCGATTTCGCCGTTACCGCCTTATCCTAATTATCCTCCTCCTTCCCCGGGGTTGAGTTTGGGTGCAGCAGCAGTCGCAGCAGCTTCTTCAGCTGTTCCTCAGCCTATCCCAACTTCCGGCTCGGGCTCCCACTACGCCTCGTCGTCACGCTCCCATTCGCGAGCAGGGTCGTTTTCCTCGATTGGTGGCAGTGGACACGCTTTTGGCCCATTCCAACGATCAGAGTCGACAGGGAGCTTGTCGGCTTCTTGGAGTGCAGGAGCCAGCAATAATAACAATAACCCCTATCCCACCAGCGGCAATCATACGTCTAGCGCGAACAGTTATAGCAACAACAACATAAACTACTACAAGCGGTACAGTGGAGGGAATTACAGCAGTGGCTACGCGAGCTCTGTGATCGGGAGCGACATCGATCCGGGCGAGATGAGCAGTAGTGGGTATATCAGCGATGGGGCGGAGAGTTTTGTTAGCTTTGGAGGGGGAGGAAGTGCAGGGAGGGTACCGGGACAGGGACCGTTGTTCCCGAGCAATTTTGCCAGGTTGAGGAGATCCCATTTGGGCGGAAGGGGGGGTGCGATGGATACTGGTGGGAATGGAAATGGCGATGGGAGTGGGACGACGACGACGACAGGGGCAGCGGCGAGTTCGAGAGGCAGAGTGAGGCATGGTCCTGCGTCCGGGCGGAAGCCGCATATCAGGTTGAGGGATGGCGTTGTGGGTGTTACTAGTGGACGTACAAGTGTGCTTGCGAGTCCGCCAAGTTCGAATGCGACTGCGAAGTGAGCGCCAGGTGGTTCAGATTCCGGACCTATTTTCGCAGTGACGAAGATGAGGACACATTCGCACGTATACCAATCAACGATCCTATCATATTTCCTGTTCTACACCCTCAGCTCCTCGTACACGAGTTTGATCTCCCCAAAAATGCGCCCCCCTGGCGTTCTTCTCTTTCTTCCGGTCTTTTTTCTTTTTGTACATTGGGTTTTCTGTATTGCGCTAGTACCGAGTCTTTTTCTTCCTTCCACTTTTGTGTGTACATACAGTGTAGGATTCGCTACTTCTGGTAGTGACGATGTAGAAAGCAGCATGTTTACTGTACTGTGTAATGACAAAATGCACGCTATGTTTCAAAGCACCTATATCTGGAGAGAAATTTGTGTGCCACAAGAACAACGCAAGTTAAGAGTGAGGCTCT